>Ga0116215_1000428_pt1 | contig 32390 bp, 25 predicted proteins | sample Sb_taG_7_FD_89698 | JGI IMG/M metagenome (GOLD analysis project Ga0116215, IMG submission 89698) | Peat soil microbial communities from Weissenstadt, Germany - Sb_50d_2_FS metaG | ecosystem: Environmental > Terrestrial > Soil > Wetlands > Peat | place: Germany: Weissenstadt | collected 2010-09-21
GAGCGCTCCCAGAAGCCGGGGCCCACAGGCTCGTCGTAGCCGTTCTGAGCCCGGATGAAACCGGCGGAGTCGACCATCAACGGAAGCTGCGGCAACGGACGCGGCGCAGGCCCGAACTCGGGCTCCCCTCCGTTGCGCACGTTGAACACCGACTGGTGGCACGGGCACAGCAGCGTCTGGGTCAACTCCTGGTACTGGCCCACGGGGCAGCCTGCGTGGGTGCACATCTTCGAGTATGCGAGATAACCCTGCGGTCCCCAAGTCTCGCGCCCAAGCATGGTGGTGAAGTCCAGCAGGTCGATCCGGATCAGCATGGTCTGGTCGATCGAGGCACCCACGAAACCTTCGGGGAACACGCTGAGAGCCCCTCCGACCTCGAGGTCGGTGACGTGGGTCGCACGACCGTTGATGTCCACGAGACGCAAGCCCGGCTTCCAGTCGGTCACGTCGAGGGACTTGCCGGGCTGGTTGGGCCCGAGCGATCGGATCAGGGGAAAGGCGAGGACGATACCCATGACTCCGGACCCGGCTGCGAGGAGGCCTCCGAGAAAGCCGCGCCGGCGGAAGACCATCGTCCCGCGGTCGACCACAGCGGCCTTGATCGCCTCTCTCTCGGGCTCGCTCGACGACAGCGGGTGGCGGTCCTCCACGAACGGGCCTTGCGGGAGCAGGTACTTTCCCCAGGCCGACAGCGCGAAACCGAATGCGAAGAGCCCGACCCCTGCGAAGATCCCCTCGAGGCGCGTCTGGCCGCCGACGAAGTAGACGCCTCCGTAAGCGGCGAAGCCCAGGAAGCCGATCAGGAGGAACACCCCGATGATCACCTCGGTGCGCCGGGGGTGCTTTGCGTACGGCCGCAGGTGCGGGTCGTCGAAGGCCGTGACCGGGACCCCAGCGTGGTCGACAGTCGTCGGGTCGCTGATCACGACACCCTCGCTCGCAATGATCTCGTCAGTCATGGGCTTCCGCCGGATCAGGTTCCGATCTGTCGCCGATCCAGAATGCGATGAGCATCAGCCCCCCCACACCGACCAGCAGCCCGACGAACCCCTCGGCCACAGGGCCTATGCCGCCGAGGAAGATCCCGCCCCGGTTGTTCGGGTGCTGGATGACGCCGGTCACATAAGCGACTATGTCGGCCACTTGCGCGTCCGACAGGTTTCCCGGTCCGAAGTGGGGCATGTTCGTGGGCCCTGTCCGGATCGCTTCTGCCACCTGGGTCTTCGTGGCTTGGTGGAGCCCGGGTGCATACGCGCCGTTGGCCAGGGCGTCGCCGGCTCCTGTGATCGTGTGGCAGCCGGCGCAGTTCAGGACGAACAGTGAGTTCCCTGTCGGAAGACTGGCGACTGCCGTGTCGACCGACGGGATTCCGACGGGGTAGTCGGGCACCGTCGGAGCCAGAGAGCTGATGAACGCCGCTATCTCGAGGGTCTGGAGACGATCGAAGCGCGGCGGCTTTCTAAGCGGCTGCTGGGTCGGGTCGGCGAGCGGCATCCGGCCCGTCGACACCCAGAAGTCGACCGTTGCCGGGCCTAGCCCTTGGAGAGGGGGCCCTACGGCGCTCCCGAGCGCGTCCGTGCCGTGACAACTCGAGCACGTGGACTCGAACAGCGCCTGTCCGGGAGCCACGTAAGAGTTCGGGAGGGACTGGTACGTGACGGGTTTACCCGATCTGGTTGCGACGGCGCTCTTGGACGACGCGCTCGCGCTTCGCGCGGCGCTCGGGTGCGCGGAGGCCCCCGACGTGAGAAGTCCTGCTGTGCCTGCGGCCACCACCACCAACGCCGGCAGCAGGTACCTGGCACGGAGCTTTGGACGCATCTGGCGAGCCGCGGTCCTCAACCGGTCTTCAACAGGAACAGGCAGCTGAAGATGCCCACCCACATGAAGTCGACGAAGTGCCAGTAGTAACCCACCGCCTGAAAGACGTTCGTCTCCCCGGGGTCTCCGACCGGGCCTTTGATCCTGCCCATGAGGAACACCATCGCGACGAGCCCCAGCAACACGTGCAACCCGTGGATGCCGGTCATCACGAAGAACAGAGACCAGTAGGCGTTCAGGCTTGGGCCGTGACCGTGAGACGCGAAGTCGTGCCACTCGTAGAGGGTGTTGGCGAGGAAGCCTGCGCCCAGGACGAAGCTGGTCACGATCCAGGCGCGCGCCTTGCTCTTCTCTCCTCGCTCCTGTGCCCAGACCCCCAATTGGAAGGTTGGGCTGGAGACGAGCAGGACGACGCTGAAGATCCCGGCCTGGATGTAGTCGAGCTTCTCGCCCCCCAGAAGCGGCCACGGAGCTGTGGCGTGCGCCCTGATGGTGAAGTACGCGGCGAACAGCCCGCTGAAGAACATGAGCTCGGACCCGAGCCAGATCATGACCCCGACTGCGAGAAGCGGCGGGCGGTCGGGGAGGTGACGCTCCCTGCGCGCGGGTCTCTCGACGGACATGGCCTGCGTCACGGCTCTTTACTAGCTGACGGCGAGCCTCCGGCGCCAACACCGGGTTATGGGCGGGGTCTGTCCTCGAGGGCGGGCGGCAGCGGGCGGGAATGCACGACGGCCAGTCGGCGGGTGGGCCGGGTGAGCGCCATGTACAGGGCCCGTATCCCTTGGGCGGACTCTTCGAGCACCGCGGCCGGTTCCACCACCACCACGGCGTCGAATTCGAGCCCGTTGGCGAGGTCGACCGGCAGGAGGCTCAGGGGAGCGCCGAGACCCTCTCGTCGAGGATCTGCGCTGCTCACTCCGCTCGAGTCGAGCGCAGCGGCAAGGTCCGCCACTAGCGAGGTCGGGGCGAGCACGGCCGTGGTTCCCGGCGAGACCTCCTCCACGAGCGCCGTGGACACCTCCACGACCTTCGAAGCCAGGTAGGCGGGGTCCGTCTGATCGAAACGGGGGGGAACGCCCGTGTGGCGCGCGGCGGTCGGGGGGTGAAGCCCCGGCGCGGCCTGTGCAAGGAGCCTTCCAGCCACTTCCACGACCTCGGCGGGGGTCCTGTAGCTCACGCTCAGCCCGACCATGCGCGGGGCTCTGCCGGCCGGCAGATGAGCGGTCACTTCCTCCCACGAGCTCGGGGCCCAGGGGCCGGTGGCCTGGCCGAGGTCGCCGACCGCCGTGATCGAGCCGGACAACGACCTCCTGCTGACCATTCGAAGGTCCATCGGGGACAGGTCCTGTGCCTCGTCCACGACGATGTGCCCGTAGGTGCGCGGCCCGTCGTCGTTCTCGGACCCGGAGATCCCCGCCCGATTTCGGCGCGGGCCCAGCAGCACGCGCGCCTCGTCTATCAATGCCAGGTCCGCCACGGTCCACGGGATCTCTGCGAGCGCTCTCGAACGAGGCCGACGAAGCGCGGCCTGCTCCTCGGGGCTGAGCAGGCCTCTGGCGGCCAGCGATATGAGCGGCCGAGAGCCGAACAAGTCGTTTAGCAGCTCCTCCGCATTCAATCGTGGCCACATCCGGTCGAGAGCCTCGGACACCTCGGGGATCTGACGGATGCGGCGCCCGAACTCGGCGAAGTCGAACGAACCCTGGTCGGCATCGCCCTTCCCGTTTGAAGAAGAGCCGTTCCCCGAAGCCTGAGCCTCAGCGGAACCCGACAGAGAAGGGGCCACCTCGACGTGCGGGGTCGTGGTGCGCGTCGCTTGCTGGGAGGCGACGGCCGAATCGGGACCCGGCCCACCGGCGTGGACGCTCAGGGTGCGCTCGTACTCCTCGCCCAGTCGACGGGTCACCATCTGCTCCACGAAGCGCCTCCGCGCGTTGTGAGTGCCTGGACGTCTGCGCGCTGCTGCGACGATGGCAGCGCTCTCCTCGGCCCTCAGCCTGAGCAAGGTGGCCCCGAAGGGAACCTGGGCGTCGTCACGCAGGGGACGCTGCCTGGTTCGCACCGCACGCCCGACGAACCGCGCCATCCGGGCCTCGCCTTTGAGCCTCGCTACCTCGGGGCGGTCCTGGGCGCGCACCTGGACCCCGTGGACCAGGCCGCTCACGGTGGACAAGGTGACACCGCTCTCGCCGAGCGACGGCAGGACGTGCTCGATGTAGCGCAAGAACAAGGGATTGGGGCCGATTACCAGGACCCCTTGACGCTCCAGCGGGAACCTGTGCGTGTAGAGGAGGTATGCGGCGCGGTGCAGGGCCACCGCCGTCTTCCCGGTACCGGGGCCTCCCTGCACCACGAGGACGCCTGTCAGCGGAGCTCGGATGATCTCGTCCTGCTCGCGCTGGATCGTGGACACGATGTCGCGCATGTGACCGCTGCGGGCGCTGCCGAGAGCCGCGAGAAGCGCGCCAGGTCCCCCAATCTCACGCTCGAGCTCGGCCTCCAAGACGCCTTCACCCTGTTCGCCGCCCGGTGCCGCGGCCGCAGAGGGCTCACCGAATCGCTCGTCTTCGATCCCGAGGACCTGCCTGCCCGACGCGGCGAGGTGCCGGCGAAGCACGAGACCCATCGGGTCGCGGCCCGTGGCTCGATAGAAGGGCTCGGCAACCGGTGCCCTCCAGTCCACGACGAGCGGTTCGAGGTCATCGGCCGAGACGCCGAGCCGGCCGATGTGGAACCTCTCGGTCCTGCCTCCCGCGATCCGGTCGATGCGGCCGAAGCACAGGGGCTGGTCGCCCACGTCGAGTTGCTCCAGGCGAGCGAGGCTCGTGCGGACGATGACGTCGCGCTCCTCACGGAACTGAAAGGTGCCACCGCGGCCCTGGTCGAGAACGGATTCGAGGAGCTGCTGGGTCTGTGCTCGAAGCCGGTCCAGGCGCTCGTAAGCACGGTCGACGTGGGCCTGTTCCGCCTCGAGCTCAGGATGTCCTTCCACAAGCGGCTCCCTAAGGTGAGCCCACGATCATACCGCCCGGCCGCTGCGTGACCCCCGCTCGTCGCGGTCGTGAAATCGGCCCGCGAGAGCACCGAAAACGGCCCGAGGAGCCGTCGGCGGAGGGTCCGATAGCGTCTCTCGAGTGCCGTTGGCAGACTCGGTGTTCCTCCGTGCCTGCCGGCTCCAGCCGGTCGAGCACGTGCCGGTGTGGTTCATGCGCCAGGCCGGGCGCTCGTTGCCCGAGTACCGCGACTCGCGGGGTGCCGAGAGCATCCTCGACGTCGTGCGTCGCCCGGAGCTCGCCGCGGAGCTGACCCTTCAACCGGTTCGCCGTTACGGAGTGGACGCTGCGATCCTCTTCTCCGACATCGTCGTGCCGCTGTCAGCAGTCGGGTTCGGCGTGGAGGTCGAGCAAGGCCTCGGGCCCGTAGTCGCCCGACCGTTCGCGTCGGACGCCGATCTGAGGCGCCTCAGGCCCCTCGAGCCCGAGCTGGACACGCCCTATGTCATCGAGGCGATCCGGCTCGCGGTCGAGATGCTCGCGCCGCTCGGTGTGCCCCTCATCGGGTTCGCGGGCGGACCTTTCACCTTGGCGAGCTACCTCGTCGAAGGCCGACCGTCCCGCACCTACTCCAAGACGAAGGCGCTGATGCTTGGCGACACACGGCTTTGGAGCGCCCTGCTCGACGCCATCGCCGACATCACATTGGCATCCGTGCGCTCCCAGGTCGTCGCGGGGGCAGCCGCCGTGCAGCTCTTCGACAGCTGGGTCGGCGCGCTCTCACCTATCGACTACGAGCGACACGTGCTCCCCTGGAGCCGCAAGGTGCTCGAGGGGATCGCGGACCTCGGGGTCCCACGCATCCACTTCGGGGTGGGGACCGGGGAGCTGCTCGCGTCGATGGGCAAGGCGGGGGCTGAGGTCGTCGGCGTCGACTGGCGGGTCCCGCTCGACGAGGCGCGGTCGAGGGTCGGACCGGGAATCGCCCTACAGGGGAACCTCGATCCAGCGGTTTGTCTGGCGCCATGGGAAGTCGTGGCGCGAGAGGCCTCGGAAGTGCTGCGGCGAGGCTCGGGCATCGGGCACGTCTTCAACCTCGGGCACGGAGTGCTACCCGAGACCCCACCCGCCACGCTCGAACGACTGGTGGAGCTCGTGCACCGCACCTCACCCGACTCCCTGCGTTGAGCCCCGATCCCACCCGAGCCGGCGACCGGCTCGTAGGCGTGCTCGTGATGTCGCACGGGACTCCACGGACGCTCGCGGAACTTCCGGCCTTCTACACCGAGATCCGCCGCGGCCGGCCCCCCACCCCGGAACTGCTCGCCGATCTCGAACGGCGCTATGCCGCCATCGGCGGCGCGTCACCGTTGACGCAGAGAACCGAGGCTCAGGTCGCGGGCATAGCGAAGGCACTCGAGTCGCTCGTTCCCGAACGGTTCGTCGTGGCATCCGGTGCCAGGTTCTGCTCACCTCGCATCGAGGACGCGATGTCGGAGCTCGCGCGCGCCGGGACGAGACGCGTGATCGGGATCGTGCTCACACCCCAGTCGTCGGTCGCAAGCGTCGGCGAGTACGCCCGCCGGGCCCGCGATGCGGCCGGCGCCGCGAGTGCCGAGGGCGAACCGATCGACCTCGAGATGGTCGAGCACTGGCACGCCGCTCCAGGCCTGGACCGGATCCTCGCCAGGCGCGTGCTCGATTCGGTCTCTCGAATCGACCCGGGGCGAGACGGAACGGTCGAGGTGTTGTTCACGGCACACAGCGTCCCGTCACGCCTGATCGAGCAAGGCGACCCCTACGCGGACCAGGTCACAGAGACGGCGCAAGCGGTCGCCAACGCCGCGGGAATCGACCGTTGGCGGGTCGCGTGGCAGAGCGCCGGCAGGACGGACGAGACGTGGCTGGGCCCCGACGTGCTCGAGGTGATCGCCTCGCTCGGTGGTTCCGACGTGTCAGGTGTCGTGGTTTGCCCGGTCGGGTTCGTGTCGGATCACCTCGAGGTCCTCTACGACTTGGACATAGAGGCCGCTCGAGCCGCAGAGCAGGCGGACCTCGACTTCGCGCGCACGGCCTCGCTCAACGACGATCCCGAGTTCTGCGAGTTGATCGCGCGTGTGGTGATTGATGCCGCCCGCTCGGGCGCGAGCTCAGCTTGGGATTCGGAATCGGAATCGGCAAGTTGACCCCAAGCGAAACGGCGGTACCGACCGTCTGTGTCGTGGGCGGAGGGATCACGGGTCTCGCTGCTGCGTGGGAGCTCGCGACGGCCGAGCGATCTCGGGCACGCGTGGTCCTCCTCGAATCCGACTCACGCCTGGGCGGCAAGCTCCGCACGACAGACTTCGGCGGGAGGCCTGTGGACCTGGGCCCCGACGCCTTCCTTGCGAGGCGTGAAGAAGCCCTGAACCTTTGTCGCGAGCTCGGCCTCGGCCCCGACCTGGTGGCTCCGGGGGCGAACCGCAGCTATGTGTGGGTCCGCGGTCGCCTGCGGCGGCTGCCGTCGGGGCTCGCTCTCGGAGTGCCCACCCGCTTCGTCCCGCTGGCACGGTCGGGAATCTGCTCGCCCCGAGGTCTCACGCGCGCAGCGCTCGACCTCTCTATCCCTTTTTCATCGCGGCGCCGCTCGGGCTCTCCTGGCGAGGAGCACCACCAAGAAGGCCTCGACGCGCTCGTGGACCAATCGGTGGGGTCCGTAGTCCGGCGCCGACTCGGAAACGAGATCAACGACCGCCTCGCCGACCCCTTGATCGGGGGCATTCACGCTGGAGGCGTGGACACGACGAGCGCGGCGGCGGTGTTCCCCCAACTGCTCGAGGCCGAGACCCGGCCGGGAAGCCTGATGCGGGCTCTGCGCGCCGCCCCTCGAGACGGGCCCGTTTTCATGACGCTTCGAGGCGGGATGGGACGCCTGACCGAGCGGCTGCGAGCCGCTCTCGTCGAGCGCGGGGTGGACATCCGCCAGGGAGCTGCGGCCGAGTCCCTCGACATCGACAGTTCTTCCACCTCTTGGCGCCGCTGGTCGATCGGAATACCAGGAGGTCGAGTCGCCTGCGACGGCGTGGTGGTCTGCATCCCGGCTCCCGACGCGTCCAGGTTCGTTCGTCGGGTCGACGGCGTCCTGGCGGAGATGCTCGGTTCGATCCGGTACGCGTCGGTGACCCTGGTCACCATTCGGATGCCGCGATCGGCATTCACCCGAGCGCTCGAAGGTACCGGATTCCTCGTCCCGGTGGCCGAGGGACGTCTTCTCACGGCCTGCACGTGGCTTTCGTCGAAGTGGCCCGAGCTCGAGCGCGAGGAAGACGTGCTGTTGCGCGCGTCGATGGGCCGTTACGGTGACGCGCGCGCCGACGAGTTGACCGACGACGAAGTGGTGTCGCGCGCGCTGGAAGAGCTCGGCGAGATGCTCGGTTTCGTCGCCAAGCCGCTCGAGGCTCTCGTGACGAGGTGGCCCGGGTCGTTCCCGCAGTACTTCGTCGGCCATCGCCGGCGCGTGCAGCAGATCGAAGCGGCTGCTGCTTCTCATCGCGGACTCGTGCTCGCGGGCGCGGCGCTGCACGGGATCGGCATACCCGCGTGCGTCGGCAGCGGTCGGGGCGCTGCCGTGCGCCTCCTGGGCGAACTGGAGACGAGCCCGCGGGTGGCCGGGTGAGGGTGAGGTGGACTGCGCTCGAACGCTGGGCTCGGCTTCTCGTCCCGGCCTTCGTGGCCGGGTTCGGTCTTGCGTTGTCCCTCCCGCCGTTCGGGTTCTGGATCCTCGCCTTCCCCTCGGCGGCATTGTTGTGGTGGCGACTGCAGGGGCTTCGTTGGCCCACGCGTCTCCTGCTCGGGTGGGTGAGCGGCCTCGGGGTCTTCGTCCCGAGCCTCTGGTGGGTCACGGCGTTCAACGTCTACGGGGGCGTGATCCTCATGCTCGCGGAGTCACTCGCGCCTGCCCTCGCGTGCGCAGCAGCACCTCGTCGTCTCGGGCGAACCCCGGCGCTCGCCGGGGCGATGGTCCTCGCCGAGGGGCTGCGCGGCATCTGGCCGTTCGGGGGCCTACCCATGGGCGGCGTGGCCCTGGGGCAGGCGGGTGGCCCCCTGGCAGACGCAGCACGCCTCGGAGGACCGTTGCTGCTCGTCGGAATGGTGTGGCTAGGCGGGGCGGGCCTCGGACTTGCGGTTCAGTGCGCGCTGTCCCGGGCCCGCTCTCGCGGAGATCGGACGTGGGTCCCGGGCCCAAGGGTCGGGGGAACGGTCCTCGCTGCGGTGGGCTCTGTGTCGGTCGTATGCGCCCTCGCCATCTGGGGTGGCTATTCCTCTGACGGCGGCCCGGCGGTTTCGCGCCTCAGGGTCGCCGCCGTCCAGGGCGGTGGCGTTAGAGGAGTGAGCAAATCCCAGGTCAGCCCGCAGACCGTCTATAAGGCCCAGGTCGACGCGACGAGCGAGATCCCCCGTTTCGACGGAGGGAGGCCACCGTCTCTCATCCTGTGGCCCGAGGACGTCGTGGCCCTGAACGACCGGCTCGACTCCGATCCCGCGAGGGGCGCCCTCGCCATGATCGCCGTCGAGCAACGCGCCACGCTCGTGGTGGGAGTGACCGAGAGCATCTCGAGCACGAGCTTTCTCAACGAGATCGTCGCCTTCTCCCCCTCGGGCCGAATTGTCGGACGTTTCGAGAAGGTGCATCGGGTTCCCTTCGGCGAGTACGTCCCGTTTCGGGGATTCTTCAAACACTTCGCAGATCTCTCGGGCGTGCCTCTGGACGCTGTCCCCGGTCATGGCAACGGGCTCCTTCGCACACCTGCAGCTCCTCTCGGAACGATGGTCTCGTACGAAGTGTTCTTCGCAGAGCGCGGGTGGCTCCCCACTCGAGCTGGTGCGCAGTTGCTGATCGTCCCGACGAACACTTCTTCGTACGCGACGAGTCAAGTGCCGTGCCAGGAGGTCGCTTCGGCGCGATTGCAGGCGATCTCCGAGGGACGAGACCTCGTGCAGGCAGCGCCGACCGGCTTCAGCAGCTTCATCGACAACGACGGACGAGTCTTGGAGCGAAGCTCTCTCGGGACCCGCTCCGTGCTGGTGAGGGACGTATCGCTCAGAACCGGGCGCACGGTCTACGAGCGGGTGGGCGACCTGCTGGTTCTCGTCGCAGCGGGTGTTCTCGTGTTGCTCGGATGGGGGCTGTCGCTCATGCGCGCCGAGACCTCGGAGGCCGCTCGTCGCGAGCGATGGGCGAGGACGGCGTGACCCGATCGCCGACTGTCGGAGTCCTCACCCGTAGTAGCCCGAGTGGATGTAGATGCACGGGATGCCCTCGCCGTGGAACATGTCACGGTTTCGCGGATCGTCCTCGAACGCGAGCAGCAACTCGAGACCACGTTCGCGAAGCGCGTTCACAGCTGCACGCTTGAACCGGTCGACTTGCGAGTAGTCACCTCGGTCCCGCATCACGAGCAGGTCCCAGCGCAGCTTGTAACGGCTCAGCCAAGCGAGGGTCTGAGGCTGCACCCGGATGGGACGCCCGGTCAGAAGGACGATGCGCAGCTGGGGATCGAGAAGCTCGAGCAGGCGAGCCACCTCGTCGATGAGCGGGTCGTCACCGCAGGCGTCGAAGAACGCGTCCCAGTCTCTCCTGCCCCATTCGAGGTAGTGCTGGCGCGCCTGGGCATCCGAGAGCACTCCGTCGATGTCGAAGACGACCGTAGGCCCGGGCTCGGCGGGCCCCACCCGCCACCGCCAGTTGTCGGGCAACGACGCCTCCATGGCCATCTTCGGCGCCTCCGTTCACGGGCCGGGCAGACCCGGCAAAGTCCGCACGGTACACGCAGGCTCTCGAAACCTGATACCCGCAGGCCCCCAGGCCCGCCGCCCGGCGGAGATGGCGGCGAGACAAGGCCGTCGCCCTTCCGGTGCTGGCAAGATGGGGGTAGATGACAGAAGGAGCCTCCGCGACCCATATCGGCGTCCTGCGCACCGGCCCCCCCAAGTTCACCAAACCCGGAGTCCGACCTCGAGCACTTCCAGTGGGCTTGGCAAAGCGCGTGGTGATCGTCTCGAACCTCGCCCTGCCGCGCGCCGCCACAAGATCGACGAGCTGGGCGACAGAGGGCTTGGCGCGCGCGCTGGACTCCTGGGAGGGCCCGGGGCTGGTGATTGTGGCCGGCAACTTTTTTGGGCTTGCAGGAACGGCGGAGCCGGCCGCCCAGGTGGCGGCCTCGCTCTCGGCGCACTCGGTCTTGGCTGACTCGCTGAGGCGCTTCGCCGCAGGCGACGAGCGGCAGGTCGTCTGCCTTCCCGGAGCCGCAGATCACGTCCTGGGCGAGGAACCGGCCGCTCGCCGCCCTCTCGAGGAGCTCGGTGTCGAGGTCGCCGCCTCGGTCGACCTTCACCTGAAGGTCGCTTCGGGAACCCGTGTTGTGCGAGTGGAGGCGGGGGTGCCCGAGCTCGAAGGCCACACGGGCGGCACGAGCGCGGTCACCGAGCCCCCTGCCTCGCGCCAGATCCTCTCGCTCGATCCCGAAGCAACGTGGCAACAAGGGGTCGAGTGTCTCGCAGACCCGGCCGAGATGCGGCGATTCTTGACCTCGCGCCTTTTGTACCGGCGCTTCGCCAAGTTCGTTTGGTGGCTGCTCGTCCCCCTGGCCGTGGCTCTCGTGCTTCGGATGCCCTTCGTCGTGCAGGCGCTGGACCACGTCTTTCTCGGGCATGGCCCCACGAGGGCCCTGGCTCGCGCCCAGACCGCCACATGGGGCGCTCGCTTCGCGGTGGCGGGTGTCATCTCGGCCGCGGAGCTCGTCGTTCTCGGGGTCGTCCTCGGATGGCTCGGACGCAGGGCCTGGAAGGCACTCGGCGGCGGCGCCCTCGACGCGATGCACGACGAGCGAACGTCGGATCAGGGTGCCGACCCGAGCGGACTCACGATGTCGCGCGCAGGAGCCACGGCCAACGACCGCGCGCGACACGCGGCGCGTCTGCTGTCGGCCGAGGGCTACGCCGGGATGGTGACCGGCGCCACCTTGCAGGCCGAGCTGACCCACCTCGACACCGGGTTCTTCGCGTGCGCGGGAACCACAGGTGAGGTCGTGGAGGAGCACTCCGCGCGTCTCGGGTTGCTCCCGGTCTTCCTGCACCACCAACAGCTCGCCTGGGTCGAGCTCGAGACCGGGGCGGAGCTGCACGCCCGTCTCCTCCTCGCGCGAAACGATCAGACCCCTGCCACGCTCCTCGAGCGCATAGCGGCCAGAACCGAGCGCGCGCACGACGCCCATCCGGTAGTGGTCGCAGCGTCGCCGCAAGGAGAGTCGTGGCCCCCGGCGCCCGACCTAAGCGCCGTTCGCAACCGCTCGCGCCGGGTGAGGCGCTGGGCGGCAGCTGCCATCTTCCTCGCGGGAGCGGTCGACCTGCTGTACACGCTGACCCCGCCCTTCCGAGCGAGGCTTCACTTGGTCCTTCAGATCCTCCCCCTGGGCGCGACCCAGGCCGCGGGAGCCCTGGTGGCTCTGGCCGGCGTCGCACTGCTCGCATTGGCGCGCGGAGTCCGTCGGGGACAGCGGCGGGCTTGGGCCATCTCCTCGATCCTGCTGGGCGCCACGCTCGTCCTGCACCTCGTGCGCGGAGGCGACGTCGGCGGCTCGGTGCTTGCAGCGGGCGTGCTCGCGCTGCTCCTGATGAACCGCCGCGAATTCAGAGCTGCGTCGGACCTGCCCTCGACGCGATCTGCAGCCCTGTGGCTCTCTTTCGGGGTGATCGGCATCACTCTCGCCTCGACGATCGCTGCCGAGCTCGCGTTGCGATTCGACCACGACCGTCCGAGACTCCCTCTTTGGCGAGTGGCAGAGGCGGTCGTCGAGCGCCTCGTCGGCGTCCAGAGCGTCGTCCTACCCGACCGGTTGAACGACTTCCTAGCTCCGAGCCTCCTCGCGATCGGCTTCGGCATCGCGGTCGTCGCGATGCTGCTCGCCACGCGGCCGCTCGTGGACCGCAGAAGATCAGCAGGACACGCGACGTGGGCTGCCGCACGCGACATCGTGCGTCGGCACGGGAACGGGACGCTCGACTACTTCGCACTGAGAAGCGACAAGCAATGGTTCTTCCACCGCGACAGCCTCGTGGCGTACGCGATCTACAGCGGGATCTGCCTGGTGTCACCGGACCCGATCGGACCGAGATCCGAAAGAGAACAGGTATGGGGTGCGTTCCGTCGGTTCGCCGACAACCGCGGGTGGATAGTGGCCGTGATGGGTGCAAGCGAGGAGTGGCTGCCGACCTACCGGGCGACGGGCATGCACGACATCTACATAGGCGACGAGGCCGTGGTCGACGTGCAGCGATTCTCCCTGGCGGGCGGGCATATGAAGGGCCTGCGTCAGGCGCACAACCGCATCGCCAAGTACGGCTACACCGTCTCGTTCCACGACCCCGGTAACCTCGACAGGCTCACCGCCGAGCGCTTGACGGGGCTGATGTCGCAGAGCCGCCGAGGCGAGTTCGAGCGAGGTTTCTCGATGGTGCTCGGTCGCATCTTCGACCCGCGCGACGAAGGGATCCTGCTTTGCGTGGTGACCGGTCCCGACGGTGCGCCCGCGGCGATGTGCCAGTTCGTGCCGGCAAAGGGGATAGGCGGATACTCCCTCGATCTGATGCGCCGTGACCGCGGCGAGCACCCGAACGGGCTCATGGACTTTGCTCTCGTGTCGACCATCGAACACTTGCGCGAGCTCGGGTGCACGGGGCTGAGCCTGAACTTCGCAGCGCTGCGCTCGGTGCTCGAGGGTGAGCGCGGTGACGGCATCACCCAGCGGGTCGAGCGATGGGCCCTCAAGAAGATGTCCAGCTTCTTGCAGATCGAAACGCTTTGGCGCTTCAACGCGAAGTACGGTCCCGGCTGGCTGCCTCGGTACGTCGTCTACGACACCGCCGAGCACCTGGTGCCCGTCGTGCTCGTGATCCTCAAGGCGGAATCGCTCGCGGAGGTGCCCGTGATCGGGAGGATGATCGCCGCCTCGGACCGGCGCGCTCACGCGGGCACCACGGACAAGGACGCCACTGGGATATCGCTCCTCCCCCTCCCCGACCAGTGCCACGAAGAGCTACCGGCACCCACTTCGAAGGACTGACTGTGAGGTGGGCGGGGCCCGCCGACGCTCCCGCCGTCGCCGCCGTCCATGTCCGATCCTGGAAGGCCGCCTACCCCGGACTCGTCCCCCAGGACTTCCTCGACGCCCTCACCCCCGAGGCGCGCCTCGGATCCTGGCGAGAGATCCTTTCGTCCCCGCCTTCTGCCGGCGAAGCCACACTCGTGCTCGTCACCGAAGGAGATGACGAGGTCCTGGGCTTCGCGAGCTACGGCTCGACGCGTGACGAGGACGTAGACGACACCGTCGTCGGTGAGGTTCGGGCGCTGTACCTGGATCCGTCCGCATGGGGAAGAGGAGCAGGTGCGGCTCTGCTGCAGTCCGCGGTGGACGAGCTGTCGGTAGCCGGATTCGGCGTCGCCTCCTTGTGGGTGCTCGAGACGAACGAGCGCGCGAGACGCTTCTACGAGAAGCTCGGCTGGCGACCCGACGGCAAGAGCAAGCTGCACGACTGGAAGTCCTTCGTCGCCACCGACGTCCGTTACCGCCTCGAACTGGCTCGGGACGAACACTCGTAATCCGTCCGGCCCGCGGCACTGATCGCGCAGGTCCGTCCTCAGTTCAAGAGGAAGCTCACGTTCTCGCGAAAGAAGCCGGCCGCCGCGTCGCCAGGTGCGCAGCCGCTCCGGACGTAGTCCTCGACGGGTGTCGAGGTGCCCTCCGAGTGCGGGTAGTCGCTGCAACACATGAACAGGTCACCTGACTTCGCCGTCAAGCGAGCCGGCTGCTCGTAGCTGAACGACGAGACGCGCACTTGATCGAGGAAGTACCGGCTGGGCCTCTTGTCGAGCTCCGCGGGCGCCCAACCGTTCAAGGTGTTGGTGAAGTCCCAGCCCCCGTCGAGCATCAGAAGGTACTGGGGCACCCAGATGGGGGAGAGCTCGACGATCCCGACACGCAACCCCGGGTGACGCGCGAAGGTGCCGTTCACGATCAAGTCGGTGACTGCCACGGCCGGAGGCACCCAGAGGAAGACCGATTCGAGAACGGGGACGAAACTCTGCTCGGAGTCCGGATAGAACGCTTCGTCCAGAAGCCGCGGCTGGTCGGCGACATGGAACACCGGAGTGATCCCCTGGTCCACGAACGCCGCCCAGAACCGGTCGTGATCAGGGTGGGAGAGCGGACGGCCATCCACGGCGGACGGGGCGATCATTCCCAGGCGAACCCCGGCCGATGACAGCTCGTCGAGCTGCCGTTCGAGCCACTTCGGGTCCCGGAGGGTCAGGTGCGCCACTGGATGCAGCTTTCCTGCGCCTTCGGCCACGACGGTCGCGCACCAGCGGTTCCAGGCCGCCATGTTCGCGGTCATCGCATCGAGCGACGACGACAGAACCCTCTCCCAGAGGAGGCCGAAGTTGGGGAACAGCACCGCTTCGTCGAGTCCCATCGAATCCAGCTTCTCCGCCCGCGCCCGGGGCTCCCAGTAGTCCTTGGGAAGCGCCTCGTCGTAGCTGTACTCGGGTGGCAACCCTTCGTGTATGCGGCGCCGGCGGGCCCCGATGGCCTTGGTGTCCCCCGGGAGCTGCACGTCGGCCACGCTGATCCTGCGGTCCCTCCACGTGAGCCACGGATACCCGAGCTCGTCGTCGACTATCGCGAGGGCTTCGGCCCGCATCGAGGGGTCGACCTGATCCGCCCAGAGGCTCCGGGACTCGTAGAGATGCTGATCCGAATCGACGATGCTGGGCACTGTCGCCTCCCTGTCCGGCTCGTCCCAGTATGCGCCAACAGACCTCGCCGGGCCCAACGCGCCTGCGCCACGAGTGGGCGAACGCCCCAGCGGGCCGGGGATGGGGGCCCGGGAGGACTCAGTGAGAGATGAACAGAAGCCCGGCGTGGTGCGCGAAGTCCAAGACCGGAGCCGGCCAGATCCCGAAGAGCACCGTCACGCCCACACAGAGCTCGATCGCAAGCTGCGTCCCGCCGCGAGGGTGCAGTTGCTCCACCTCCAGGTGGTCGCCACCCGAGGCGTCTTCGCCTCTCGCCTCCCCTTCTAGGTCCCCCAAGTCCTCCACGCCGCCGGCAGAGATCGCCCCGACCTCACCGCGCGCCACGCCGAGCGCGGACACCGGCGTATACATGTAGAGGATGACGCGCAGGTAGAAGAACGCTGCGATCGCGGCGCTGATCATCGCAACGACTGCCAGCGCTGTGGAGCCGGCGTCCACTGATCCGGAGATCACCTCGAACTTGGCGAGGAAGCCCGTCGTGAACGGGATGCCCGCTTGAGCCATGAGCAGCAGTGCCAGCGACCCTGCGAGCATCGGATGAGGCGCCGCCAGTCCCCTGTACCGGTCGAGATCGTGGGATCTGTCGCCATGACCGCCGATCACCGTCACCACGGCAAACGAACCGATGACCATGAACGTGTAGACGAACAGGTAGTACAACGACCCCTCGACGCCGCGCGCCGTAGCGGCCTGCAAGCCCAAGAGCACGAAGCCCGCGTGGTTTATCGACGAGTACGCGAGCATGCGTTTGATGTCGCGTTGGACCAGGGCGAGCACAGCCCCGAGCAGCAGGGTGATCGCAGCCATCACCCACACCACCGGCTGCCAGTCGTTGCGCAGGATCCCGAAGGACGACACGAATACTCTGAGCAGCGCCGCGAACCCGCCCGCCTTTGCGATCGCTGCCATGAACCCCGTCACCGGGCTCGGCGAGCCCTGATAGACGTCGGGCGTCCAGAGGTGGAAGGGCACAGCGGCCACCTTGAACCCGAAACCGACGAGCAAGAAGGCGAGCCCGGCGAGTAACAGGCCGTCGTGCAGCAGCACGTTCTTCGCCAGATAGTCGGCGATCTGGGGGAGGTTGGACGTGCCAGTGGCGCCGTAGACAAGGGCGATCCCGTAAGCGAAGACGGCCGAGGAGAAGGCGCCGAGCACGAAGTACTTGAGCGACGCCTCACCGGACTCCTGGCGCATCGGGTTCAGAGCCGCCAGGACGTAGAGGGCGATCGACATGATCTCGAGGCCCAGGAACACGACGATGAGGTCGTTCGCCGACCCCATGATCATCGCTCCCGAGGCAGAGACGAGCATGAGCACCTGCAGCTCGGGCCCGACCACCTCCTCGCGTCGAGACCATCCGTCGATCACGAGAGCGCTCACCACGACCGCGCACGACACGAGCACCGACACGAGCGCGCTGAAGCCATCTTCGACGACGGCACCTGCCACCGCAACGTGCGCCCCGTGGCCCGAGACCTGGTACCACTGGACCAAGGAGAGAGACAGGCTCGCCAAACCGCTCGCCACGGTCAACAGCGTCGCCAGCGAGGTGCGAATGGGCTTTCGCACCACCGACGAGATCGCAAGAGCCAGCAGCGCACCTCCGAGGAGGACGAGCTCGGGCAGGATCGAGTAGTAGTCGATCCTCGGGAGCGAGAAGTTGCCGGTCGTGGCGGCGAGCAGGGCGCTCATCGCGATCCACCCCCGTCCGCGTGGACTGCTGTGGCCGGATACGTCGCACCGCTCACCGTCGGCTGCGACGTGGAGGTCGCGGTCTCGACGCGGTGCACGAGCTGGTCGACCGACGGGGTGATGCGGTCGAGCACGGGCTTCGGGTAGATGCCGAGGAAGAAGATGATGACGACGAGGGGTGCGACCACCACTCCCTCACGCCACGACAAGTCGCGCGTCGAAGCGCTCTGCGGATCCGGCTCGCGGTGGAAGGCTTGCTGGTAGGCCCAAAGCAGGTATATGGCGGCTAGGACCACGCCGGCCGTCGCCACCACAGCCCACCACCGGTGGGTGAGGAACGTGCCGAGCAAGATCAGGAATTCGCCGACGAAGCCGTTGAGGCCGGGAAGTCCTATCGACGCGAGCATCCCCACCGTGAAAGTCGCTGCGAGCACGGGGGCGGGACGCTGCAACCCACGGAGCTCCGATGTCTGCCAAGTGCCCCGGCGCTCGTAGATCCAGCCGATCACGATGAAGAGCACCGCCACGATGAGCCCGTGGTTCACCATCTGCAGCACGCTCCCCGCCAGGCTCTGTGTGCTGAGCGCGAACGTGCCGAGCGTGATGAAACCCAACTGCGCGAGCGACGAATACGCGACGAGCCGTTTAAGGTCCTTCGTGGCTGCGGCGACCACGGCTCCGTAGAGGATGCCGATCACGCCGAGCGTGAGGAGCAAAGGAGCAAGGTCCACGACCGCCCGCGGGAACAGAGTGAGGTCGAAGCGCACGATGCCGTACGTCCCCATCTTCGCCATGACGGCGGCAAGGATCACCGATCCGGCTACCGGGGACTCTGCGTACGCGTCAGGAGACCACGTGTGGAACGGGAAGATCGGCACCTTCACCGCGAACGACGCAGTGAAGGCAAGAAAGAGCAGCACCTGGGACGCGAGCCCCAGGTGGGTGCCGGTCAAGTCGACGAGGTCGAACGTGAGGCGCCCCGTCTGGTGCTCGTGGATGAAGGCCAACGCAACGATCCCGACCAGCAAGAACGCAGAGCCGAGGAACGTGTAGATGAAGAACTTGATCGCCGCGTACCCACGCCGGGCGAATCCCCACCCCGCGATCACGAAGTACGCGGGGACGAGCGTGAGCTCGAAGAACAAGAAGAACAGAATGAGGTCGAGCGACACGAACGACCCGAGGCACGCGGACTCCAGGACGAGCAGGAACGCCACGTAGGCCCGAGGTCTCTCGCGCACCCGGCCCGACAGCAACACGAGCGGGAACAGCACCGCGGCCATGAGCACCAGGAACAGTGAGATCCCGTCCACCCCGAGATGCCAGGAGATGCCGACAGACGGCGCCCACTCGTGACGGCTCACGAGCCGGTATCCGCCGTTGCCGGCCTGGTAACGGATCGCAATGGTCACCGCCAGCGCAAGCGTCGCGAGCGTTCCGGCAAGACCCACGGCCTCGACCACGATCCGCGTGGCCCGTTCGGACAGGCCTCGCGGCACGAGAGCCGCGACGGCTCCGGCACATGCCGGCAACAGCACGAGCACGGTCAGGAAAGGAAACGCGCCGTCGTGAGTCATCGGACCGGCCTCTTCGCCATCGTCCCGGCGATCCTGCCGGTGATCGCCACGGCCGTCGTCCCGGCTCTCGTCAAAGCTCCCGTCACAGCGCCCTCGATGCCATCCACGCCAGCAGCGCCACCGCACCGAGCACGATGAACAGCGCGTACTGGCGGACGAACCCCGTCTGGACCCGCCTTAGGCCTCCGCCCAAGGAGCGGAGCGCGGCTCCCACCCCGTTCACAGCGCCGTCTATCACCTTGCTCTCGACCACCGTGGCGGTGAAGCCGGCGAAAGCTTCGGACGGGCGGCCGATGGCCGTGTCGTAGAGGTCGTCGATGTAGAGAGCGCGCCGCAGCGCAGCTGGCTCGAGAGCCGGTCGTTCGGCTCGCCTCGTCCAGAGCGGAAGCGCGACGCCGAGGCCTACCAGAGCGACCGCCGCGTCCGCGATCGAAAGTGCCCACTTGGTGGCTGTCGACTGAACCGGTGAGAAGAGGTTCGACCCGAAGACCGGCTCGAGCCACGACAGCGGAGCCCAGTGGAAGGGATTTCCGGGGAGGTTCAGCAACCCCCCGACGAGCGCCAGGACCGACAGCACGACCAGGGGCAGCGCCATGACCCAAGGGGCCTCGTGTGGGACGGCGGCGGGGGCCGTCACGTCTCGAGGTGAGTGCGCGGACGAGGCTGCGGGGTCAGAGGGTCGGGCGAGGACTTCGCGCCAGCGGTCGTCTCCGAAGAAGGCGAGCGCCATCAGCCGGCTCATGTAGTAGGCGGTGAGAGCAGCCGTCACCAGCCCGACCGCCCAAAGCGCGGGGTATCTCGCAAACGCGTTGGTGAGCACGTCCCCCTTTGCGAAGAAACCGGAGAGAGGCGGTATGCCGGCGATCGCCAGCCACCCGACTGCGAAGGTGAGGAACGTGAGCTTCATGTAGCGGCGAAGGTTCCCCATGAGCTTCAGGTCCTGCTCGTCGTGGAGCCCGTGGATCACCGACCCCGCTCCCAGGAACAGCAGGCCCTTGAAGAAGGCGTGAGCGACCATAAGGAAGATCGCCGCCACGTACGCGCCTGTCCCCACCGCCAGGAACATGTAGCCGAGTTGCGAGACGGTCGAATAGGCGAGCACCTTCTTTATGTCCTGCTGGCCACACGCGATCACCCCTGCAACGAATGCCGTCGCCGCTCCGATGCTCGCCACGACGAGCTGGGCCGAATGCGACATCGCCAATATGGGGCTGATCCTGCACATCAAGTAGACGCCGGCGGTGACCATGGTCGCCGCGTGGATGAGTGCCGAGACCGGAGTGGGACCTTCCATGGCGTCCGCGAGCCACGGGAACAGCGGAATCTGCGCGGACTTGCCGCAGGCGGCCGCAAAGAGCAGAAGCGCTATCGCGGTCGCCGAGCCGGATCCGATCGCCCCGAGATGGGAGAAGATGCCGAGGTAATCGAGCGTCCCGGTCTTGGAGAACACCAGGAACACCGCGATCAGAAAGCCCACGTCGGCCAGGCGGTTGTACAGGAAGGCCTTCTGCCCGGCGCTCGCAGCGCGCTCGCGGCCGAACCAGAAGGCGACGAGCCAGTACGAACAGACCCCGACTCCCTCCCATCCGACGAAGGTGAACAGCAGGTTGTCGGAAAGAACGAGAAGGAGCATCGAGGCGACGAAGAGGTTCAGGTACGTGAAGAATTTCGGATAGTCGGGGTCGCCCTTCATGTACCCGATCGAGTAGAGGTGGATGAGCGCGCTGACCGAGGTGACGAAGAGCGCCATCGTCATGCTCAACGGATCGACGAGCAGCGCGGCCTTTACCTGCAGCCCGCCTACGGGGATCCAGCTGAACCAGTTTTGGACGACCTCGCGCTGGGGGCCACCGGGCTTCTGGAGGAGGCCCGCGTAGGTGACGCAGCCGGCGACGAAGGAACCGGCGACGGTGGCCGTGCCGATCCAACCCGCCAAGGGGTCTCCGAGTCGTCTGCCGAAGAGGGCGACGACGACGAAGCCTGCGAGAGGCAACAGCGGCATCAGGAAGGCGGCGTGCAGCATCGTCGGTCAGGTCCGCAGCTCTGCGGTCCCTCAGCCCTTCATGATGTGCAGATCGTCTGCGGTGGTGCCCTCACCGGCGCGCCTGCGGTAGATGGCCACGACGATGCCGAGGCCCACTACGACCTCTGCAGCGGCCACGACGAGGACGAAGAAGACCAGAGCCTGCCCTCCGACGTCGTTGAGCATTCGGGCGAACGTGACCAGGGTCAGGTTCGCGGCGTTCAGCATCAGCTCCACGCACATGAACATGACCAGAACGTTGCGGCGCACGAGAAGGCCGAGCGCGCCGATGGAGAAGAGCACGGCGGCCAGCCCCAGGTACCAATTGCCGGAGAGACTCATGGTTTGGCTCCTCCCTCTCCCACAGGCTCGGGCTCTCGCTCGCCGGCCTCCGATTCCTCGGTCTCGGCATCCGAGGGGCTCACGAGTCCCGCCGCAACGGCGTTCGCAACCGCCTCTGCGAGCGCGGCCATCGGGTCGCCCACTTGCTCGCCCGAACGGCGCTCCTGCGGCGGCGCGCCTTCGGCAGGCGGCGCCCCCTCAGCCGGTACTTGGCGCGAGGCGCGCGGCACGCGGCGGGCGAGCACTACGGCTCCCACCACCGCGATGACGAGCAGAGCGGCGGTCACTTCGAAGGGAAACAAATACGTCGTGAACACCGAGCGTCCGAGCGCGGCGACGTCGCCTCCCTGCTGGCCGTTCAGCCCGCCGGCCACAGAGTGAGCTCCCACCGACCAGTGAGCCGCCACTCCGAGAACGAGAAGCCCTGCGAGCCCGAGGGCGACGAGGCCGACGGCGAGAGGGCGCTGCGCGGGAAGAGGTTCGAGAGCGAGGTTCTCGCGCCGGTCGACGCCGAGAAACATGATGACGAAGAGAAACAGCACGACGATCGCGCCCGCGTAGACGATCACCTGCACCGCGGCCAGGAAGTTCGCCTGCTGCTCGATGAACAGAACAGCCACGCCGAACAGAGTCAGCACGAGGCTCAGGGCGGAGTGCACGGGATTTCGAGCCACGACCACGCCGATGGCCCCGACGAGGACGAACAGCGCCGAAATGGCGAACACCGTCGCGTCCACCTTGGTGGCCGCAGCGAAGGACACGGGCAGCAGGGTCAGCATCGCCGCGCTCACGACTTCATCCGCCTTCGGGTCATGGCCTCGCGTCTCAGAGCGACCTTGTCCCTGGCCCGGTTCGCCACTCCACGAAGTCCCTGCATCTCCGGGGGCCTGTCGATGTCGTCGAGGTGCATGTAGTACACGTCGCGGATCTGTCGGATCCCGGTCGCAGCGTCGTTGCGCAAGCCGCTCTGGCCGCCTTCGGGGGCCCGGACCCCGTAGCCCAGCTCTCCCGACCACTGCACTCGACCCTCGTAGGAGGCATCGCCAGAGGGAGACGTGGCGCGCATCCACGCGGAGGTGTGCAGGTCGTCGCCCTCGCGCCAGTCCTCCCATGGAAGGTGCTTGGGATGTCCCTCGTCGTCGACCAACAGCTCGCTGCGGGTGTAGATGGCATCGGCGCGGTTGGTGAAGGAGAATTCGAACAACTTCGACTCGGTTATGGCCTCCGTGGGACAGGCCTCGACGCACATGTCGCAGTGGATGCAACGCAGGAAGTTGATCTCGTACACGAAGCCGTATCGCTCTCCCGGAGAGACGGGATCGTCGGGTGGGTTGTCGGCGCCGCGCACGTAGATGCAGTCCGCGGGGCAGACCCCCGCGCACAGCTCGCACCCGATGCACTTCTCCATGCCGTCTTCGTATCGGTTCAGCACGTGACGACCGTGAAGCCGGTTCGGCTTCGGCTTCTTCTCGATGGGGTACTGCCACGTGACTCTCGGCCGGGTCATCTGGCTGAGCGTGACCTTGAACCCTCCTAGGAAGCTCAGGTACTCGCGCACGTCGTCGAGAAAGCTCACGACGACGACTCCGGTGCACTGGGCCCTGGGCCCGTCGCCGGTGTGACGGGTCTCGGTCCCGAGATCGAAGCCTGGCCCGCGAACATGTCGGCCCTGACGCTGCCCACGAAGAACGAGCGAGCCAGAAAGCCACCTCCGAGGAGCAACGCCGCGATCACCCCGACGAACCACCAGCGCCCGACGATGGCCCCCGCCACGACGAGGGTCCACGCGAGGGAGATCGGTATCAGCACCTTCCACCCGAGGTTCATGAGCTGGTCGTAGCGGAGCCTGGGCAGTGCCGCCCGGAGCCACACGTAGAGGAACAGGAAGAGGAAGGTCTTGCCGAGGAACCAGAGGATCGGCACGATCCACGACAGAACGAATACGTGAGGTGTCGGTCCGTCCGGCCCTCCGAAGAACAAAGTCACCATGACAGCGGACATGGTGATCACGTTCATGAATTCGGCCATGTAGAACATGGCGAACCGAAACGCCGAGTACTCGGTGTTGAACCCGCCGACGAGCTCGCTGTCGGCCTCGGCCAGGTCGAACGGGGGACGCTGGAGCTCAGCTGTGATCGCCACCAGGAAGATGACGAAGGGGACGATCCCCGTGCGGATCAGGTTCCAGCTCACGAAGAAGGTATGACTCTGGCTGTTGACGATCGCGCGGGTCGAAAGCGATCCGACCAGGTTCGACGAGGATCCGGTGAGCAGGATCACGACGATCGTCGTCATCCCGAGAGCCGCCTCGTAGGAGATCATCTGCGCGGACGCACGCACCGATCCGAGCAACGGGTACTTGGATCCCGAAGACCACCCGGCGAGCATGACCCCGTAGACCGACACCGACGACATCGCCAACAGGAAGAGGATGCCGATCGGAGGGTCCGCCACCTGCAGCTCGAACGTGTGGCCTGCGATCGTCACCAGACCGCCGACCGGGACGATGGCGAATGCGAGCACCGCCGGCACCAGCGAGAGGTAAGCGGCCGCCCTGAACACGAATCGCTCCGCACGACTCGGGAGGAGCTCTTCTTTGAAGATCAGCTTGATCCCGTCGGCGAGCGTCTGCAGCAACCCCCAGGGCCCGGCACGGTTCGGCCCTATGCGCGCCTGCATGTCGGATATCAGCTTGCGCTCGAACCAGATCATCAGGATGACCGCGAGCGAGAGGCCCGCGAACGCGACCACGACCCTGACGGCGATCACGAGCAGCTCGACCCAGTGAACGCCGTGGGAGTACAGCGGATCCAGGGCGACGTGCATCACAGCGTCTCCATCCGCACGTCGACCACCGGCTGTGTGACGTCGATCAACGACGCTGCGCCCGGCACGTCTCCCGCGTCGAGGTTGAATCCCACCACCGCCGTAGCCCGGGGAATCGAATCGTCGGCGAGGACCTCGATCTCGAGGGATGTGCGCGAGGAGCGCAGCCGCACCTTCTCCCCGCTCGACACCCCTATGCGGTCCAGGTCGTGCCTGTTCACCTGCAACAGCGCGGACGACGAAAGAGCTACGAGCGAGTCGCAGGCACCGATCGTCACACCGTCGTCGTAGAGCTTGCGTGGCGCGACGAGGCGCAGCGAGTAGCTGTCGGCGGACGGGACGTGCACGGGTTCGAACGCTTGCGGCCACGCGATCGTTCGAGGTCGCGCCGATGTGGCGGGAAGCGCACGGCCCTGCGCTCCGTTCCCGTTCGCTCCGTTCGCTCCGTTCGCTCCGTCCTCCCAGCCGCCCTGGCCGGCCCTCAGGGGCGCGCCCTGGACCTCGACGGCCACGATTCCAGGCGTCGCCATCGGGTCGAAGCGCAAGGGAGCATCCTTCCTCCCGATGCTGACCGGAAAAGCCACGAGCGGAGCCACGATCCCGTCTCTGGCTGCCGGACGATCCAACGCGGCGCGGGTGATGCCGGCATGGGAGGGGGCGACCTTCTCGATCTCGTCCCAGATCTCCGCGACGGTGGAGAAGCCGAGGTCTCCTCCGAGGGCAGACGCGAGCTCCGCTGCGATCATCCAGTCGGGGCGGCACTGTCCCGGGGGCACCATCTTCTGCCCAAGTCGGGTGATCCTGCCTTCGATGTTCGTGGTCGTCCCTTGGCGTTCGTGAACGGTGGCGGCGGGAAGCACCACGTCGGCGCACTCCGAGGAGGGAGAGAGAAAGCTCTCGACAGCGACGACGAAGTCGGCGTTCTCGAGTGCTTCCTCTGCGAGCTTGAAGTCCGGGAAGTCTCCGAGCGGGTCGGCGCCGAGGAGCACCAAAGCCTTCATCGTCCCGGCGGCCAGCGAGCTCAGGATGCCCGACGAGCCCTCACCCCGGCCGTCGGGAACCGACCCCCACGACTCGGTGAACCAGCCACGCCCGTCGTCCAACGAGACTCGACCCGGGAGAATGCCCGGCGCCAAGCCCATGTCGAGCGCCCCCATCACGTTCCCGCGGCGAAGCGCCGGCAGGAAGAGCGCGTTCGGCCACGCCTCGGCCATGGAGGTGGCCGCCTCCACCACGAGGTCGCCGGCCTCGGCGAGCGAGGGCCTCCCGAGCACGACGACTATCCCCCCGGCGTCCCCGGCCCCCCCGGCGGATCCCGAGTCGCCGGTCGGCTGTGCCCCTCCCGCGGAGCCCTCACCTGCCAGAGCCCCGAGCGCGCTCGCCCAGACATCCTCGCTCACGACGCTCGAATCAGGACGAACGGCGCCGTTGGCCAGGGCACGCACCATCCGGGCGGACTCACCGGGGCGACAGAGGATCGAGGCCGTCGCGTAGGGGGTGAGCGCAGTTGGCCGAGGTGTCACCTCGATCAGCCTCAGGCCCTTCTCCACGACTGCTCCGCGCAAGCGGAGGAAGAGGACCGGGAGCTCCTCGCGCAGGTCACCGGAGAGGACCACCACGCATCGCGCCGCGCATGCCTCGTCGATGGTGGCCCTCGGAAGCCCGAGGACGGCCTCTGCACGAAGCCCGTCGGCAAGCTGGGCGTCGACCGAGTCCGTGCCGATGATCGACTTTGCGAGCTTCGCCCACGCGTAGGCGTCTTCGTTCGAGAGCCTCGCCCCGCCCACGACGCCGATGCTTGGCGGCCCGTGCTCCTCGAGAATCTTCGACAGCCGATCGGCCACGATCGAAATTGCCTCGGACCAAGACGCGGGCTCGAGGTCCTCGCGATCTCCCTCACCTCGGCGACGAACCAAGGGCTCGGTCAGCCGGTCCTCGGAGTTGACTGCCTCGTAACCGAAGCGACCCTTGTCGCACAGCCAACTCTGGTTGACCGGATCGCTGTCGATGCCTATGAGACGCGTCACTCGGTTTGCCGAGGACTGCACCGCCGCGCGGCAGCCGAAGGCGCAAAGGGTGCAAGTGGATTCCACCTGCTCGAGGTCCCAGGGCCGAGCTCCAAAGCGGTACGGCGTGGAGGTCAACGCGCCCACCGGACAGATCTGGATCGTGTTCCCGCTGAAATAGGAGGTGAAGGAGTGGTCCTCGAAGATGTTGACCTCCACCTGGTCGCCACGGCCCAGGAAGTCGATCTGTGCCTCGCCGGCGATCTCGAGCGCGAAGCGCACACAGCGCCCGCATTGGATGCATCGCTCACGGTCGAGCAGCACCAGCTCCGACAGTGCGATGGGCTTCGACCAGTGGCGCTTCTCCTCCACGAACCTGCTCTCGCCGGGGCCGTAGGCGAACGTCTGGTCCTGGAGGGGGCATTCACCTCCCTTGTCGCACACCGGACAGTCGAGCGGATGGTTGACGAGCAGGAACTCGAGCACGCCGTCCTGTGCCTTTCGCACCTTCTCGGAGGTGGTCACCACCTCCATGCCCTCGCCGACGGGGATGTAGCACGCCGGCTGCAAGGTCGCACCACGAGGACCCGACACCTCTACGAGGCACATGCGGCACATCCCCACCGGTTTCATCCGGGGGTGGTAGCAGAACCGAGGGATGAACACCCCTGCGCGCTCGGCCGCGGCGATCAGGAACTCTCCGGCCTCAGCAGTCACTTCGCGTCCGTCGAGGGTGAACTTCACCTCTCCCACGCGACTGGACGAGATGGCGTGATGCGAGACGACCGTCGGATCGAAGACGCGAGGGCTAGCCAAAGGGGCACCTCCCGTCTTTGACGTGGACGAGGAATTCGTCGCGGAACATGCGGATCCCCGAGGCGATCGACGAGGGGATCGAGGGCCCGAGCACACAGATCGTGGTCTGCTGCGGCGGCCACGAGACCCCCGGGGCGAGGTTGTCGCAGACGTCCATGAGCAGGTCGACGTCCCCCTCGCGCCCTCGTCCGTCCTCGATCCTGCGGAGGATCTTCTCGAGCCATCCACTTCCTTCCCGGCACGGCGTGCACTGCCCGCAAGACTCGCGCCAGAAGAACCTCGTGATGCGCCAGGCGGCTCGCACCACGCACGTGGAGGAGTCCATGACGATGACCGATCCGGATCCGAGCATCGACCCCTGCGCCGCCACCTCGTCTTGGCCGAGTGGCAGGTCGATCTGGTCGGGGCCGAACCACGGAGCAGATGCGCCTCCGGGGATGAACGCCTTCAGATCGCGCCCTCCGGGAATGCCTCCACCGAGCAGCGGCGCGTAGACGAGATCGCGAAAGGTCGTCTTCACCATCTCGACCTCGTAGACACCGGGCCTCTTCACGTGCCCGGACAATGCGAACAGCCTCGTCCCGGTCGAACGCCCTTCGCCCAGCTTGGAGAAGGCCTCGGACCCGTTTACGAGCACCCATGGGAGGTTGGAGAGCGTCTCGACATTGTTCACGACGGTGGGCTCCCCGTATAGGCCGATGGAAGCGGGGAAATAAGGGGGTTTGATGCGAGGGAACCCGCGCTTTCCCTCCAGGCTCTCCAGCAGAGCTGTCTCCTCGCCGCAGATGTACGCACCGGCTCCCGGATGCACGACGAGATCGAGCGAGAAACCCGAGCCGAAGATGTCACGCCCCAACGCACCGTGCGAGTAGGCCTCGTTGACCGCCTGCTGAACACGCTCGAGGCCGAGAGCGAACTCGCCGCGCACGTAGAGGAACACGCGCGCCGCGCCGATGGCATAAGCACAGATCACGCATCCCTCGACCAATTGGTGAGGGTCGCGCTCGAGCAGAAGGTGGTCCTTGAAGGTCGCCGGCTCGCTCTCGTCGCCGTTCACGACCAGGTAAGTGGTGGGCGCCTGGCGCAGCATCGACCACTTGCGACCCGCCGGGAATCCCGCTCCTCCCCTGCCCAGCAGGCTCACGGCATCAACTTCAGCTGCGACCTCCTCCGGTGTCATCGAGAGCGCTTTGCGCAGGCCCGCGTACCCGCCCGTCGCCAGGTAGCGCTCGAGGGAGTGGGAGTCCTCCTGCTCGATCCTCGAGGTGAGTATGCGGGGCGCTTCGGTAAGGGCCATCAAACTCCACCACCGGGGCTCGCAGAGCGCTCGGCGGCCGCTTCGGCCGCGGCCCGGCGCTCGGAGGAGACCGTCTCGTCGTCCACCCTGAGGCCGCCGTCACGCCTCACCCTGACCAGGGTCCCGTGCGGTGGTACGTCCTCGCTCAGACGTCCGGCTCGCAGGTCGTCCACCAGCGCGTCGAAGGTCTCGTTGGTCATGTCGCCGAAGAAACGGTAATTGACGCTCAGGCAAGGGGCCCGGCCGCAATCGGCGATGCACTCGACGTCCTCGAGCGTGAACATGCCGTCTGCCGTGGTGGAACCCGGACGGATGGCCAGGACCTGCTCGGCGTGATCGAGCAGCTCGTAGGCGCCTTGGAGCATGCAGGCGATGTTCGTGCATACCGAGATCACGTACTTCCCGACAGGCTCGGTCCGGAGCATCTCGTAGAAGGATGCGGTGCCCACCACTTCTGCGGGCTGGAGCCCGAGCAACTCGGCAACGTCGGCAACGGCCTCGGGGCTCAACCAGCCGTCCTGCTCCTGAGCCAGATGGCAGACGGGAATCAGCGCCGAGCGCGGGTGCGGATACAGGGCGATGACCTCGCGGGCGCGTGTCATCACCTCGGACGAGAGGTGTCCGCTCATCGATCCGTCTCGCCCATGACCGGATCGACCGAGGACGTCGTGGCGATCGCATCCGCCACCAGGCCGCCCCGAAGCATCACCGGCAGACTCTGAAGATTGACGAACGACGGTCCCCTGATGTGCATGCGATAGGGCTTCGCAGAGCCGTCGGAGACGATGTAGCAGCCGATCTCGCCCCGTGGGGACTCTATGGCCGTGTAGACCTCTCCTTCGGGAACCTTGTATCCCTCTGTGAACAGCTTGAAGTGGTGGATCAGGGCTTCCATCGACTCGTCGATGCGCGCGCGTGGCGGAGGCGTCACCTTCTTGTCCTGCACCCTGTAGTCGCCGTCCGGCATCCGGCCGAGGATCTGCCTGACGATCCTGATCGACTCGCGGATCTCGTTGATCCTGATCGCGTACCGGTCGAAGTTGTCGCCGTAGGTTCCGATGATGACGTCGAAATTGACCTCGTCGTACGCGAGGTAGGGCATGGTCCTGCGAAGGTCCCAGGCGATTCCGGTAGAGCGAAGAATCGGCCCGGTCGCCGACATCGCGAGCGCCTCCTCGGCGGTTATCGCCCCGACCCCCTCTGTGCGCTCGCGGAATATCGGCTGTCCCGTGATGAGGTCGTCGTAGTCGTCGAGACGGTCCGTGATGTTGTCGCAGATCAGCTCGACGTCGTCCTCCCACCCGTCGGGCAGATCAGCAGCGATCCCTCCGGGACGGATGAAGTTGTGGTTCATTCGCAGCCCGGTCGTCTTCTCGAAGAACGCGAGCACCATCTCGCGTTCGCGAAAGCCGAAGATCATCATCGTCGTCGACCCGAGATCCATGCCGTTGGTCGCCAACCACATCAGATGGGAGGACATCCGCTGCATCTCGCAGAGCAGCATCCGCGCCCACACGGCTCGTTCGGGCAGCTCTATGCCCAAGAGCGCTTCGGTCGCCAACGAGAACACCAGCTCGTTGGTGAGCGGTGACAGGTAGTCCATGCGGGTGACGTTCGTCGCTCCCTGCTGGTACGTGAGCTCCTCGCCCGTCTTCTCCATGCCGGTGTGGAGGTAACCGATGATCGGCTTCGACCGAAGGACGGTCTCCCCGTCGAGCTCCATCATGAGGCGCAGCACGCCGTGCGTCGACGGGTGCTGGGGCCCGAAGTTGATGATCATCGTTTCGTCGTCGCTGCGTTCGACGTCGAGGACGTCGGGATCGAACGGCCCCGGACCTGCAAGGGTCGGGCCGGTCCCTTCGGGTCTGCGCAGAACTGCGCCGATCTCCCGCCCAAGTTCGTCGGGAGACGTCTTCTGCACGGGAAGGAGCTCTTGAGCTCCCTCGGTCGTCTCGAGGTACAGGTCTTCGCCACTCATCGCGGCCCCGGTGCCTCTTTGAACTGGACCGGGATGCGGCCGACCGCATAGTCCTTTCGCAGCGGGAAGCCCTCCCAATCCTCGGGCATGAGGATCCTCGTGAGGTCTGGGTGACCGCGAAAGACGATTCCGAACATGTCGTAGACCTCACGCTCCATGGCTTCGCAACCCGGGTAGAGGTCCCACAGCGTCTCGAGGACCGGATCCGACTCGGGCACCTGAACGCGCACGCGCAGCCGGCGGACATGGCTCAAGGAGAGCAGGTTGACCACTACCTCGAATCGCTTGGACGAGAACCCCGCGGGGAGCTCGCGGCCGGGGTGCGTCAGGTAGTCGACCGCAGTGAGGTCGGCGAGCATCTCGAATCCGCTCACCTTGAGCGTGGTCACGAGCTCGTGGTACCTCCCACGCGGGGTGAACAAAAGCTCCTGTCCCGAGGTCGAGGTCCCCGGAACGACTCCTTCGGGCAGATCGGACATGTCGAGTGGCGCGGACGCGGCCGGAAGCCGCGCCGGACCTATGGGACGTCGTTCGCCTGCAACGCGCGCCGATACCTCGCCGCCCGCCAGGTCGCTTCCCTGCGGGCCCGTCCCTCGCGCCGTGGTCAACGCGGCGTCCCCAGCCGGACGGCGCCCGGGCGCTCGGGAACGAATCCCGACGTCTCCTCCGGGCCGACGACGTCCTCGACGCGGCGGCGGGTGATCGTTCCCGTTCGGATCTTCTCGTGGAGTGTGAGGATCGAGTGCAGCAGGGTCTCGGGGCTCGGAGGACAGCCGGGTGTGTAGACGTCGACGGGGACGACCTGGTCCACGCCCTGCACGATGGCGTAGTTGTTGAACATCCCGCCCGTCGACGCGCAGACCCCCATGGAGATGACCCACTTAGGCTCCATCATCTGGTCGTAGACCTGGCGGAGTACCGGAGCCATCTTCTGAGATACCCGGCCGGCGACGATCATCAGGTCCGCTTGGCGCGGGGACGCTCGGAAGACCTCCATCCCGAAGCGGCTGATGTCGAAGTCGGCCGTTCCTACGGCCATCATCTCGATCGCGCAGCACGCCAGGCCGAACGTGACCGGCCAGACGCTCGATCGGCGCGCCCACTTGACCACGTCTTCGAGCCGCGCAGTGAGGAAATTGTGCTGCAGGTCCTCGAGCCCCATTTGATCGCCCCTCAGGCCGCCTCGTCGGTCTTCGATCCAGGACCCGCGCTCACGCGCGCAACGGTGGACTCAGTGGTGCGAGATCCGATCGCCGGGCGCATCCGCTTCGCGGGACCCCAGTCGAGTGCCCCGTTGCTCACCAGGTACATGAACGAGACGAAGACCACGGCTGCGAACACGAGAATCTCTATCAGACCGAAAGAGCGCAGCTGTCGGAATACGACAGCCCACGGATAGAGGAAGATGATCTCGATATCGAAGATGATGAAGATCATCGCGACCAGGTAGAAGCGCACGGGAAATCGTTGAGGCGGCTCGAGGTCGGGCACGATCCCGCACTCATAAGGAGCGACCTTGGCGGAGGTGGGCCGCTGGCGCGGGGCCAGAAGGCGCGAGGCGGTCAGCGACAGAGCCGCGAAGACGACACCGAGCACGAGCAGCACGACAATCGGCAGGTAATTCTCCATGGCCGGTGCCGGTTCTACCACGGCACCCTCTCCATGGGCACATTCGCCAGGCCCTGATGCCGCAGGGTCGCGACGGGCTTTCGACCGCCATGTCTCGCCACTCGTGTCGAGAGATCATCGGGCGACTTCGAGGCTTGTCGGGGGTCCGGGCGTCGCCTCTAGGATGCCGTCGTGACGTCGACCCATCAGAGCGTCTCGGACGGTTCCGGGCCGGCAAGAACCGGAAGCCGCTCGCGCTCGGCGGACGTGGAACCCAACCCTGAAGCGCAGCCGGTGTCCACTGAGTCCGCGCCGCGCCCGCGACGGACCAAAGCGACGTCGCGAGCTGCGGGGGACCGCGCAACCACGCGCACGAAGCGAACGAGGCGAGACGCGACCGAGGATCACGACGTGCTCGTGGTGGGAGCGGGTCCGGCCGGCTCTTCGTGCGCGTACTGGCTCGCCGACGCGGGATGGGACGTTGTCGTAGTCGAGAAGAAGCACTTTCCCCGGGTCAAGACCTGTGGAGACGGATTGACTCCGCGCGCTGTGAGGC
>Ga0116215_1000430_pt1 | contig 32246 bp, 30 predicted proteins | sample Sb_taG_7_FD_89698 | JGI IMG/M metagenome (GOLD analysis project Ga0116215, IMG submission 89698) | Peat soil microbial communities from Weissenstadt, Germany - Sb_50d_2_FS metaG | ecosystem: Environmental > Terrestrial > Soil > Wetlands > Peat | place: Germany: Weissenstadt | collected 2010-09-21
GACGTGTTCAACACGCTGCTGCAGGTGATGGACGACGGGCGCCTGACCGACGGCCAGGGCCGCACGGTCGACTTCAAGAACACGGTGCTGATCATGACCTCGAACATTCCCATCCCGGCCGGGGTCGAGGACACGGAGATTCGCGGCGCGCTGCTCGAGCACTTCAAGCCCGAGTTCGTCAACCGCCTGGACGACATCGTGCGCTTTGAATCGCTCACCCGCGAGCAGCTCTCGGAGATCGTGGACCTGCAGGTGGCGCGTGTGATCGAGCGCGTGGCAGAGCGCGGCATCGCGGTGACGCTCAGCGACGATGCGCGCACGCTGCTCGGCAACCTCGGCTACGACCCTGCCTACGGGGCGCGCCCGCTGCGGCGCGTGATCCAGAAGCAGCTCACCGACCGCCTCGCGCTGGCGCTGCTGGAAGGCAAGATCCGCGCGGGCGACACGGTCGAGGTGGAGGCGGTCAACGGGGAGCTGGCGCTGGAGAAGCTCGCCCCCGAGCCTGTCGCGCAGGCGACGGCGGCGTAGTCGGGGCGGGGCCGCTCCGAGGTGGCCGCGAAGCGCAGGCCAGGCCGCGCCGCGCCGGGATTGGAGGCCGCTCGACACCCCGGCGCAGCGCGAAGGCTCACGGCGCTGTGTACGCCCAGGTTCCCTGGTCGATCACGAGGCCTTCGGCTTCGGCGGTGCCTTCGACGCTGAAGCCATATAGATCGCCCTTGCCGTTGCGATGGCCGGAGTCATCGGTGATAAACGGGGCCCCCGAGTTCGCGTTAAGCGAGTAGCCGCGGTAGATGCAGAGGTAGCCCGCAGCGGCCTTGGGCGCTTCGGGCGTGCCCGGGCAGTGCGTCGGTTCCGTTTTGCCGACTTCCAGGAACACGGCGGCGGTGGGCAGGGACGGAAGCGGGAACGGGTAGCTGACGCTGGCGCCGTAGAACGACGCGACCTTCGCCTCGAAGCTGTAGCTGCCGCTGATCGTCTTGCCCGTCGGAACCGCGCTGACGAGCGGTCCTTCTTTGCCTTCTTTGCCTTCTTTGCCTTCCTTTCCTTCTTTGCCGAGGGCGCCTTCTTTACCTGGTGCGCCTTCTTTGCCCTGGGCCCCGGCCGCCCCTGCCGCGCCGGCGGGACCGGTTGCGCCTTTCAGCTTCTTGAGCACCTTCGGGTTGATCTGCTTGGTGGAGTTGATCAGGTAGTGCGTGGCCGCGAGCGCTCCGCCGCTCATCGAGAACACGAGGGCGAGCGTCGCGGCGACGTTCGCGTAGGTGATGCGCCTTCGCATGATTGCCCCTCTCTGGGTGTTGGGTCGTTGCCGGGCACGATAGGCACCAGGCCGGCGCCAGCTTCGGCGCCTGGCCGGCTCCGCGCGACCGCCGGTGAGAGGTTCGCCGGGCTGGCGCCGGCCGCGCCGATCCGCTAGAACGCGTCTGTGCGCGCTCGTCAGCGCGCCGTCGCCTACCCGACGCGAGGAGCCCGGCCATGCCCACGTACATCCTGCTCACGACGCTCACGCCGGAGGGCGTGCAGACGGTCAAGAACAACCCGCAGCGGATCAAGGAGGTCAACAACGAGGTCGAACAGCTCGGCGCGACGGTCAAGGCGCAGTGGGCGACGCTCGGCCATGTCGACTTCATCTCCGTCGTGGAGGCGCCGGACGAGGGCACGATGGCGCGCGTATCGCTCGAGCTGGGTTCGCGCGGCACCGCCCGCTACGAGACGCTGACGGCGATCCCGATCGATGAGTTCATCGCGTCGCTGTAACGTGCGCGAGATCGCCGCCGAGCACACAGGGGGATAGGCATGGACCAGGTCGGGCCGCAGGAGCGGGGCCGAGATCGACAGGACCCTTCCGCAGGGGAGAACGCCATGCGCGGGCAGGAGGGCCGCCCGACAGGCGCGCCGGGCATCTCGCTGGTGCCGGAGCTGATGGAGGAGTCGGAGGTGCAGGCACAGCTCGACGAGATCGACGTGGACGCACCGCGTGTGGGCATCGTGATGGGCTCGAAGAGCGACATGGAGACGATGGAGAAGGCTGCGCGCGAGCTCCAGGAGCGGGGGATCATGCACGAGGTCCGCGTCATGTCCGCCCACCGCGAACCGGACGTGGTGGCGGAATACGCAAAGAACGCGCGCATGCGCGGCCTGCGCGTGATCATCGCCGGCGCCGGCATCTCCGCGGCGCTCCCCGGCGCCCTCGCCGCGCATACCGACCTGCCGGTGATCGGCGTGCCGCTGTCCGGGCGGCTGACCGCAGCCGGCGGACTGGACGCGATCCTGTCGATCGTGCAGATGCCGCCGGGGGTGCCAGTGGCGTGCGTCGGCCTGGACAATCCCCGCAACGCCGCGATCCTCGCCGCGCAGATCCTCAGCGCGTGATCGCTCGCTACACACGCCCTCAGCTGGGTGCGCTGTGGACAGACGAGGCGCGCATGGACGCCTGGCGCCAGGTCGAGCTGGCGGCGTGCGAGGAGCTGCCGGGCCTGCTCGGCGACGCTGGTCCCACCGAGGCCGAGCTGCAGGCGATCCGCGGTGCCGCGTTCACGGTCGCGGAGGTGCAGGAGCGCGAGCTGGTGACCGAGCACGACGTGGCCGCGTTCGTGGACGTGCTCGCCGCGTCGGTCGGCGAGGCCGGGCGCTGGGTCCACTTTGGGCTGACCTCCTCAGACGTGCTCGACACGGCGCTCGCGCTGCAGCTGCAGGCGGCCGGTGCGCTGATCGTCGACGGTGCTCGCTCGCTCGCTGCGACGCTCGCGACCCGCGCACGCGAGCACGCGGGCACGCTGTGCGTGGGCAGGACCCACGGCGTGCACGCGGAGCCGACCACGTTCGGGATCAAGCTCGCGGGCTTCGCGTTCGAGGCGCAGCGCAACGCCGAGCGCCTCGCGCGCGCCTTCGCTCAGGTGGCCGTGGGGGCGGTGTCCGGCGCGGTCGGCACGTACGCGGCCACGAGTCCCGAGTTCGAGCAGCGGGTGCTCGCGCGCCTGGGGCTCGCGCGCGAGGACGTCTCCACTCAGGTGGTGCCGCGCGACCGCCACGCGGAGCTGCTGTCGGCGATCGCGCTCGCCGGTGCCGGTCTCGAGCGCATCGCCACCGAGGTGCGCCACCTGCAGCGCACGGAGGTCAGAGAGGTCCAGGAGCCGTTCCGCGCGGGCCAGAAGGGGTCCTCGGCGATGCCGCACAAGCGCAACCCGATCAAGAGCGAGCAGATCGCCGGCCTCGCGCGGGTGTTGCGCGCAAACGCACAGGCGGCGCTGGAGAACGTCGCGCTGTGGCACGAGCGCGACATCTCGCACTCCTCCGTCGAGCGCGTGATCCTGCCCGACTCGACGATCCTGATCGACTACCTCCAGCACCGCACGATCGCGCTCGTGCGCGACATGACCGTCGATCGGCAGCGTATGCGCGCCAACCTCGAGCTCACGCACGGCGCGCTGTTCTCGCAGCGGGTGCTGCTCGCGCTCGTCGCATCGTCCCCGGCATCGTCTCCGGAGGGGGAGGGGGAGGGGGAGGCGGGCTCCTCGCGCGACGAGGCCTACCGCATCGTGCAGGAGCTCGCCCAGCGCGCCTGGGACGAGTCGATTCCGCTGCGCGAGCTGCTCGCCGCCGACGAGCGCGCGCGCGGGCTCGACCTGGACGCGATCTTCGACTACGGGCACTATGTCCGCTACGCCGACCAGCTGATCGCGCGCCTGGACGCCATCACCTGAGCCGGCCGCGCCACCCGACGTCGCATCGCGCGCCCGCTTGGAGCTCGCCGTCCTGCCGCGGGAGCGCTCGCTAGAGTCCGGGCCGGTGAGCGCAATCCTCGATCTTCCGCTCGTGTCCTCGGGCAAGGTCCGGGAGATGTACGACGCCGGCGAGGCCGTGGATGGCCCCCCTCACCTGCTGATGGTCGCCAGCGACCGCATCTCCACCTACGACGCCGTCCATCCCACGCCGATCCCCGACAAGGGCAGGGTCCTGACAGGCCTGTCGGTGTTCTGGTTTCAGAAGACCGGCCACATCGTCGCCAACCACCTCGTGTCCGCGATCGACGGCGTCCCCGAGCCGGTGCGCGGCCGCGCGCTGCTCGTGCGCAGGCTGCAGATGTTGCCGGTCGAGTGCGTCGTGCGCGGCTACATCACCGGGTCCGGCTGGAAGGACTACCAGGCGACGGGCTCGGTCTCCGGGATCGCGCTCCCCGACGGTCTGCGCGAGTCAGAGCGCCTGCCCGAGCCGATCTTCACGCCGAGCACCAAGGCCGATGTCGGCCACGATGAGGCGATCGACTTCGAGCGCGCCGCCGAGCTGGTCGGAGACCGCGCGCTGATGGCGCGCGTCAGGGATGTGTCGATCGAGCTGTACTCGTTCGCCGCCGAGCACGCCCGCTCGTGCGGCGTGATCCTCGCCGACACGAAGTTCGAGTTCGGGCTCGATGAAAGCGATCCCGCTCACCCGCTGGTGGTCGGCGACGAGGTGCTCACGCCCGACTCCTCGCGCTACTGGCCCGCTGACGGCTACGAGGTAGGCCACGGGCAGCCGAGCTTCGACAAGCAGTACGTACGAGATTGGGCCGCAGGCTACGGCTGGGACAAGAAGCCGCCCGCACCAGCGATCCCCGACGACGTCGTCGCCGGCACGCGCGCGCGCTACGTGGAGGCTTACGAGCGCATCGCCGGCGAGCCGTTCCGGGCGTGGCTGGAGCGCACCGGAGCCACGGTCGAGGGTGCTGCCGGCGGCGGCCGCTCCGCTCCCGACGGGGCCGCGTGAGGGCGCGCGTGTTGATCCGCCCGAAGGCGGGCATCCTCGATCCGCAGGGCGAGGCCGTGCAGCGCGCGCTGCCCGCGCTCGGCTTCGACGGGGTCCGCGACGTGCACGTCGGGCGCCTGATCGAGCTCGACGTCGACGATCCCGGCCAGCTGGAGGCGATGTGCGAGAAGCTGCTCGCCAACCCGCTCATCGAGGACTACGAGGTCGTAGTACAGGACGCGACCACTGAATGACACATGTGCAGGTGTATATGTGCATGTGCTAATGTAGGCGTATGTCATCTGCACTGACACGCCGAACCCAGCTGTTGCTGGACGATGAGCTGCATCAGCGTCTGCGTGAGAGCGCCGCACAGCGGGGAATCTCCATGGGAGCGCTGATCCGCGAGGCGATCGACGAGAAGCTCTCCAATGCCCAGGACGCTCGCGCCCACGCGATCGACAGACTGCTTGCTGCGGAGCCGATGCCCGTCGACGACTGGCCCGTGATGAAGAAGCAGATGATCGAAGACATGAACGCTGGCGGCATGCGTATTCTCGACACCTACGAGTGAGCCGCCCGTGCGGCGCTTCCTCTTCGACACCGGGGTGTTCATCTACGCTCTCGGAGGCGAGCACCCCTATCGCAAGCCATGCCGCGATGTTCTGCGCGAAGTACAGGACGGGCGGCTCGGCGCGGAGGCGAGCGTGGAGTTGATCCACGAGTTCACGTACGTTCGACTCCGCCAAGTAGGAGGTCGAGCCGACGCCGTGCGTTCCGCACGCTTGATAACACGCTCCTTCTCGCTGCACGTCGTCGAGCCTTCCGACATGGAGCGTGCCCTCGATCTATGGCGCTCGCACGAGCGGCTCGATGTGCGCGACGCGATCTTCGCCGCCCAAGCGCTCAATCGCAGCATCGACGCGATCCTCACTCCCGACCGGGGATTCGAGGACATCTCCGGTCTGGAGCGCATCGACCCGGCGGACACCATGGCCGTGGCGGGCCTGCGGTGAAGTTCGGCGTCCTCCAGTTCCCCGGATCGTGTGACGAGGTGGACGCCCTGAACGCGGCTCGTCTCGTGGGCGACGCGGAGCTGATCTGGCACGGCGATCGTGACCTGCAGGGCGCAGACGCGATCGTCGTTCCGGGCGGTTTCTCCTACGGCGACTACCTGCGCGCGGGCGCGATCGCTCGCTTCTCGCCCGCGATGGAGTCGGTGATCGAGTTCGCCGCCGCGGGTGGGCTCGTGCTGGGGATCTGCAACGGCTTTCAGGTGCTGTGCGAGGCACGCCTGCTCCCTGGGGCGCTGCTGGCGAATGTAAACCTCCGTTTCACCTTCAGGCAGGTCGCGCTCGACGTCGTTCACGCCGACACCGCGTTCACGCGCGCGTGCGGGGACGGTGGGGATCCGGATCCGATACGCCTGAGCATCCCCGCCAAGCACTCGTGGGGGCGCTACTACGCCGACGAGCGCACGCTCGCCGCGATCGAGGACGCCGGCCAGGTCGTGCTGCGCTACGCGCCCGGCGAGAACTTCAACGGCTCGCTGCACGACATCGCCGGCGTGCGCAACGAGCGCGGCAACGTGTTCGGCCTGATGCCCCACCCCGAGCACGCCGTCGACGAGCTGATCGGCGGCTCCAGCGACGGCCTCGCGATCTTCCAGTCGATGCGCATGGCCGTGGAAGGAGCGCTCGCGTGAGGGCATCTGAGGGCATGCACCTGCTGCCCACGCTCGAGGACGCGCTCGCCCTGGGCCTCACGGCGCAGGAGTACGAGCTCGTGTGCGAGAAGCAGGGCGGCCCGCCGAACCAGGTGGAGCTGGCCATGTACTCGCTGTTGTGGAGCGAGCACTGCGCATACAAGCACTCCAAGAAGCTGCTGCGCACGCTGCCCACACAGGGGGAGCACGTCGTCATGGGTCCCGGCGAGAACGCCGGCGCGGTCGACGTCGGCGGCGGGCTCGTGTGCGCGTTCAAGGTCGAGTCCCACAACCACCCCAGCGCCGTCGAGCCCTTCCAGGGCGCCGCCACCGGCGTCGGCGGCATCCTGCGCGACATCTTCGCCATCGGCGCCCGCCCGATCGCCGTGCTCGACTCGCTGCGCTTCGGCGAGCCGGCAGACGCGCGTGGCGCGTCGGGGGCGGCAGACGGCGCGGGCGTGGATGGCGCGCGCGCGGGCGGCGCGTCGGGCGCGCGGGCGCGCTACCTGCTCGACGGCGCCGTGTCTGGCATCGGGCACTACGGCAACTCGATCGGCGTGCCCACCGTCGGCGGCGAGGTGTACTTCGAGGCGCCCTACGAGTACAACTGCCTCGTCAACGCGATGGCGCTCGGCCTCGCGCCGCGCGAGCGGCTCGTGCGCAGCGCCGCCTCCGGTCCTGGCAACGTGATCGTTCTGTTCGGCGCCTCCACCGGGCGCGACGGCATCGGCGGCGCGTCCGTGCTCGCCTCCGCCGAGCTCGGCGCCGACGATGAGGGCAAGCGCCCAACCGTCCAGGTCGGCGACCCGTTCGAGGAGAAGAAGCTGATGGAGTGCTCGCTCGAGCTGCTCGACCGCGGCCTGCTCGTCTCCCTGCAGGACCTCGGTGCCGCCGGCCTCACCTCCTCCGCCTCCGAGATGGCCTCCAAGGGCGGCGTCGGCATCGACCTCGACCTCGCCAACGTGCCGCTGCGCGAGCCCGACATGGAGCCGTTCGAGATCATGGTCAGCGAGTCCCAGGAGCGCATGCTGTGCGTCGTCGAACCCGCCAACGTCGACGCCGTGCTCGACCTGTGCGCCAAGTGGGAGGTCGGCGGCGCGGCCATCGGCACGGTCACCGCATCGTCCCCGGCATCGTCCCCGGAGGGGGAGGGGGACAGCGGGCGCATGCGCGTGCTGCGCGACGGCGAGCTGCTCGGCGACATGCCCGTGGCGGCGCTCGTCGATGACTGCCCGCTGTATGACCTGCAGCCGCGCAAGCCCACCCAGCCGGTCTATCCGCCGCCGACTGCCACCACGGCCGGGCTGACCCTGGCGTCAGCGCCCCGGGAGCTCCTGCTCGCGATCCTCTCCTCTCCAAACATCTGCTCGCGCAGGCCGCTGTTCGAGCAGTACGACTCGATCGTGCAGTCGCGCACCGTGCGCCGCCCCGAGCAGGCGGACGCCGCCGTGCTCGCGCTCCCCGGCGGCGGCGCGCTCGCCGTCAGCATCGACGGCAACGGCCGGCGCGTCGCCGCCGACCCCTACCGCGGCACCGTCCTCGCGGTGCTCGAGTGCGCGTCCAACCTCGCCTGCGTAGGCGCGCAGCCGCTCGGCACCACCAACAACCTCAACTTCGGCAACCCCGAGAAGCCGCACATCGCCTGGCAGCTCAGCGAATCCGTACGCGGCCTCGGCGACGCCTGCCGTGCGCTGCACGCGCCGATCGTCGGCGGCAACGTCTCGCTCTACAACGAGGGCGCCACCGGCCCCATCTACCCCACGCCCGTCATCGGCATGGTCGGTCGCCTGCCCGACGCCCGCCGTGCCGGGCGGCTCGGCTTCCAGCGCGCCGGCGACCAGATCGCGCTCGCCGGGCCGTTCAGCCCATCGCTCGCCGCCAGCGAGCTCGCCAAGCTGCTCGGCCAGCCGCTGCCCGACGGCCTCCCCGAGATCGACATCGCCGCCGTCGCCGCCGCGCACGCCGCCGTGCGCGACGCCGTGCGCGCGGGAGCGCTGTCGAGCGCCCACGACATCGCCGAGGGCGGGCTGGCGGTAGCGCTCGCCGAGTGCTGCCTAGCCGGCAGCATCGGCGCCCAGATCGAGCTGGGGGAGGAGTTCTGGGAGGCGATCCCGTCGGTCGTGCCGAGTCCGAGGTTGACGCCGCCGGCCCCCGCGCTCGTCACCGCCGCCCTGTTCGGCGAGGGTTCAGGTGGCTTCGTCGTCAGCGGCGAGGCGCACGCGCTGCGCGAGCTGGCGCACGACGTGCCGCTGCTGGCGCTCGGCAGGGTCAGCGACGATGTGCTGAGCATCGTCGCATCGTCCCCGGTGTCGTCCCCGACATCGTCCCCCGAGGGGGAGGGGGAGGCGGGCGCCGCCGCGGGGATGATGCTCACGCTCACCCTCGACGAGCTCGCCGGCGCCCACGCCGCGCTCGGGGAGTTGTTCCCTTGAGACTCTGTATTGCCTTAGTATCAACTAAGGGGTTCACAACGGATTAACCTTGGGTTGATTGAAGTGCTTAGCTGAGCATCCAGCTATCAAGCCTTCTGCCCGGAGACCCGATGGTCGCTCGGACATGGCATCTTCGCTGGTCTCCACGTCCCCCCGCGCGCCCGCCTTCCCGCGCACGTCCCTGCCCGCTTCGGCGTCCTCGCCCGCCGGCGGGCGCTGGATCGATCACTGGCTCGACTCGCTCCGCGAGATCGAGGCCCTGCGCGCCGCCCATCCGATGATGGATGCGGTCATCGAGGAGGTCGACGGCCGCATGATCCGCGTCGGCGATCGGTGGCTGGCCGACTTCGCCTCCTGCAACTACCTCGGCTTCGATCTCGAGCCCGAGATCATCGCCGCGGTACCCGCGTTCCTGGAGCAGTGGGGCACGCACCCCAGCTGGTCGCGGCTGCTCGGCAGCCCCGTCCTGTACGAGCGCATCGAGGAGCGGCTGACAGAGCTGCTCGGTTGCGAGGACTCGCTGGTGCTGCCGACGATCACGCACATCCACAACTCCGTGATCCCGGTGCTGGCCGCGTCGGGGACGATCTTCCTCGACGCGCGCGCACACAAGACCATCTACGACGGCTGCCAGATCGCGCGCTCCCGTGGCGCCGCCGTACGGCGCTTCCGCTTCGAGGACCCCGACCACCTCGACGCGCTGCTCGCGGCCGAGCGCGACCGCGCTCGGCTCGTGTGCATGGACGGCGTCAACAGCATGACCGGCAACGCGCCCGACCTGCGCGCATTCGCCGCGGTCGCGCGCCGCCACGGCGCCCTGCTGTACGTCGACGACGCGCACGGCTTCGGGGTCATCGGCGAGCGCGCGCCTGAGGAGCCCTGCCCATACGGCGTGCGCGGCAACAGCGTCGTGCGTCACTTCGGTGAGAGCTACGACGACATCATCCTGGTGGGCGGCTTCTCCAAGGCCTACTCGTCGCTGCTCGCCTTCATCGCCTGCCCGACCGAGGTCAAGAACCTGCTGAAGGTCGCCGCGCCGCCGTACCTGTACTCGGGGCCCTCGCCGGTCGCCTCACTGGCCACGGTGCTGGCCGGCTTCGACGTCAACGAGCGCCGCGGCGAGCAGCTGCGCGGCGTCTTGCACCGGCACAGCGCCCGCGTCCTGCGGGCGCTCGCGGAGCTCGACGTGCACACACCCAACTGCTCCGAGCTGCCGATCATCGAGATCCCGCTGCGCGACCACGAGCGCATCGACGAGGTCGGGCGGCTGCTGTTCGAGCGGGGGGTGTACGTCACGCTGGCCGCCTACCCGCTCGTTCCCAAGGCCGAGGTCGGCTTTCGCGTGCAGCTCACGGCGGCCAACACGGACGCCGAGGTTGACCTGCTCGTCGGTGTGCTGCGCGAGCTGGCCGAGCTCGGCGAGCTCCAATCGGCCGCCGCGACCCGTGCGCTGGAGGCGGCGTGATGGGCGTGCAGGTGCTCCGCCGCCAGCCCCTGTGGGCGGCCTACCTCGCCTTCGGTGCCGTCGGCATGTGCCTGTATCTGCTCGACACGCCGCTGAAAGGCAACCCGGCGTTCTTCAACACGCTCGGCCTCACCAGTTGGATCGCCGTGATCGTGGGAATCCGCCGCAACAAGCCGCGCTACGCGCTGCCCTGGTGGCTGTTCGCGTTCGGGTTCCTCCTGTACTGGATGGGCGACTTCTACACCTACAGCTACCCCAAGTACATCCTCCACGGCGAAGTGTCGTTCCCGTCGATCGGCGACGCGATCTACCTGACCGTGTATCCGGCGCAGATGGTGGGCCTGCTGCTGCTCGTGCGCCGGCGCAACCCGCAGCGCAACCGCAACACGCTGATCGACGCCGCGATCCTGACGCTCGGGCTGTCGCTGCTGTCGTGGATCCTGCAGATCGCGCCCTACCTCCACGACGGCTCGATGAGCCTGCTGCCGAAGCTCGTGTCGGTCGCCTACCCGCTCGGGGACATCATCCTGCTGGCCGCGGCGATCCGCCTGGTGCTCGACGGCGGCCGGCGCCAGCCGTCCTTCTACCTGCTGAGCGCGGGCATCGTCTCGCTGCTTGCGACCGACTTCGCCTACGGCGTAATGACGCTCGATGGCACCTTCCATCACCAGCTGCTGCTCGACCTCGGCTGGTTCTCCTATCAGCTGCTGTGGGGCGCCGCCGCGCTGCACCCTTCGATGGTCGCCATGGACGAGCCGGTCGCCAACCGCGAGGCCAAGCTGACGCCGCTGCGTCTGAGCCTGCTCGCGGGCGCCTCGTTGATCGCGCCGGTGTGCATCTTCCTGAAGGAGCTGCACCGTGGAGACCTCGATCTGATGGTGATCATCTGCGCCTCGGTCGTGCTGTTCGGCCTGGTCGTGATGCGCATGGTCGACCTCGTGCGCCAGCAGGAGCGCTCCGTCGCGCGCGAGCGGTTGCTCAGCTCATTCGGCGCCGCGCTCGTCGCGTGCGCGACGCGGGAGGAGATGCAGCAGTCCGCGCTGGAGGTGATCGTGCCGCTGTTGGAGGGGGACGGCGTGGGGGTCCTGTGCCTGATCGAAGACGGCGCGCTCACAGCGGTTGCTCGTAACGACGACCTGCATTGGTCAGCGCGCACGCTGCCTGAGCAGGTGGGCGCAGAGCTGCTCGCGCTCGCCGAGCGGGGAGCTGCGCGGGGCGTGACGCTGGAGCCGGCGGTGCTCGCTGCCATGGATCTCGATCTCCAGACCTCCAATGGGCTCGTGCTGCCGCTTCCGATCCGCGGCGGGATCCTCGGACTGCTGGTGCTCGCGTGCCACAGCGAAGTCTCGCGTCAGGCGCGCGGCGCCCTGGAGGCGCTCGTCAACCAGCTCGCGCTCGCACTCGAGGGCGCCCGTCTCACCGAGGAGATCCACGCGCGGCGCAGCGAGGCCCGCTTCGCGTCGCTGGTGCAGAACTCCAGCGACCTGATCACCGTCGTGGGGCCCGATGCCACGATCACCTACCAGAGTCCCTCATCCGAGCACATCCTCGGCTATTCGCCGCAGGAGCTCCTCGGCACTCGCTTCGACCGCCTCGTCGCCCAGGAGGACGCCGGGCACCTGCTACAGCTGCTCGCCGACGGATCGGCCTACGCGCGTGGAGACGGGCAGGTGATCGAGTGCACGCTGCTGCATCGGGAAGGCAAGGCGCGTCAGTTCGAGATCCTGCACACCAACCTGCTCGACGACGAGCACGTGCGTGGAATCGTCCTCAACGCTCGCGACATCAGCGAGCGCAAGACATTCGAGGAGCAGCTCGCCCACCAGGCGTTCCACGACCCCGTGACCAATCTCGCCAACCGCGCGCTGTTCGTGGAGCGGGTGCGCCACGCGATCGGCCGCGCGCGCCGGGAGGACCGCCGGCTCGGGGTCATGTTCCTCGACATCGACGACTTCAAGACGATCAACGACAGCCTCGGACACGGCGCCGGCGACGCCGCGCTGATCGACTTCGCCAAGCGCCTGTCCAACAGCATTCGCTCCAGCGACACCGCCGCGCGCTTCGGCGGCGACGAGTTCGTCGTGCTGCTGGAGGACCTGGAGAGCACGGAGGTCGCGACGGAGGTCGCCGAGCGCGTGCTCGAGGACCTGCGCCAGCCGCTGATGGTCGCGGGCAAGGCGCTGGTGGTGCGCGGCAGCATCGGCATCTCGATCATGGAGGGCTCGTCGACGATCGGCGCCGACGAGCTGATCCGCGACGCGGACGCCGCGATGTACATCGCCAAGCGCGACGGCAAGGGCAGCTACCGGCTGTTCGAGCCCGAGATGCACGCCGGCGTCCTCGCCCGCCTGGAGCTGCGCGCCGACCTCCAGCGCGGCCTGGAGGACAGCCAGTTCGAGCTGCACTATCAGCCGATCGTGCGGCTGGCCGACGGCCACGTCGCGGGGATGGAGGCGCTGCTGCGCTGGCACCACCCCGAGCGCGGGCTCGTGCTCCCCGGGGACTTCATCCCGTTCGCCGAGGAGACGGGGCTGATCGTGCCGATCGGCCGCTGGGTGCTGCGCCAGGCGTGCATGCAGGCGGTGGCCGTACAGCGGCTGTGGACCGGCGATCCGCCGCTGTACATCTGCGTGAACCTGTCTGTCAGGCAGCTGCAGCACAGTGACGTGATCGCCGACGTACGCGATGCCCTCGAGGAGTCTGGCCTGGATCCGGGCCTGCTGATGCTCGAGATCACCGAGTCGATGTTGATCGAGGATCCAGAGGTCGCGGTCGTCAAGCTCCAGGAACTGCGCTCGCTCGGTCTGCGCGTCGCGATGGACGACTTCGGGACCGGCTACTCATCGCTCAGCTACCTCAGTCGCTTCCCCGTCGACGTGATCAAGATGGACCGCTCGTTCCTGCGGCCCGAGGCCACGCGCGAGGCCGCCGACCTGTCAAGCGCCGTCGTCGCGCTCGGCAGCTCACTCGCCCTGGACGTCGTCGCCGAGGGGATCGAATTCGACGAGCAGCTGAGCCGCCTGCGCGATCTCGGCTGCGAGCTCGGCCAGGGCTTCCACTTCGCGCACCCGATGGAGTCCGGACACCTGCTCGACTACCTGTCGGGGAGACCGGAGCGCGACGGGGCGCAGGGCGGCGAGCCCGTTGCACCGAAGCGCAGCGGCGTGCAGCCCGGCGCGCCGGTGCCGGCCCCGCCCAATGGTGCCTAGCGGGGTCCTGCGCAATCGCGACTTCCGGCTGCTGTTCGCCGGTCGCTGCGTATCGCTGCTCGGCGATGGAGCGTTCCTGGTGGCGATGGCGTGGGAGGCGTACACGCTCTCGAACGCACCGACCGCGCTGTCGCTGCTCGGGATCGCGATGACCGTGCCGCTGGTCGCGTTGCTGCTGTTCGGCGGGGTCGTCAGCGATCGCTACGGCCGCCGCCAGGTGATGCTGCTCGCGGATCTCCTGCGCGCGGCGCTACTCGCGCTGCTCGGCGCGCTGGCCGCGAGCGGGACGTTGCGGCTGTGGCAGATGATGGTGATCGTCGCCTTCTACGGCGGCGCCCAGGCCTTCTTCGACCCGGCCAGCGACGCGATCGTGCCCCAGCTCGTGCCCGAGCCCCAGCTCGGCGAGGCCAACGCGCTGGAGCAGCTCGTCCGCCCGCTCGCCCTGCGTCTCGCCGGACCGGCCGTCGGGGGAGTGCTCGTGGGAGTGCTCGGCCTGGGCGCCGCCTTCATGGCCGACGCGGCGACGTTCCTGGTCTCCGCCGCGACGCTGTGGTCGATGTCGGCGCGCGCGTCGGCATCACCCCGGGCCGCGGGCGCGCAGCTCGAGCGCGCGAGCGTCCAGGCTCGCGAGGGTTGGGCATACGTGCGCCGCCACGTGTGGCTGTGGGGGACGTTCGCGAGCGCAGGCGTCGCCTACCTGCTGTTCATGGGTCCCGCCGAGGTGCTGCTGCCGTTCATGGTCAAGCACGAGCTGCGCGGCAGCGGCGAGCAGCTCGGGCTCGTGCTCGGCGCCGGCGGACTGGGCTCGGTCGCCGCCGCGCTGGCGATGACGCGCAGCGGGCTGCCCTCGCGGAGCATCACCTTCATCTACGTGGTCTGGACGGTCGGGACGCTCGCCGTAGCCGGCTACGGGCTGGCGAGCGCCATCTGGGAGCTGATGCTCGCCAGCGTCGCGTTCAACCTGCTGGAGACCGCCGGCACGATCGTGTGGGCGACGCTCAAGCAGCGTCACGTGCCAGGCCAGATGCTCGGGCGCGTATCGAGCCTCGACTGGCTGATCTCGATCGGACTGCTGCCCGTCTCCTTCGCGCTCACGGCCCCTCTCAGCGCGGCGTTGGGTGTCCGTGTCACGCTGATCGGCGCGGGCCTGGCGGGCGCGGCGGCGACGCTCGGCGGATTGATGCTTCCGGGCATGCGGGCCATGGACCGTCGCACGGCGCCCACGGCGCGGGGCGGGATCTCGCCGCCGACCTCCGCCGCGCGAGCCTCGTGACCCGCCCTGCTAGCTTGTGCTGGTGATGCGTGAGGGACCGCGCGACGAGTGCGGTGTGTTTGGACTGTATGCGCCCGGTCACGAGGTGTCCAGGCTGTCGTACTTCGCGCTGTACGCGCTCCAGCACCGCGGACAGGAGTCCGCCGGCATCGCCGCCGCGGACCGCGGCGGGCACATCATCACCCGCCGCGAGCTCGGGCTCGTCAGCCAGGTGTTCACCGAGAACGACCTGCGCACGCTCGCCGGCGAGCTCGCGATCGGCCACGTGCGCTACTCCACCACCGGCTCAAACGCCTGGGAGAACTCGCAGCCGGTGCAGCGCTCGGAGGGCACCAACGGCTCGCGCCGCGAGGTCGCGCTCGCGCACAACGGCAATCTGATCAACGCGCTCGAGCTGCACGAGCAGCTGCTCGAGCGGGGCGTCACGTTCAGCTCCACCTCCGACTCGGAGATCATCGCCGCGATGATCGCCACGCACCCCGCCGAGCACGTCGAGGACGCGATCGCCGATGTGCTGCCGCGCCTGCGCGGCGCGTTCTCGATCGTCGCCATGACCAAGGACCGCGTGATCGCCTTTCGCGACCCCCACGGGCTGCGCCCGCTGGCCATCGGCGTGCTGGAGTCTGGTCCGGAGCATCTGGACGGCGCCGCGGGGGCAGCGGACGGGAGCCATTACTGCGTCGCCAGCGAGTCGTGCGCGTTCGACATCATCGGCGCGAAGTTCGTGCGCGACGTCGAGCCCGGCGAGCTCGTGACGCTCGGCGCGGACGGCCTGCAGAGCCGCATGGTCGTGCCCGGGGGCAGGCGCGCGTTCTGCGTATTCGAGTACATCTACTTCGCGCGCCCGGACTCGCGCATGAACGACCAGGTGCTGCAGGTCGCACGCGGGAGGATGGGGGAGATCCTCTGGCGCGAGGCGCCCGTCGAGGCGGACCTGGTGATCGCGGTGCCCGACTCCGGCAACCCCGCCGCCCGTGGTCTCGCGCGCGCCGCCGGCCTGCCCCAGGACGACGGCTTCGTCAAGAACCGCTACGTCGCGCGCACGTTCATCCAGCCGGGGCAGGAGCTGCGCAAGCACGGGCTGCGGCTGAAGTTCAACCCGCTGCCCGAGGTGATCGCCGGCAAGCGCCTGGTCGTCGTCGACGACTCGATCGTGCGCGGCAACACCACCCGCCAGATCGTGCAGATGCTGCGCGACGCCGGCGCCGCGGAGATCCACATGCGCATCTCCGCGCCGCCGATCAAGCACCCCTGCCACTACGGCATCGACATGTCAACGCGCGAGGAGATGATCGCGCACGGGCGCACCACCGAGGAGGTCGCCGAGGAGCTCGGCTGCGACTCGCTGCACTACCTGTCGTTGCAAGGCGTCTACGAGGCGGTCCGCGCGACCCGCGCGACGCACTGCGACGCGTGCTTCACCGGCTCCTACCCTCTCGATCGCAGTGAGCATGCCAACGGCAAGTACGCCCTGGAGGACGGGCAGCCGGATACGGGCACGCCGCCTCTGCCGCTGGTGAGCGCGTAGCTCGGCGGGTCCGCGCTGCGACGGGCGTCAGCCGAGGTGATCCTCGCGTGCGCCCGCCGCATCGCTGTAGCGGTTGTTGTAGGGCCGGCGGAGGATCAGCGTGCCGGTGCGCTCGGAGCGCAGTCCGTAGCCAAGCGCCGCGACGACGAGCAGGGTGACGATGATGGATGTGAGCATGGGCCTGTCCTGTTGGTCGTGGTTCCAGGCCCTCTCCGCCCTTGTGCTCATTGAAGGCCATCGACCGGCCGGACTCTGTGAGGTTGCGCACAGCTATCGTCACGACGCGTGAGCGAACTGTTCCCGATCGCGGTGCTCGTGTCCGGGACGGGCACCAACCTGCAGGCGCTGCTCGACACCGTGCACGGACGCGACGCGCAGGTGGTGGCGGTGGCGGCGAACGTCGCGGATGCCCCCGCGCTCGCGCGCGCCGCCGAGCATGACGTGCCGACGGCGGTGTTCGCCCGTGCGGACTACGCCGATCGCGCCGCGCGCGATCGGGCGCTCGCCGACTGGCTGCTCGCGCGCGGCGCGCGGCTGGTGGTGCTCGCCGGCTACATGGAGCTGCTCGGGGACGGCTTCCTCGCGCGCTTCCCCGGCGCGGTGATCAACGTGCACCCGTCGCTGCTGCCAGCGTTCCCGGGGCTGGAAGCGATCGAGCAGGCGCTCGCGTACGGGGTGAAGGTGTTCGGCGTGACCGTCCACTTCGTGGATGCGGGCGTGGACACCGGGCCGGTGATCATGCAGCGCGCGATCGAGCTGCCGGACGCGCGCGAGCCCGCCGAGGTGCTGGCGGCGCTGCGCGCGCTCGAGCACGAGCTGCTGGCGCGCGCGGTCGCGCTGTTCGCGCACGGAGCGCTCGCCGCCGACCCCCGGAACCCGCGCCGGATCGCGATCCGTGCCGAGCAGGCGGTCCGCACGGGCGAGGGATAGTCTGCTGCCATGGCTCCCGACAGCGACCTCGTGACCGACCGCAAGGGCGGCGTCGAGCGCGCGGCGCCCGGTGAGGCGCGCGTGCGCAGGGCGCTGCTGTCGGTGTCCGACAAGCGCGGCATCGTCGAGCTCGCCGGCGGCCTCGCGGAGCTGGGCGTGGAGCTGGTGTCCACTGGCGGCACCGCGCGCGAGCTCGCCGCAGCGGGCCTGCAGGTACGAGCGATCGAGGACTTCACCGGCTTTCCCGAGATGATGGACGGGCGCGTGAAGACGCTGCATCCGCGCCTGTACGCGGGACTGCTGGCCAAGCGCGACAACGACGAGCACGTGCGCGCGGCGCAGGAGCAGGGGATCGAGCAGGTGGACCTGGTGTGCGTGAACCTGTACCCGTTCGAGCAGACGCTCGCGCGCGGGGACGCCTCCGAGCAGGAGATCGTCGAGAACATCGATATCGGCGGCCCGACGATGATCAGGGCGGCGGCCAAGAACAGCGCGTTCGCGGCCGTGCTCGTCGACCCGGAGGACTACGAGCGGGTGCTCGGCGAGCTGCGCGAGTCGGCCGGCACACTGTCGCTCGACACGCGCACGCAGCTGGCCGCGAAGGCGTTCGCGTGCACGGCGCGCTACGACGCTGCCATCTCCACGTGGTTTGCCACACGCACGCACGAGGGCTTCCCGCCCACGTGGAACGACTCCTACGAGAAGGTCATGGACCTGCGCTACGGCGAGAACCCTCACCAGCAGGCCGCCTTCTACGCCCACGCGGGCTCGCCCACGCACCTGCTCGCGGGGGTGGAGCAGCTGCACGGCAAGGAGCTGTCGTTCAACAACCTGCTCGACCTCAGCTCCGCGCGCGAGCTCGTGGAGGAGTTCGCCGAGCCGGCGTGCGTGATCGTCAAGCACAACAATCCGTGCGGCTGCGCGGTCGCGGCGAGCGGGCGCGAGGCCTACGAACGCGCCTTCGCGTGCGACCCCGACAGCGCGTACGGCGGCGTGATCGCCGTCAACCGGCCGGTCGACCTGGCGTTCGCGCAGGAGCTCTCCAAGCAGTTCATCGAGGTGCTGCTCGCGCCCGGCTACGACGCCGCCGCGCTGCAGGCGCTGCAGGTCAAGAAAAACGTGCGCCTGCTGGAGCTCGGCGAGTGGCCGGAGCCCAGCCACGAGGTCGAAGCCAAGCCCGTGATCGGCGGCCAGCTCGTGCAGACCCGCGACGTCGTCTCGGAGACGCGCGAGCAGATGCGCGTGATGGGCGCCAGGGAGCCCACCGAGGGGGAGTGGCGGGACATGCTGTTCGCGTGGACGGTCTGCCGGCACGTGCGCTCCAACGCGATCGTGCTCGCCGCCGCGGGCGCCACGATCGGCATCGGCGCCGGGCAGATGAGCCGCGTGGACGCCGTGCGCATCGCGGTCGAGAAGGCGCACTCCTTCCAGGCGCAGCTGCTCGCCGGCGCGGCGCTCGCCTCCGACGCGTACTTCCCGTTCGCCGACGGCCCGCAGCTCGCGATCGACGCTGGCGTCAGCGCTGTCATCCAGCCCGGCGGCTCGATCCGCGACGAGGAGGTCGTCGCCGCCGTGGACGCCGCCGGGGTCGCGATGGTCGCAACCGACCGCCGCCACTTTCGCCACTAGCGCTGAGCTGTTGTTCGGTCGGCGCATGCGCCGACCGCGGGGCCGCACATGTGCGGCCCCGGACCAGGCCGCATGCGGCCTGGTCGGAACCCATCGGGTACGGGTGTACGATCGGTGCATGTGCAGAAACATCCGCAACCTCCACAACTTCGAGCCGACGGCCACCGACGATGAGGTCCGTGCGTCGGCGCTTCAGTACGTGCGCAAGATCGGCGGCTTCACCAAGCCGTCGGCGGCCAACGCGCAGGCGTTCGAGCGCGCCGTGGACGAGGTCACTGAGATCTCGACGCGTCTGCTGGGCGAACTGGTGACCAACGCACCGCCCAAGAACCGCGAGGTAGAGGCCGCCAAGGCGCGCGCCCGCTCCGCGCAGCGCTACGCCGCGTAGGCGTCTCCCGCGCGCGCCGGCCGCTCCTTCAGCGCGAGCCCGCTCCGCGGGAGGGACTTGACGTTGCCAGTAGAACGATATATCGTGTAACTACTTTGATAGCTCACGATAGGAACTAGATATGTTTGCGAATACGATCTACTCGGCAGACCCACGACCGGGCGGCTGCCGCTCCGGCCGTCATGCAGGCGGGCACGGCATCGCGTACGGCGCCCGTGGTGAGTTCGGCGGCGGCCACGGGCACTCCCACCGCGGCGGACCGCGAGGCCGCGGCCGGCGCGCGCGCCGTGGCGACATCCGCACGGCGGCGTTGCTGCTGCTGGCGGAGGAGCCGCGCAACGGCTACCAGATCATGCAGGAGGTGCAGGAGCGCAGCGGCGGCGTGTGGAGCCCCAGCCCCGGCTCGGTTTACCCGGCGCTCGCGCAGCTCGAGGACGAGGGCCTGATCCGCACCGAGGAGCAGGACGGACACAAGGCGTTCGCGCTGACAGACGCGGGACGCGAGCTCGTCCAGGAGCGCGACGCTGAGCGCCCGGCGCCGTGGGAGCAGCAGGACATCGGCGGCGAGGCCCACGAGCTCGGCCGCCTGATGCGCGAGGTGGGCTTCGCGTTCGTGCAGGTCATGAAGACCGGCAGCGCCGGTCAGATGGGAAGGGCGCGCGACGTGCTCGCGGGCGCCCGGCGCGACCTCTACCGGATCCTCGCCGATGGAGACATCGGCGCCAGCGAAGCTGGTGGCGCGGACACTGGCAGCGATGCCGGTACCGTGGACAAGGACAGTTGAGCGAGCTCGCGATCACGACACCCCCAACCGCCACGCCCGCGTCGAGCGCCGCTGCGCCCGGTGCGTGCGCCGTGGCCGTGTCGGTCAAAGGCCTGGCCAAGCGCTACGGCGAGGTCGAGGCGGTGCGGGGTATCGACTTCGAGGTGCGCGGCGGCGAGATCTTCGGCTTCCTCGGCCCGAACGGCGCGGGCAAGTCGACGACCATCAACATGCTGTGCACGCTCGTGCGCCCCACCGACGGCTCGGCGCTGGTCGCGGGGCATGACGTGGTCAGCGAACGCGACGACGTGCGCCGCAACATCGGCCTGGTCTTCCAGGACACCACGCTCGACGGCTACCTGAGCGCCGAGCAGAACCTGCGCCTGCACGCCGAGCTGTACGGCGTGCCGCGCGAGCTGGTGGGCGAGCGCATGCGCCAGGTGATGGAGATGGTGGGGCTGTGGGAGCGCCGGGCGAGCCTCGTGAACACCTTCTCCGGCGGCATGAAGCGCCGCCTGGAGATCGCGCGCGGCCTCTTGCACTCCCCGCGCGTGCTGTTCCTGGACGAGCCCACAGTGGGCCTTGACCCGCAGACGCGCAGCTCGATCTGGCGCTACATCCGCGAGCTAAAGGCGCGCGAGGACATCACCATCTTCCTGACCACGCACTACATGGACGAGGCCGAGTACTGCGATCGCATCGCGATCATGGACCAGGGTCGCATCATCGTGCTCGACACGCCGGAGGCACTAAAGGCGAAAGTGGGCAAGGATCGCGTGCAGATCGAGACGGACGACGATCAGGCCGCGATCGCGGCGCTGCGTAAGCGCTTCGGGATCGACGCGACCGTGGCGGAGGGCATGGTCACTTTCGGCGTGCTCGAGGGCGAGCACTTCGTACCGCGATTGTTCGACGAGTGGGACCCCGCCCACCCCCCGATCCGCTCGGTGAGCGTCGCGCGCCCTTCGCTCGACGACGTGTTCATGTCATACACCGGCACCACCATCCGCGACGCGGAGTCCACGAGCACCGACCGCATGCGCAACGTCGCCAGGATGATGGCTCGCTGATGGCCGCGCGCACGACAGCGCCGGCTGCAGGCGGCTCCGTCGACGGCGCTCACGTGACGCCGCCGGCGCCCGGCGCGTCCCAGGCGGGTGGCGGGCACGAGATCGCGCGCGTGCGCGTGCCGACGCGCAGCGCGCGCGGCGAGCTGCGCGCGATCAAGGTCGTGTGGAAGCGCGAGCTGATCCGCTTCAGCCGCGACCGGCTGCGCATCCTCACCTCGCTGATGCAGCCGTTCCTGTTCCTGTTCGTGCTCGGCACGGGGCTCTCGCGGCTGGCCTCCGCGGGCACGCACGGCGTCAACCTGCGCACATTCGTCTATCCGGGCGTGCTGTGCATGGCGGTGATGTTCACGGCGATGTTCTCCGCCGCGTCGCTGGTGTGGGACCGCGAGTTCGGCTTCCTGCGCGAGATGATGGTAGCGCCGGTGCGGCGCAGCTCGCTGGTGCTGGGGAAGTGCTTCGGCGGCGCGACGGTGGCGGGCTTTCAGGGAGTGATCGTGCTGTGCCTGGCCGGCCTCGTCGGCGTCCCCTACGCGCTCGGGCTGATGGCCGCGATCTTTGCCCTGCAGCTGCTGCTCGCCTTCGCGATCACCGCCTTCGGCGTGATGGTCGCCGCGCGCATCACGCAGATGCAGTCGTTCATGGCGCTGATGCAGATGGCGATCATGCCGATGTTCTTCCTCTCCGGCGCGCTGTTCCCGGTGTCGGGGCTGCCGCAGTGGCTGGCGATCCTCAACCGTCTGGACCCGCTGACCTACGCGGTCGACCCGATGCGTCGGGCGGTGTTCGCCCACCTGCACATCAGCGCGGCGGCGCGACGAGCGCTCGATCCGGGCGTGACGTGGTTTGGCTGGCACGTGCCAAGCCTGGTGGAGGCGGCCGTCGTCGGTGTGCTCGGGCTGGCAATGCTCGCGATCGCGATCGTGCAGTTCAGCCGCGCGGAGTAGGTCCTGGCCACACGGCCAGCCCGCCTGGTAGTGTCGCCGCGATGGCCTCGCTCGGTCCCTGCTCGCCGGCGCTCGATCTTGCCGCCGCGCTGCGCGCGCGCGAGCTGTCCGCGACGGAGTTGCTGGACGTGTGCCTGACGGCGGTCGACGAGCAAAACCCGCGCCTGAACGCGGTGATCTGGCGCAACGACGAGGACGCGCACGCGGCCGCGACGCAGGCAGACGGCCGCCTGGCGGCCGGTGAGGACGCGCCGTTCCTGGGTGTGCCGATGCCGATCAAGGACCTCACGCCGGTGGCGGGCTGGCCGGTGACGTACGGCTCCAACGGTGCGCCGGCGGGCGCCAGCGAGGAGAGCGAGCTGGTCGTGGACGCGCTCGCGCGCGCGGGCTTCGTGCTGTGCGCCCGCACGAACACGCCGGAGTTCGGCGTGCTGACGGTGGCGGAGAACGATCGCTACGGGATCACGCGCAACCCGTGGGACACTGAGCGCTCGCCCGGCGGATCCAGCGGTGGCGCGGCGGCGGCGGTCGCGGCGGGCATGTTCCCGATCGCGCACGCGAACGACGGCGGCGGCTCGATCCGCATCCCCGCCTCATACTGCGGACTGGTGGGCCTGAAGCCGAGCCGCGGGCGCGTGCCGCGCCTGGCGCAGAGCTGGCTCGGCGCGGTGGTGGAGGGCGTGCAGGCGCGCACGGTCGCGGACGCGGCGGCGGTGCTGGACGCGACCGCCGGTCAGGACCCGCACAGCTGGTACAACGCACCCGCACCCGATCGCGCGTTCGCGCAGGAGCTGAGCGCGACACCCGGCCCGCTGCGCGTCGGGCTGATGGCGCAGGCGCCGATGGGCATCTCCACCGACGAGCCGTGCACGCAGGCGGCACGCGCGGCGGCGGCGCTGCTGGAGGAGCTCGGGCACTCGGTGGCGGAGGTCGAGGTGCCGACGATCTCCGAAGAGATGATCTCGCCGTTCATCGCGCTGACGGTGGGCGGGCTGGCCGACTACGAGGGCGTGGACTGGTCGGCGGTCGGTGCGCACATCGCCGTGCAGCGCGCCCGAGCGGGCGAGATCGGAGCGTATGAATACGTGCTGGCGGGGCGCTCGTTGGAGCTGCTGAGCCGCCGTGAGACGGCGCGCTGGGGCCGCGACTTCGACGTGCTGGTGACGCCCACCTCGGCGATCCTGCCGCCGCTCGCCGGCGCGGTGCTCGAGGCGCAGCTCGCGGCCCCGGACCAGCCGGTGCTGGACGTGCTGCGCAGCGTGTCGTTCACGGCCTTCGGCAACGTCACCGGCCTGCCGGCGGTGAGCCTGCCGCTGCACTGGAGCGAGGAGGGCCTGCCGGTGGGCGTGCAGATCACGGCCGGCCCGTGGGAGGAGGCGCGACTGATCGCGCTTGCCGCCCAGCTCGAAGCGGCAAGGCCCTGGGCCGAGCGGCGCCCGCCGCTCCTGGCGTCCGCGTAGGGTCGCGGGCAGGTCGGTCCCACGTTCGCGCCCGCGCCGCGGCGGCGTGGCGCAGGGTGATGCTCACGTGACGGGGGTGACGAGGCGTCCCTGCATCGGCTCGAGCGCCGTGCGTTCGGTGATCAACCGGCAGAACACCTCTACGAGGCGCGGGTCGAACTGGGTGTCGGCGCAGCGGCGCAGCTCGCCGAGGTCCGGGTGACGCTGGGAGAGCGCGGCGTGCAGCACGGCGGTGATCAGATCGGCGGCGCCGCCGCGACTGGTGGCCTTCTCGCGGTACATGTGCTGGTCGGCGAGACGCAGCGCGTGCGTCGGATCGTCGGCTTCGCGGGGAATCTCGACCGCGCCGGCGGCGGCGGTGACGGTGAATGCGCCGCCCTGTTCGGTGAGCGCCTCGCGCGCCTGCATGAACAGCGCGTGCGGATCGTCGACCTGCGCGGAGATCAGGGCACAGAACTCGTCGCCGCCGAGCCTGTAGACGGAGCCGTGCGGCTTGACCACCTCGCACAGGCGGCTACCGAGGCGCGACAGCAATGTGTCGCCGGCGACGTGCCCGAACGAGTCGTTGTAGTTCTTGAAGCCGTTGAGGTCGAAGAACCACAGGAATGCGGGCTGGTCCTCGCTGGCGCGCTCGCACACCCGCGGCAGCTCCTCGATCAGCGCGCGTCGGTTGCGCAGGCGCGTGAGTGCGTCGGTCGAGAGCTCGATCATGACCCTGCGGTTGGAGACGATCAGCCCGGCGATCGAGCCGAGCAGCGCGACGATCGCGATCGCCATCACGCTCGCCAGCTCGGGGCTCCACGCGTTGAAGAGGTCGGGATCGGCGGATTTGTCGGTCGCTGCGACGGCGATGTTCTGGTGCGCGCCGCCGATCGTGAGCGGCAGCGCGGCCGCCATCGCGCGGTGGCCGTCGTTGAGCGTGGAGCGGGGATGCTGCCCGAGTTCGCCGCCGCCGACGAGCAGTGTGGGGGCCGCGCCGAGCCCGGCGGCGCTGAACGTGCTGGACGGGCCGTCGAGCGTCATGCGCCCGCCCTGGTAGCTGCCCAGCTGGATGTTCACCCCGGGCGTGTCGTTGACGATCAGGCTGGCCCCGCGCGTGGCCGCGATGCCGATGTCCAGGTGAACGATGCCCAGCGCGCGGCCGTGCAGGCGAAAGGGCGCGAGGAACGCGACCGAAAGCTGCCCGCTGACGGGCGAGAGGAAGGCGCCGCTGGCGGCGCCGACGGGGGAGCTGTCGGCGAGCGCGACGAACTCGCGCCCCAGTCTGGGCGAGAACTCGGCCGGTCGCGCGGCCGGGCCGCACACGAGCTGGCGTCCGGCGCCGTCGTCCAGGCAGGCGGCGCTCAGCGGCACGAACGAGGAGCGCTGGATGGTGGCGAGGCTGAGCGCGGTGGCGGCGAGATCGCTGCGGCGCGCGGCGGTCGACAGGCCGTGGTCGGCGAGCAGCTGGCGGACCGCGGGGTTGACGAGCATCAGCGACAGCGCTGTGGTCGTCTGGCGCTCGCCTCCGGATATCAGCGAGATCTCGTTGCCGACGGCGGCGGCCAGCGAGCGGTCCTGTTCGTTGCGCCGGGCGCTCACACTTTCGCTGGTCTCGAACACGGCGATCCCGCCGAGCACGAGTGACACGACGAGTCCCAGCAGAGCCAGTTGATGCATGGAAACTATCTCGTCTCGTACCGACAGTGACCTTAATGTTGGATCTGACAGCCGGCAGATGTGCTGCGCGGTCGGGTGCCCGGAATCCGGACTGCGCCCGCCCGCCGACCTGCCTGTTGCGCGAGCTCGCAGGCCCCCGCGCTACTCAGCGCAGCGCGGCAGCCCGGCCTCGCGGAAGCGCGCGTCGATCTGCGCGCGCATGGCGGTGGACTTCGTCTGCACGGTGGCGAGCGCCGCGAGTTCGACCATCCCGTGCTTGAGCTCGTGCAGGAGGCGCTGGAGCAGCGTGGAGAGGGCGCGCGTGCTCGTCAACGCCGCGTCGAGCTTCGCGGTGCCCGCGCCGGGCCGGTCGAGTGCCGCCAGCCGCGTGGTCTCACGCCGCATGATCGTGAGCGCGGGGGGCAGGTAGGCGATCGTCTGTTCGGCGGTGGCCGGCTGGGGGAGCCTGTTAAGCGCGGCGAGCTGTTCCGCGCAGATCGCGTTGCCGGTCGCGGCGTATGTGGGCGCGGGCGACGCGGCTGAGCGCGCACGCGGCGCGGGCGCTTTCGCGCCGGCGCAGCCCGCCAGCAGCAGTCCACACGCTAGCCCGGTGAGCAAGTTAGCGTTTCTTGTTGCCATCTCCCTGCGGTGTCGGCGCGGGTGACCCCCAGCATGAGCGTGGAAATGCGCCCTTCGACGCAACGCCGGACCGCCGGGCTAGCATCGAGGCCATGTCATCGCGCCGAGCTGCCGCACGCGCCGCGTGCCTGTGCGCCGCGGCGCTCGTGCTCGCCGGCTGCGGTGAAGCGGTCGTGGGTACAGCGGCGCGTCGCGACAAGGCGTCCGCGCGTGGCTCCGCCACGGCGCCCGCGCACGGCTCCGCGGCGGCGAACGGGGATGGCCCGGCGGCCGGGCGCAAAGCGCTGCCGCTGCCGCCCAGCTCAGCCGCGAGCGAACTGGACCGTCGCGAGGTCTCCGGCAAGGTCGGCAGGGCCGACGCGCTGCCGGCCGCGGCGGGCGCCGGCGGCTACGTGGCCCCGGGGGCTCCCTCGAACGCCCAGGTCGAAGCGGAGGTCGCGCAGGCGCGCAAGGACGGGATCATCCTGCCGAAGGGCGACTCGGCGCAGTCTTTTGAACAGGGGGCGACGTACGTGGGCGGAGGCGGCGGCGTTGACTGGGTGTTCCCGATACAGCCGCCGTCCGTGGTGCTCGCGCCGTCGACGTGGAGTGAAGACCAGGGCGTTGACATCGCGACCTTGAACGGCGCCTGCGGAACGGCTGCGCCGGAGGTCGCGATCACGGCGGGGACGATCGTGCGCGAGGGCATCTCCGGCTTCGGTCCGTACGCGCCGGTCGAGCGCATCGCGAGCGGCCCGTATGCGGGCTGGTTCATCTACTACGGGCACGCGGCACCCGCGCTGGTCCCAGTCGGCGCGCGGGTCCTGGCGGGCCAGGCGATCGCGGAGGTGGGCTGCGGCGACGTGGGCCTTTCCTCGGGACCGCACCTGGAGATCGGCCTGACCCCGCCGGGGGCCTCCACCTGCTGCCCGGCGTTCCACGAGACCTCGCCGGTCATCGACGCGCTGATGCGCGAGCTGTTCCACGGCGCGTAGGCGGGCGTTCGAGCCGGCCGCTGCCTCGCGCTCGTCGGCGCCGCTCTGCGCCACCAGCGGATTGGTTGCCTGGCTGAACACGCAAGGCTCCGGAGCCGCGGGAGCCATCTACTACAGGGTGGAGCTCACCAATCTCTCCGGCCGCGCCTGCACGCTGAGCGGTTACCCCAGGGTCGCAGCAGTCGACCTCCGGGGTCGGCAGCTCGGAAAGGGCTCGGGCCGCTCCGTTTCGAGCAAGCCGACCGTTCGGCTCGCGAACCGGGCGACCGCCTCGTTCGTGCTGGAGATCGTAGACGTGGCCAACTTCCCGAGCTCGGTCTGCCGTCCGGTCACCGCGGCCGGGCTGCGCGTGTTTCAGCCCCACGACAACGCCTCGAAGATCGTCCCCTTCCCGTTCCGCGCCTGCTCGCAGAGCAGGGCGGAATACCTGTGGGCACAGGCCGTTCAGCCTCATCCCTGATGTGGGGCGCGACGAGTCGATTCGGAGCCGGGGACGAAGGCTGACCAGACCCGGCTGACGGCCGCTCAGTCGATCGATCCGGGCTTCGCGATCCAGATGCTCTCGATCCCGAGAGCGCGGCAGAGAGGCTCGAAGTGGCGATCGTAGTGAAGGACCGCATAGCCGCGCTCGGCTGCTGCCGCCGCGATCATGTAATCGGCGGCTGGCAGCCGGCGCTCGCCACGCAGCTCGCGTGAAGCGCCGAGCGCTCGTTCACAGGCAGCACGAGTGACCGGGGCGCTGGGGAGTGCACCGAGCGCTTGATACAGGGCTTGGAAGGCCGACTCGTCGCGTGCAGCCGCGAGCAGCTCCAGCGCGACTATCGGGCAAACGGCCAGAAGCCCGCCATCCCGGGTTGTAGCCCAGCGAGGCAGCACCATCGGATGGGTGCGGCGATTCCACGCCGAGGTGTCGAACACGAGCGCCGTGCCCGAGCCGTAGCGCTTAGCGTTCTGCATGAAGCCGAGCGGACACCGAGAAGTCGAAGCGGTCATCTTCACCGGCATCCAGTCGCTGCAAGAAATCGAGACTCTCCTGCAGTCGCTGTCTCTCCGCCCTGATGGCCTCTGCACCGCGCAGCGCCAGATCATGCACCGCACGTGACCTCGACTTGCCGCTACCGAACTCTGCGACAGCGCCAGCGAGATCCTTATCGATCGTTACCTGGATGCGGGACTTTGTCGGTGGCATCCTAATAGTGTACCGCATGGCTGGTACACATCAGCGCCAGGCAATGCCCCGTGCGGGACTCGAACCCGCCCCACCGGATTAAAAGTCCGGCGCTCTACCAGATGAGCTAACGGGGCCTGCGGGCGAACAGTCTGGCAGACGGGCTCGCCGGCCGGGGGAGCAGTCGGCCGCCAACGCAGACGGCGGGATGCTCGCGCCCGCTCTACGGGTGTTCGTCGGCGGCCACGCGCAGCAGCTCCTCCATGCGCGTGAGCTTGACGCGCGGCCGGCCGGCGCGCTCGCCGCGGGCGCGCTCGTGACGGTCGATCGCCTCCCAGCCCGAGTAGGTGACGAGATCGCGCTGGCGCGAACGCAGCAGCGCCTCGACTGCGTCGGCGTGGGGGCGCCCGCCGTTGCTTGACGGCGCCAGGTCGGCGAGCATCGCGTCGACCGTCTCCTGTGCGTCCTTCTTGTTCGTGCCGATCACGCCCGAGGGTCCGCGCTTGATCCAGCCGACGACGTACTCGCCGGGCAGCGGCTCGCCGTTGTCGGGGTCGAGCACGCGGCCAGCGCGGTTGGGGATGATGGCCGAGCGCTCATCGAACGGGACGCCGGGGAGCGGGATGCCGCGGTAGCCGATCGCGCGGAATGCGAGCCCCGCGGGAATCGTCTCGCGCTCGTCGGTCGCCTGGGCGCGCAGGCCCCCCGTGGGGGAGGGGACGAGCTCGTTGCGGATCAGCTCCACGGCGCCGAGGCGGCCGTGCCCGTCGGGCAGGAACGCGGCGGGCGAGAGTAGGAAGCGCAGGACGATGCGCTTGGGGTGGCCGACGGGCGGCCGGGCGGCGTAATCGCGCAGGATCTCGACGTTGCGCCGGCTGGTGATGTCCTGCTCGGCGGCCTCGTCGTGGACGGCGAGCGCGCGCTCGAGCTCGGCCTCGTCGACGATCACGTCCGCACCGGCGAGCTCGCCCAGCTCGAGCAGCTCGGGATTGGTGAACGCCGCCTGCGCGGGTCCACGTCGTCCGACGATCACGACCTCGCTGACGCGGCTCTTGGCGAGTACCTCCAGGGCATGATCAGCGGTGTCGGTGGGGGCGAGCTCCTCGGGCGAGAGCACGAGCATGCGCGCGACGTCGAGCGCGACGTTGCCGTTTCCGATCACCACCGCGCGCTCGGCGGAGAGGAGGTCGAACTCGAGGTCGGTGTGGTCGGGGTGGCTGTTGTACCAACCGACGAACTCAGTGGCGGCGTGCGAGCCGGAGAGCTCTTCGCCGGGTATGCCGAGTGGCCGGTCAGAGGGCGAGCCGGTGGCGTAGACGATCGCGTGGTAGTGCTCGAGCAGGTCCTCGCGCGATACGTGCTCGCCGAAGTTGACGTTTCCGTAGTAGCGAAAGCGCGGGTGCGCGGCGGTCTTCTCGTACACGCGGCTGACGGACTTGATCTTCGGGTGGTCGGGGGCGACGCCCGATCGCACCAGACCCCAAGGAGTGGGCAGGCGCTCGAGCATGTCGACCTCGAGATTGATGGAATGCCCGCCCACCCCGTCCTTGAGCAGGTGCCCGGCGGCGTAGAAGCCGGCGGGACCGGAGCCGATCACTGCGATGCGAATGGGGTGCTCGTCGGTCATCGGCCGGTTGCTTGGGTCGGAGGCAGGTGCGGTGAGGAGAGGATGGGCGCGGCCCGACTCGAACGGGCGACCCCCTCGGTGTAAGCGAGGTGCTCTAGCCAACTGAGCTACGCGCCCTCGTGAGGCACTAAGGCTAGCGGGCGCCGCCGGCTGCGCCTGCGAAGCTGTGCGGATGGGCACACGCGGGCGCATCGTCGCGGGCTTGACGGGTGCGACGGTGATCGTGCTCGGGCTCGCCCAGCTGATCCTGCCGCGCATCGCCGCGAGCGTGATCTCCTCGCGCGTGGGCCGCTACGGCTCCGTGCAGAGCGTGAGCGTGAGCGCGTTCCCGGCGGTGAAGCTGCTGTGGGGCGAAGTGGACACGGTGCGCGTGCGCGCGAAGAGCCTCGCGCTCAGCCCCGCACAGGCCGCGAACCTACTGTGGGAAGCGCGCGGGACCGGGAGCGTGGACGCGAGCGCGGAACGCGTAAAGCTCGGCTCGCTGCGCCTCAGCGGCGCGAGCCTGCGCAAGCGAGGGGCGGCGCTGAGCGCGCAGGCGCTGACGAGCCAGGCGGACGTCAACGCGGCACTGCCGAGCGGCTTCGGCGTGCGGCTGCTGCGCAGCGAAGGCGGCGAGGTGGAAGTCCAGGCGAGCGGGGCGCTGTTCGGCGTGGGCGCGTCGGTGAACGCGATCGCGGGCGCGAGCGACGGCAAGCTCGTGGCGCATCCGCTGGGGTTCCTGGTGGAAGCGCTGCAGCTGACGGTGTTCTCCAACCCGCACGTGTACGTGGAGGGTGTGGGCGCGAGCGTGGCCAGCGAACAGCCGCTGAGCTACCGCCTGACGATGAGCGCGCGCCTGCAGTAAGCCCGCGGGCTGGGTCGGCTGAGCGCTGACGCGGCGTGGTGCAGATGCGCTTGGCCTTCAGGCGGCGGCCGTGAGGCTCGGCGCGGTGGCTGCTGTTCGCGGCCCGACGAGCATCGGCAGCCCCGACTTGGGGCTGATGGTGGGCATCTGGCGGATGTTGAGCGTGAAGTCCTCGGGCAGTGAGAGCGTGCAGCGCGAGAGGATGAGCGTGGCGATCGCGCGCACCTCGAGCTGGCCGAAGCGCATGCCGATGCACGTGCGCGAGCCTCCGCCGAAGGGCACGTAGGCGCCCTTGGGCAGCGCGGGGGCGTCGGGAGCGAAGCGCTCGGGGCGGAACTGCTCCGGCTCGGGAAACACGTGGGGGAGATGGTGGGAGACCCACGAGCAGTAGTTGACGAACGCGCGCGCGGGCACGGTGTGGCCCTCGAACTCGAACGCCTCGACGGCGCGCCGCGGCCCGATCCACGCGGGCGGGTACTTGCGCAGCGTCTCTTCGAGCACCATCTCGAGCTCTGCGAGCTCGCCGGACACGAGCTGGGCGGGTGTCGGGGGCTCGCCGGCGAGCTGGGTGTCCTGCTCGGCGAGCAGGCGGGCGAGGATGTGGGGATGGCGGGCGAGCTCGTAGAACATGAACGACACGGTCGAGGTGGTGGTGTCGTGGCCGGCGAACATCAGTGTCATGACCTCATCGCGGATCTGCAGGTCGCTGAGTGTGTTGCCGTCCTCGTCGTGCGCGTCGAGCAGCAGGCTGAGGATGTCCTGCCCGCGCTCGCCGGTGGCGCGCCGGCGCGAGATCTCGGAGTAGATCAGCGTGTCCAGCTTGCGCGCGGTCTGCTGCAGGCGTGCCCACCGCGTGCGCGGTCCGCGCAGCACGCGCAGGAAGTAGTCGCTGGTGTAGAACGACAGCGCCTCCTCGAACAGGCGCGCGGCGTCGATCGAGCGGGCCTGCTCGCCGTCGGGGTCGACGCCGAACAGCGCGCGCATGGCTACCCGCAGCGCGAGTCGTCGCGTCCAGGCGTACAGGTCGATGCGCGCGCCCGGCACGAACCGCTCGAGCGCGCTGGTCGTCTCGTCGACGATCGCCTGGGCGGAGGCGGCGATGTGCTCACGATGGAACGCCGGGAGCATGATCAGGCGCGAGCGGCGGTGGAAATCTCCGTCGATCGTCAGCAGGCCGTCACCCATCAGCCCGATCAGGTCACGGAAGTGCGATTCGCGCCACGTGAAGTTGGAGGCGTGCGAGACGGTGATGTAGTGGTTGGCGGCGGGCCCGAGCATGAACACGACGTTCGAGTGGAACACGCGCAGCGTGAAGATCGATACGAAGCGCTCATAGGACTCGAGCAGCAGCGAGAACGGATCCTCGGCAAAGCGGCGCGTGCGCGCAAGCGACACGCTGGTGTCGCCGGGCGGGAACGGAACGGTGGCCGAGCGCTCGCTGCGGAGGTCTTCGAGCATCACCGACCACGGTCTCGAGTTCAGCAGCGGAGGAGGGCCCACCAGCGCCACTGAATAAGCGTAGCGAACTGGCCGGCCGGCCAGTTCGCTGGACGAGATGGCTGGTGCTGGTGGCCGGCGAGGGCCTCGACGGGGGCCGCTGGTCCGGGCAATGCATGAGGGGTAAGGCGGACCTGGCGGGGACGGAGCGCCAGGGCTGGCATACTTGGGGAGCACGGAACGTCGCCGCGGCGCTCCGAGCATCGCGGGGGCGTAGCTCAGCAGGTTAGAGCGCTGCCCTGTCACGGCAGAGGTCGCGGGTTCGAGTCCCGTCGCTCCCGTACTTTACACCCCGCGTTTGCAGGGATTTCTATTCTTTGGGAACGCGCGATGATCGACGA
>Ga0116215_1000431_pt1 | contig 32224 bp, 26 predicted proteins | sample Sb_taG_7_FD_89698 | JGI IMG/M metagenome (GOLD analysis project Ga0116215, IMG submission 89698) | Peat soil microbial communities from Weissenstadt, Germany - Sb_50d_2_FS metaG | ecosystem: Environmental > Terrestrial > Soil > Wetlands > Peat | place: Germany: Weissenstadt | collected 2010-09-21
ACCACCGGCAACCCCGCGCTCATGGCCTCCATGAGGGCGACGGGGAGCCCCTCCTGGTGCGAGGGCAGGACGAAGATGTCCGCCCCCACCATCAGTCGGGGTGTGTCGGTGCGGGTGCCGAGGAAGCGGAAATGGCCCGCCAGGCCCGCGGCGTCGGCCGCCTCGGCCAGCTCGGCCTCGAGGGGACCGCGTCCCACCGAGAAGAAGCGCACCGGGGCGCCGCCCGCCATGGCCAGGCGCGCCGCCTCGAGGAGGACGTCGTAGCCCTTTTCGCTGCGCAGGTTGGCGACGGTGAGGGCGAGGACCTCGTCGTCCCGGACCCCGAGCTCGGCCCGCACGCTGCGCCGCACCTCGGTGCGCTGCTCGAGAAGCGCACCGAACGGGGCGCGATCCACGCCGTGCACCACGACGCGCGCCCGTGCCCGCAACGCCGGGGGCAGGGCGTGGCGCGCCGCCACGGACACCACGATGAGAGCCTGGTCGGCCCCGACGGTGGCGCGGTTGAAGGCCTTGGTCACCACGGCCGCCTTGTTCCACAGGCTGTGCTCGGTGTACACGAGCACGGGCCGTCGCCGGCGGGGCAAGGTCAGGGCGACGAGACGTCCCAGCGCGGCGGTGTAGGGCAGATGCGAGTGCAGGACGTCGAAGCGTCCCCGGACCAGCAACCGGCGCAGCGCCGTCGTCCACCGCAGGTCGACGCTGGCCGTACCCCCGAGGCTGTGTACGGGCACCCCCGTGGCCTCCAGGGCGGGCACCAGCGCATCCTGCGCGGCCAGGACGTGGGCCACCTCGTAGTCGAAGTGCTCCCGGTCCCGGGCGGCCACCACGTCCACGAGCAGGCGCTCGGCGCCTCCGAGGCCGAGGCCTTTGATGAGGAGGAGGATCCGGGGGCGCTCGGGGACGGTGCCGGCGTTGCCACCGACTGGCATTTGCCCTGGTCGCACGGGGCGATGGTATCGGCGAGCGGAGATGTTCTGTCGCTATTGCGGCAGGGGGCGCACTAAGCTCGGTCGACAGGTTGGCGGAGCGTGGGTGCAGCAGCGGAGCGGAACCGGGGGGAAATCGCGTTGTCAGCCACAGTGGAGACGCTCTCCGACGAGGAAGGCGGGCTCAAGGTCTTCGACGTCTCGCTCGTGCCTGCCGACCCGCCGGACGAGCAGCTGTACCGGCACAAGCCCGACATGCTCCACTCGGCGCGCGAGCTGTTGCGGCGCTGGGACGTCATGTTCACCCTGGCCGAGCGCGACATCCGGGCCCAGTACAAGCAGGCCGTGCTCGGTGTGGCCTGGGCCCTGCTCGTCCCCCTGGTGAGCCTGGCCATCCTCACCGTGCTCGTATCGCACGTGAAGGGGTTCAGCGGCGGCGGGCACGTTCCATTCATCTTGTGGACCTACGTGGGCTTGCTGGCGTGGGGCTTCTTCGGCGGCGCCATCGGCGGCGGCACCAACTCCCTGGTGTCGAACAAGGCGCTCATGGCCAAGAGCCACTTCCCCCGGGAGTGCTTCCCTATGTCGCAGGTCCTCGAGTCCGCCTTCTCCTCGCTGATCGCCGTGGTGCCCCTCTTCATCCTCTTCGCCCTGCAGGGCTTTGCGCCCAGGCTCACGAGCGTGTGGGCCCCGCTGTACCTCGCCGTGGAGATCCCCTTCACCCTGGGCCTGGTGTTCCTGGTGTCGTCGGTCATCGTGACGATGCGCGATCTGCAGCAGATCGTCCCCATCCTCATGCCGTTCCTCATGCTCATCACGGTGCTCAAGCCGCTGTCGATTGAGTACCACCACACCCTGCACCCCAGCTTCATCACAGGGTGGTTCCGCCCCGTGTACTGCGTGCTCAACCCGATGGCCCCCGTCCTCAGCAATTTCAGGGCGTCGATCCTGCTCGGATTCGGCCCGCAATGGGACCTCCTGGGCCTGGCCCTGGTGGGGTCGGTCCTCTACCTGGTGGTCGGGTACGTCGTCTTCAAGCGTCTCGAGGTCAACTTTGCCGACCTTACCTAAGGGCACCGTCCGGGTCGATCACGCCTGGAAGCGCTTCCGGGCCGACCGCACGCTTCCCATGTTCCAGGACCAGGTCGTGATGTTCGGGCGATGGCTGCGCGGCTATCGCCGTCCCTACCGCTGGGTCCTGCGCGACGTGAACCTCCACTCGGACCCGGGCAAGACCTACGGGATCATCGGCGTCAACGGGTCGGGCAAGTCGACGCTGCTCAAGATGATCTGCCAGACCACCTTCCCCTCGGCCGGCTCCGTCACCGCCTCGGGCCGGGTCGGGGCGCTCCTCGAGGTGCGCAGCGGCATCCACCCCGACCTGTCGGGCCGCCAGAACGTCTACCTCTACGGCAACATCCTCGGGATGTCGCGAGCCGATGTGGCGAGTCGCTTCGACGACATCATCGACTTCGCCGAGATCGGCGACGCCGTCGACCGCCAGGTGAAGTTCTACTCGACGGGCATGGCCATCCGGCTGGGGTTCGCCATCGCTGCCTTCCTCGAGCCCGACGTCCTGCTGGTGGACGAGGTCCTGGCCGTGGGCGACGCCCGCTTCCAGCAGAAGTGCCTGGAGCGCATCAGCCAGGTGGTGGCCAACGGCACCACCCTCTTCTACGTGTCGCACGACCTCCCCACGGTCGAGGCGGTGTGCGACCGGGCCATGTGGCTGGCCGACAGCTACGTGCGCGCCGACGGCCCGGCGCGCGACGTCGTGTCGCTGTACCGCCAGTCCGTCGGAGAGCAGGCTGTCCTGGCCGCCGACGCCGACACGGGCGTCCGCATGCTCAAGGTCGAGGTCACGGGGCCCGACGGTGGCCAGGTCCTGTCGGGGGAAGAGGTGAACGTCCGCATCGTGGCCGAGTCCGAGCAGTCCATGTTCGGGGCCTTCCATCTCGGGGTCTCCCAGGGCACGGCCATGCCGGTGTTCGTGATCCGCTACGCCAGCTCGTTCCCGCAGGGACAGTTCGAGCTGCGGTGCCGGATGCAGGGCCTGCCCCTTCCCAAGGGCCGCTACGCGTTGTGGGGCGCCATGCGGGCGCCACGCGGCAGCGGGATCTCGGCGTCGCTGCCGTGGCAGCCGTTGGCGTCATTCGAGGCCTTCGGCCCCAACGTCATCAGGGCCCCCAACGGCGTGATGGTGCTGTCCCCGGTGTACGTTCCGACGGAGTGGGAGCTGTCCTGAGCCCGGGCGCCGGCGCGGGCCTCGACGGGGTGACCGCCGTCGTCGTGACGCACCTCCGGCCCCGTCTGGCCGGCGCAACGGTCCGGTCGCTCATCGACGTCGAGGGCTTCGCCCCCGACCGGGTCGTGGTGGTCGTGAACGGTGAAGGCGGCCTCGACGACCCCGCCCTCGAGGACGCCGTCACCATGGTGCGCTTGGCGTCCAACACAGGCCCGGCGGGAGGATTCCGTCGCGGCCTCACCGAGGCGTTCTCGGACCCTTCTACCCACTGGGCGTACCTGTGCGAGGACGACATGGTGCTGCTCCATCTGCCCGTGCCGCGCGTGGCCGGGCTGCTGGAGCGCGTCGAGACCAGGGGCCGTGCCGAGGCCGAGGCGGGGAACGCCAGCGCCCCCCCGGTGGGCGCGGTGGTCCCCTTCGGCCGGGTCTTCGTGGCCCGCTCCGGCCACACCGTGAACGTCGTGCCCCGCCGCGGTCTGCCCGGGGACCTCGCCCCCGTGGAGGTCACGACGTGGGGGGCCACCTTGGTCAGTCGGGCCGTGGTCGACGGGGGAGTGCTCCCGGATCCCGACCTCTTCTTCGGGTTCGAGGACTTCGACTTCTACTGCCGCATACGGGAGGCGGGTTTCTCGGTGCTCGTCGACGTGCCCTGCGCGCGACAGGTGGCGCACCGCCAGACCCTGGCCGGCCGTGACGCAGCACTGCGCGACCACCGTCCCGTCGACGCCGACGAACCGTGGAGGGCGTACTACCTGGCGCGCAACTTCTTCGCACTGGCGAGGCGCCACGGCCGGCCGAGTTGGTTCGCCTGGCACCTCCTGTACTCGGCGCGGCGCTTCCAGATCGCGTCCGGCGGCGCCGAGCGGTTGGCCATCGTGCGTGGCCTGGTCGACGGTGTCCGGGGACGGCTCGGCGTCGAGGCCCGCTACGTGCGCGAGACGGGAGAGCGGTCCGAGCCGCCGCGCCGCGCCGGGACCGGGCTCGGTGGCGAGACCGTGCCCGGAGCCACCGGGCACGCCGACGAGGGGTCGCCAACCGCCTCCGAGCTCGGGCGCTGCACGGTCGCGCTCGTGTTGTCCCACAACGCCCCCTTGGCCCTGGAGCGTTGTCTGGACGCCATCGCCGCGCAGAGCGTGCCACCGGCGGCGGTGGTCGTGGTGGACAACGCCAGCGCGCCTCCGGTGCAGGTGGAGGGCCGGGCGCCGGGACGGCCCCCGGTGTCGGTGCTCCGCTCGGACGCCAACCTGGGGCCTGCCGGTGGCTGGGCCATTGCCTTCGAGGACTTCGCCCGCAGCTCCTTCGACCATGCCTGGGTGCTCGACGACGACATCCTCGCCGACCCCGAGTGCCTGGAAGTGCTGCTCACCGAGGCGCGCCAGGACCCCAAGGCGGCGTTCTGCTTCCCTCGTTCGGTGCAACCCGACGGCACAGTGGGGGAGTGGGGGTCCTGGTGCGGGTTCGTCGTCTCCCGCCACATCGTCGAGCAGGTCGGCGTGCCGAGGGCGGAGCTGTTCTGGTGGGCGGAGGACAACGAGTACTGCCACTGGCGCATCCCCCGCGCCGGCTACCCCCGGCGGATCGTGGATGGGGCCGTGGTCCAGCACGACGCCGTGCGTCACGGCGAGAGGGTCCCCCTCTGGAAGTACTACTACGAGGCCCGCAACATGCTGTATCTCCACCTCCACGTCATGCACCGTGTCGGCTGGTACCCACGCAATGTCACCAAGCTGATCGGCCGGGCCGTGCTGCGCGAACGCGGTCGACGTCTGGCCTGTCTGGCCACCATCGCCCGCGGCCTCGCCGACGGGGCCCGGGGACGGCTGGGGATGCGCTATCCCATCGAGCCCATGCGCGAGCAGGCCTCTCCCGGGCGAGACCCCCGCTGACCGTGCCCGGCGACCCGTCCCAGTTCGCCGGGTCCGACGGGGCCGTCGTGGCGGGCCAGGACCGATAGCGGTGGCCGGCATCGTCGTCCTGGGCATGCACCGCAGCGGCACATCGGCGGTGACGCGCATCCTCAATCTCCTCGGCGCCGATGTCGGGCCCGAGGACGACCTCCTCACCGAGTACGACAACCCCTCGGGGCACTGGGAGAGCAAGGCCCTCGTCGCCTGCAACGACCGGATCCTGGCCGCTTTCGGCCGATCATGGGACTTCCCGCCCTGGCTCGAACCCGGCTGGGAGCTCTCGCCGCGCGCCGAGCGCCTCGTGCCGGACATGGCCGACACCTTCGCCGGCGTGTTCAGCTCCGACCCGTGGGTGTGGAAAGACCCCCGCACCTGCCTGACCTTCCCGTTGTGGCGGCGCGTGCTGGGCCCGTCGGTGCGAGTGGTGCTGGTGCTGCGGGATCCGGGGGCGGTGGTGTCGTCGGTCAAGCGCCGCGACGGGATCCCCACGGTGTACGGCACCGGGCTCTGGCACCGCTACGTCCGCGCCGCGGTCAGGGCATCGCGGGGCCTGCCGGTGGTGTGCGTGCAGTTCGCCGAACTGGTGGCCTCGCCCACCGACACCATCCGACGCGTGGTCGAGGATCTGAGGACCCTGGGGATCGACCTGGCCGGCGAGGTGGGAACGGCCGCGGCCTCCGTGCAGGGACAGCTCGTGCACGACGAGGAGCCCACAGCCCTCGTGCGACGCCTCACGACGTCCACGGTCGAAGTGCTGCGCTCCATTCCCTCTTCGAGCGAGTCGTTCGATCCCCCCCTGTGGCCCGAGCCGCGTTGGGTCCGACCCGCCCTGTTCGCCTACCGGGCCCCGTGGGCCCTGCGCGCCCGCCACGGCCATCCCCTCACACCCGAGCGCGGCGCCCCCGTCCAGGACGGCCGGTGACCGACGCGACCCGGTGGACCCCTCGGGTCGGGAGAGGGCCCCGCGGCGTGCTCGTCCTGGGCATGCACCGCAGCGGCACCTCGGCCGCGACCCGGCTGGTCAACGCGCTCGGACCGGCCCTGTGCTCGCCGGGGGACATGGTGCGCGGCCCGTGGAACCCGAGCGGGCACTGGGAGAGCCGCTCGCTCATGCACCTCAACGACGACCTCCTGCGCCAGATGGGACGCACGTGGTGGTACCCACCCCCGGCCGGGGAGGCCTACGACGCCCTGTCCGCGTCCCTCACGACGCGGCCGGCCCAGGCCCGCCGGGCCTTCCGGCGCGTGCACCGCACCGTGCCGTGGGTGTGGAAGGACCCCCGCACGTCGGTGTTGGTGCCGTTCTGGCGGGACGTCCTCGGACCCCGTCTGGCCGCGGTGGTCGTCTTCCGCAACCCCCTCGACGTGGCCGAGTCCCTGGGGAGGCGCCACGATGTGCCGGTGTCGTTCGGGGTGGCGCTGTGGGAGCGCTACAACCGGCTTCTCCTGGCCCACACGAGCGGCCTGCCCGTGCTGGTCACGCGCTACGACGACCTCCTGGCCGACCCGGCCCGCTGGTCGGCCGGTGTGGGGGAGTTCCTGGCCGGTTCGGGGATGCGGCTGCGCCGCACCCTCGAGTCGCCGCTGTCGGCCGGGTTCGTGGACCCCGGCCTCCGCCACAGCGCCCACACGAGGGCCCAGATCGCCGCAGTCGGTCCGCTCTCCTCGGGGGCTCTCGCCGTCTACGACGCCCTCGAGGCCAGCGCAGGGCCGAGTGCCGCGTTCCTGCCCCCGGCCCTCGGTCCTGAGCCCGACGCCGTGGAGGCCGAACTGGCCACGGTCGGGCCCGGCCGGAAGCTCGATTGGAGGCCGCCGCCGTGGGCGGTTCCCGACGACGGTGCGCCGTCGGGGGAGGCGGGTGCGGGCAATGGGTGAGCAGGGGCAGCGGGGTCTAAGTTGTGGAGCGGCCGCGACCGCGCGCGCCAGGGGGGCACGCAGGGCATGGACCTGATCGAGCGGCCTGCCGAGTTCGTTCGCCGGCATCCGTGGGAGGTGGCGCGCGCCCGGTTCTTCCTCCGCCTGCTGGAGCGGCTCGGCTGTCTCTCCACCACCACCGCCTGGCTCGACGTGGGAGCCGGGGACGGCTGGTTCGCGAGCCAGCTGCGCGCCGTGCTCCCGGCCACGGCCACGCTCGTGTGCTGGGACGTCCACTACGGCGACGCCGAGCTCTCCTCACCCGCGCCGGAGCACGCCAACATCGTGTTCACCGCGCAGCGCCCCCCCGGTGCGTTCGACGGCGTGATGATGTTGGACGTCATCGAGCACGTCGAGGACGACGTGGCCTTCGTGAGAGACGTCGTGGGCGACTCGCTCGCCGAATCCGGCTGGGTGCTCGTGAGCGTCCCTGCCTACCAGGGGCTCTTCTCCGACCACGACCGCGCTTTGAAGCACTACCGCCGTTACTCGCCCCGGGCCCTGCGCGCCACCCTGGAGTCGGCGGGCCTCACCGTGGTCGCCCGCGGCGGGCTGTTCCACACCTTGTTGCCCCTGCGGAGCGCGATGGTCCTGCGCGAGCGTCAGCGCCGGACCCATCTTCCCCAGACCGGTCTGGGGGGATGGCACGGCTCGGAACGGCTGTCACGGGCCATCGTCTTCGCCCTCGACAGCGAGACCCGGATGTCACTGGCCATGGGCACACGGAACTTCCCGCCCCTGCCCGGCCTGAGCACGTGTGCATTGTGCCGCCGGGCCAGCACGGGGACAACGTCATGACCGTCGACGCCCCCACCGTCATCGTGGTGCCCTGTTACAACGAGCAGCGGCGCCTCGACGAGCAGGCGTTCGTCGAGATGGCGCGCACACGCCAGGTGCGGCTCCTGTTCGTCGACGACGGCTCGACCGACGACACGGCCCGCATCCTGACCCGGATGGCGCACGCCTCCGCCGCCATCGAGGTCCTCCCGCTGCACGCCAACGGGGGCAAGTCGGAGGCCGTGCGTCGCGGCCTGCTGGCGGCGGTGCGTGCCGGCGCCACCGTGGTGGGCTACTACGACGCGGATCTGGCCACCCCCCCAGCCGAGCTCGTTCGGCTGACCGACACCCTGCAGGCCCGGCCCGAGCTCGCCGGTGTCTTCGGCAGCCGGGTGGCCCGGCTGGGCAGCTCGATCCAGCGCAGCGCCGTGCGCCACTACCTGGGGAGGGCCTACGCCACGTTGGCGTCCATTGCCCTGGGGATCACCGTCTACGACACGCAGTGCGGGGCCAAGGTGTTCCGCGTGAACGAGACCTTCGTCGAGGCACTGGCGCAGCCCTTCCGTTCCGGGTGGGTGCTCGACGTCGAGTTGTTGCACCGCCTGTTGCGCGGCACCGCGACCGCGCCGGGCCTGCCCGTGACCGCCTTCGCCGAGGTTCCCCTTGAGGCGTGGCTCGACGTGGGCGGCTCCAAGATGCGGTTGGGCCCGGCCCTGTTGGCCCTCTTCGACCTGGCCCGCATCGCGCGCAGCCGCCGCGCCGACACGCGCGTCGAGCCCCCGCCCGGTCGCGCCCGCGACCGGGCCGCCTCGGCGCCGATCCCTCTGGCGCGACCCGACACGCCGGTGGCCGGCACTCGGGCTCGGACCGGGTCGAGGCAAAAGCGGGCGTAGTCCCAGGTGGACGAGGGCGGGTCGTCCCCTCCGGGCCCTCACCGTGGGAACATCCACGTGTCGTGGTCGTCAATTGTGATGATGGCCGCCGTGCACGGGCGATCGTTAAGGTTACGCCGGGGGTAAGGATGAACAACCTCATGGGCCGTCGAAAACGGCGGGCGTTGGGGCCCGCCCCTATGGCGCGCGCCCGCCGTCGCACCATCGCGGCGGGCGCGGTTGCTGTCGTCGGCGCCATGTTGATCACGTTTTTCACCGCCAGTGCGGCGATGGCCAACGCCCCGAACCCCGTCAGCACCCCGCCCATCACCGGCGATATCGTCACCAACTCAAACGGCACGGTGACGGTCAACGTGGCCGGCACATGGGTGTGGCCGTTCTCCACCTCCCTGAAAGACGTCGAGGGCCTCCATGCCACGACCACCGACAAGTGCGATCACCGCTTCGGCGCGGGTTGGGGCGTGGTGTGGAACGACCCCAGCGACTCCGGGTACGCCGAGACGTTCACCGAGCTCGGCCTCACCGCCAGTGTCAACATCGGATCCCGCGGGGTGAACCCCGTCAACCGGGAAACCGAGTTGGCGTGGATGCCGGGCACCCCCTGTGGCACCTTCGTCGAGACGAACGAACCGGTAGCCGGGGCTGGGTACGTCACAGGCCCGTGGATGGGTGCGCACATCTACCCCAACGCGGCGTCGGTGCCGGCCTCGATCTGCGTGGTGATGTACGACCTCGGCTCCCGCAAACCACCGAAGGAAAAATGGCGGCAGTTCTCCAACAGCGACAACTCCATCACGTGGTCGCTGCTCAACAAGCATTACTGGAACGAGTCGCCCGACGGTGCCAACTGCGTCGCGACTCGGAGCCTTCCCGCCGGACCGCCACCGGTCCCAGCCACGAGCCCGGCCCGGGTGACCTCGGTCGCGACCCCGACCACGGCCCCGCCCAAGAAGGTTCCGGTCGTGAGCCCGGCCGCGCTCGCCTTCACGGGATTCGGCCCGTTCGGTGCGTTGGCGGCTGTAGGGGGTGTCCTCCTCGTCCTCGTGGGTGTCGTGCTCTACTTCGTCGACGTGCGCAAATACGCCGTGGAAATGCGCAAGCTCAGCCGCTGGCTCCTGGGACGCTGACAGGGGCACCGGGCCCCCCGCTCGACACCTCCGGAGAGCCCGACTCGCCTCGTGGCGCCGAGCGCCGGCGCACTGCCACCACTCCCACCGCGGTCAGGAAGGCCAGCGCCACGGCCCCGGACATCACGATGCCGATCGTGAACAGGTCGGGCCAGTAGTGCAGCTCCACCACGTGTCGGCCGGCGGGGACGTCGACTTCGACCATGGCGCCCCGTGACCACGACCCCGTGGCCAGGGGCCGTCCGTCCAGGGTGGCTTGCCACCCGGGGACGGCGGTCAGGCGGAGGCGCAGCAGCGCCGGACCATTGGCATCGGTCACCATGCGCCACGTGCCCGCGGCGGGATGGGCCACCCTGACCGCTGTCCCGGGGGCGTCGAGCGGCACGAGGGCCGTGGGGGAGGGACGGGGGACCACCGTCGCCTGAGCCGCGCCGGGGACGCGAAACAGCCGTTCGCCGCCGATGACGCGGTCGAGGACCGTGCCCGCCGGTGCAGACCCCCGGCGCGGCGCCAGGATGTAGCGCACCCCGTAGACGCGCGCCTGGCCGGCGCCGGTGATCTGCGGGCAGAAGACCCCGACCCGTCGATCCTTGTTGGAGATGGCCTCACCGGTGAGAGACGACCACGAGTCGTAGTAGGTCTTGGTCAGGGGCGGCTCGTAGGCGGCGAACTCGTGCACCCCGTAGGCGATGTTGGCGTCGGGACGGATCCCCTGCTCCACCGAGTACGGGAAGCTGAAGGGCATGAGCCGGCACGACCCGATGGCGACCACGGCGTCGCCGACGGTGCGCTGCAACGTCGCCACCGCCGGCGTCACGGGGAAGTACCCGGAGCTCAACGACCAGAACGACACCCCGGTGGCGACGAGGAATGAGGACTGCATGGCCAGCAGGACGGCTCCGGCATGCGGGGCCAGGCGCCGTCCCAGCACGTCCAGGCGCCCCGACGAACGGTGCGCCCCCAGCGATACCACCACCGCCAGTCCCACCACCACGGCCACGGCGGGCCACACGAAGTGCGCGACCTGCGCGCCGGGCTCACGGTGGACGCCGAGCACCACGGTGAGCGCGGCCAGTGCGAGGACGATGCCCGCCACCACCAGCGCCCCCCCGGCCCAGCGCCGCAGCGTCGGACTCGCCCCATGCCGCACCACGGCGTCGATGCCAAAGCCGGCCAGGACCGACAGGGACAGGGCCAGGAGCATGACACTGCGGTTCCACGTGATGGTCCTGATGCCGGGGGCAGCTTGCAGCACCCCGTACAGCGGGCTCTGGAAGCTCAGCACACCCGTGGACACCACCACGGCCGCCAGGGCCACCACCACGGGGCGCCGCCAGTAGAGGCGCACCGCCACGATGGCCAGGACGACGGTGAGCACGCCGATGTACGGGGGCGGTACCCGGAAGTCCGATCCCTGCAAGGCGGCGAGGACGTCGGGGACGTCCGACAGGGGATAGGCGCTCGCCCCCAACGCCGCCCCCCGCCCGGACATGGCCGCGGTCTGGAGCCCGGGCAGCAGCAGGGGCGCGCTCAAGGCGATGCCGCCCACGCCGGCCACGGCGAGGTCGAGGACCGGGCGCCGCACGGGCGTGCCCATGGTCCTGGCCCGCACGGCCAGGTACACGCCGAAGAAGACGACGAGTGCCACCGTCACCACGATGAGGCTCTCGGGATGGCCCCCGTACACCGCCAAGGCGATCGCCACCGAGAGGAAGACCGTGTTGCGGAAGCGGTGCGTTCCCCGGATCAACAAGATGGCCGCCACCAAGATCCATGCCACCCAGACCGAGACGCCGGTCATGGCCCAGCCGTACCAGTGCAGCATCGGGCCCGACAGCTCGAAGGTGGTGGCCGCGAAGGCGCTGGCGAGCGGGCGCAAGCCCAGCACGCGACACAAGGTGTAGACGCCGGTGCCCGCCACGAGCAGCTTCACGAGGACGATGACCGTGTACGCGTAGTGCACGGGGACGAGATAGCTGATGAGAGTGGGGAGGCTGAACACTCCCGACTGCCAGTTGAACGCCAGCGGCAGCCCGAGCAGGTTGTAGGGGTTCCAGAGGGGGACCTGGCCGCTGTGGACCTGGTGCCACGCCAGGTTGATCATGGGCGTGAAGTACAGCGCCTGGTCGGCGGGAAAGAGGCTGTGCACGGCTACACCGGACTGTTTGGTGAGCCCGATGCGCGACAGGAGGTCGAAGGAACCCAGCGCCACCCCGGGGCGGAGCGCCGGTGCCAATGTGCACAGGGCGGCGACCACCGTCCAGGCGAGCCCGAGCATGTCGGGCCACTTGCGACGGGCGCGCCCGGCAGGCGAGCGCGTCATGGCGGGTCCAACACGGCGCGTCGTCGTCGCCACGGCGCGGTTGCCGTCACCACCCACAGAATCGGCACGGCGTCGGGCGCCCGGTGGCGACCCGGCACGCGGCGGACCGCCATGGACTTGGACGTCGTCAGTCGAGTCATGGCTCTGTGATGCCCCCTCCCCCCGCACTCCCACGGCACATCCTCGCAGATCCAACCAGAGAAACGACCCCGTGGGCTCAAGTGCGGGAGCCTCGGGAAGGTACCGAAACGCGAGATCGCGCCCTGCGCACCGGACGCGGTGCCTAGCGCTTCACTCCTGTGGCAACGAAGGGCGCTGCTCGCTCGTCTCGGACCATCCCTCCTCGAGGCCGGTCAGCGAGAGGCCTCGGGAGTGGGAGAACACCACGAAGAGCACGACGAAGTTGCTCAGGGCGAGGAACGACAAGATGACGATGCTGATCAGCGAAGTCGTCGCCCACCCCGGGATGGCAGCCGTGGTGAACAACCGGACGGCCACGACCACCAGGGATCCGACCACTCCCAGCCCGAAGACGGCCGAGAACGCGACCAGTGCACGCACGGCGATCCGGTCGGTGAAGGGCATGAGCATACGCAGGCCGTGCATGAACAGCCGGAACGAATTCATCCGGGACCGACCCGCGTAGCGTTCGCCACGTGGGCACGGGACCAGCGTCACCGGGATGTCGAGGCTGACCAACGACGCGGAGTAGCAGAGGTCGAAGTAGGGATGGCGGAGCATGCGCCGCGCCAGCCATCCACGATAGGCGGCGTAGTTCCCACTGCGGACGGTCTGGCCCGTGAGCACACGAAACATGAGCCGGAAGAAGAAGTACATCACCTTGAAGCGAAACGACTCCCGACGCCGGGTGCGCCGAGCCACGCACAGCGTGTGGTGCTTGTCGGGGGCGGCGAGCAACGGTGCCAGCAGTCGGGGCAGGTCCTCGGGGCGGTCCTCGCCGTCCGCGTCCATGGTGACGAGGAGATCGTCGTCGTCGAGCTCTGGCGCGATGGTCCGCAGTCCGTACACGAGGGCCCGCTGGTGGCCGAGGTTGAACGGAGGGGTGACCACCCGCACGTCGTCGAGGCTGTCGAGGTCCCCGATCTCCTCGTCGTTGTCTCCGGTGTCGTCGACCACGACGAAGCGCACGGATCGATCGACGTGCGCGTCACGCATCACCTCGAGGACCCGCGTGCGCAGCATCGTGAAGGAGACCACGTCGGTATAGCTCGGGCACACGATCCACAGCCGGTCGGTACTCACGACATGTCCGCCATCACGCTCACACCAGCTCCCGGAAGAACTCCGGGTCACGCTCGATCCTCGCCAGCTGCTCGTCGCGCAACTGTCCGGACTTGAGCGCGGTCCGGGCGTGGAAGCGCTGTGCCCGTGACCGGTTCAGATAGCGGAGGGCCCGGCCCAGGCCCGGTACGTGCTTGGCCCTGGTGTGCAGGCGCGGGATGTCGGCGAGGTCGACGCGACCCACGGCCCACCGGAAGCCGGCGCCATGGTGGTAGACGATGCCGCCGTAGACGCCGAACCACAGCGGATGGAGGTCGACGCGATTGCTGCGCAGCAACGGGGTCCACGAATCACCGCTGCGTTCGAGCGCCCGCAGGAGGTTCCCTCCGACGTCGGTGACCAGGCGCCCGTCGGTGGCCTTCCAGCAATGCCCCGGTGACCAGTCACCGTGGAGGCGCTCCCAGTCTCGGACCCGGATGGCGCAGAACGACGGATGGGGCTGGCGGTCGGTGGCGTTCTCGTCCCTGCGAACGGCCACGAGAGCCGAGGAATCCAGCGCGCCGTGGACGATCGGCATGGGGTCGGCGATGGGGAAGGCGTCGCCGTCGAGGAAGACGACGATGTCCTCGGGACGCGCATCGGCGGCGATCTCGGCCGCCAGCAGGTTCAGCTTGCCGGGGTGCTCACCGGCGGCGGGAACGATTCGATCGAACCGGTCCGCGTACTCTCGGGGCACGTCCTCGAGGTTGGCGTAGACCGTGAACGGCTCCGAGACATTGCGCTGCAGGAAGGCGCGCTGGATGTCGATCCAGCGTGGCGACCCCACGTGCACGGTGGCGAAGTAGATCATCGGCCCCCGCTCGACACGGTACCCACCATAGGTGGGGCGTCGAGGTTGTCGAAGGACGTCGGGTGTGGCAGCCTGACGCCGTGGGCCTCCGGACGGCGCTCGGCCAGGCGCTGCATCGGGCACCGGAAGGCCTGCGCCGAGGGCTCCCCCGCACCGTCCGTGACCGCGTCCGGCGCCGGATCGGCCCCTTCGCCCCATGGGAAGCGGGCTACGCGCCCAACCCCCCGGCCCTGGGCGCCGGCGAGCGGGCGGGGCCGCCGGACTTCGTCGGCATCGGGGTGCAGAAGGCCGGAACCACGTGGTGGTTCGGCCTCGTGGTGGACCATCCCGGGGCCTTCCACCGCCCCGAGATCCACAAGGAACGCCATTTCTTCGCCCGATACGCCACCGATGCGTTCGGCCCCGCCGAGGTGCGCCGCTACCACGCCTGGTTTCCCCGCCCCCCCGGCACGGTCACGGGGGAGTGGACCCCCGACTACCTGTACCAACCCTGGGTGCCTCCGCTGCTCGAGGCGGCGGCACCCGACACCCGCCTCCTGGTCATGGTGCGCGACCCGGTGGAGCGCTTCGTGTCGGGTGTGGCCCACAGCGAGATGGTGCCGGGGTCCCACCGGGGCACGGTGCTCGCCGAGGCACTGTGGCGCGGCTTCTACACGTCGTCGTTGCGGCGGTGGAGCGCGGCCGTCGAGGCGGGCCGGGTCCTGGTCCTGCAGTACGAGCGGTGCGTCGCCGATCCCGAGGGCCAGCTGGCACGCACGTATCGGTTCTTGGGGTTGGACGACGCCTACCGGCCCTCGTCGCTGCGCACGGTGCAGAGCCCTTCGCGCCAGGACAAGGCCGAGCTCGACGACACAGCCCGCCGGCGCCTGGTGGAGATCTACGCCCCCGAGGTGGCGGAGCTGGCCCAGCTCGTCCCCGACCTCGATCTCGCCCTGTGGCCGAACTTCGGGCCCCGCCGGTGAGCTCGTGGGCACCCCCGGGGTTGCCATGGCGTGGTCACCCACCGGGCCCCGGCACGGCCCCGGCGCGCTGCGCCATGCGATCGGGACCGCGGACATAGAGGCGCGCCAGTCGCCGCGCGCTGCGCCGGCGACGGCCGCGCCCGAGCAACGCCCGCGGCACCAGTCCGAAGAGCATGCCGGCCCGGTAGAGCTCCCAGCCTCCGACGCCGAACCATTTCCGCATGTAGCGCTCGAGGGAGGCGTGGAGCCGGAGTTGCAGCCGCGCCGGGTCGCTCTCGGTCCCGCCTGAGCCGTGCACGGCGGTCACCTCGGGGCACAGGCGGACGCGCCAGCCACGGTCGAGCGCGCGCCGTTGCCAGTCCTCGTCCTCGCCGTAGAGGAAGAAACGCTCGTCGAAGAGCCCCACCTCCGTGAGCGCGCGCCGTCGCAGGAGGAGCACGGCGCCGCCCAGGAAGTACCGCTCCGAGTCCAGGCGGCGGCGGCCGAGGCCCACCGCGTCGGCCCATGCGCCACCCGGCGTGTGCCAGGGCCAATGAGCCCGGCTGGGGCCGCCCGTGCCCGGGCGGTGCTGGACCGGGGCGACACATGCGACATCGGGACGTGTCAGCAGCTCGGCGTGAAGGCGCTGGAGCTCGGAGGGTGTGATACGGGCATCGGGGTTCAGGAGCAGGACGTCGGCCTCCGCGTCGGGCAGCAGCGCCATGGCCCGGTTGACCGCGGCCGCGAATCCCAGGTTCCGTCCCGGGTCGACATAGCGCGCCCCGGCCCCCGCCACCGCATGTTCGGTCGCCGACGAAGACGCGTTGTCGACCACCACCACCGACACGCCCGCCCCGAGGGTCTCGAGAGCCTCGGTCAGGGCGGCAACGGGTCCGTAGGCGACCACGATCACGTTGACCTGTGGCGTGTGGTCGCCGGGCATGTCGGGCCCCGGCGTCGTCACCGTGCCGACGCCGGGGCCCGACGCGCCTTTCGTCCTCGCCGCATCGCCATCACCACCGCCACCGCGATCGACAGCACGAGAACCGCGACCACGACGGCGGCGATCACGAGGCCATCGCTGAACAGGGGTGGCCAGTAGTGCAGGTCCACGACATGTGAGCCGGGAGGGATGCGCGCCTCGACCATGGCCCCGTTCGCCCAGGGCTCGAGGGCCAGGGACCGGCCGTCGATGGTGGCCCGCCAACCCGGCACGTTGGTGAGTCGAAGGCGCAGCACCGAGGACGTGGTGCTCTGGACCTCCAGATGCCACGACGCCGGATCAGGGTGCGTGACGGGCACGGGAGTCCCCGGGGCGTAGGGCGACGGCGCCGCGCCGCCGGCGGCGACCGGCACGGCGGCGGCGTCGGCGGCGCCAGGGATCGAGTAGAGCCTCTCGTCCCCGATGAGCCGGTCGAACACGGCGCCGAGGGGTCCCCTGCGCCCCGCAGGTTCGAGCACGTACTGGACACCGAAGAGCCGGGCCTGCTGGGCGGTGACGATGCGGGCGCAGAAGATGCCCAGCTGCGCCAGCGAGTGCGGCGTGGGGGCGCCGCCCGCCGCCATCCAGGAACGCAAGTAGGCCTGGGGCAGGATGGGGTCGTAGACGGCCATTTCCCGGATGCGATAGGCCACGTTGGCGTCGGGCCGGATTCCCACCTCCTGCTGCGACGCCGTCAGATAGGCCAGCGCCCGGCACGACCCGTACCCGACCAGAGATGTGCCCACCGTGTCCTGCAGCTCGGCCACGGCGGGGTTGGTCGGGAAGTACGACGAGCTGACCGACCAGAACGATGCCCCCGTGCTGAGCAGGAACACCGACTCCACCGCGAACAGCACCACGGCTCCGCCGCGGCCGACAGCCCCTCGTCGGCCGTGCGCGGGTGACCGGCGTCGGCAACGCCACCACAGCGCGCCGGCCACGGCGAGGCCCGCGCCTGCCTGGACGGCGGGCCACAGCAGGCTGCCCCGGTGCTTGGCGAGGTGGGAGATGCCGAGCACCGAGCCTGCCAACAACACCAGGACCGCACCCCCACCGACTACGAACGCGCCCCCGACCCACCGCGCCAGTGTCCCCGAGCCCTCACCGCCCGTGACGCGGTCGGACCTTACGACGGCGTCGATCCCGAACGCGGCCAATATCGCCACACCAAGGGCCAGGAGCATGACGGCGCGGTTCCAGGTGATGGTGTGCGCGCCGGGGATGTGGCCGAACAGCTGGTCGACGGGGGACAGGAAGGTCAGTGCGGTGCTGAGGACGACCAGCACGGCCAGCGCCCACACTTCGGGACGACGTCGCCCCGCCCACACGCCCACGGCGGCCAGGGCCAGGGCGATGAGCCCCACGTAGGCCGACGTCGTGAAGTCCTGGCCCTGCAGCCCCGCCGCCACCAGGTTGGGGAGATGCGTGAGGGGGAACGCCACGACGCCCGAGCCGTTGCGGCGCACCGACGTGAGTCCGAGTTGCGTCCCCGGCAACAACAAGGGGGCGCCCAACCCGAGGCCACACACCCCGGCGACGAGCAGCAGGACCAGGGGGCGCACCGTCGGGGGGCGCGTGGCCCGCTCCATGCGGGCGCGCACCGCCAGCCAGACGGCCAAGAACACGACCAGGGCCACACCGAGCACCACCAGGCTCTCGGGGTGACCTCCGTACACCGCGCCCGCCACGAACAAGGCCACGAGCGCGCCGTCGCGCAGGCGATGCCTCCCTCGCACGAGCAGCACGATGGCGGCGACGATCCAACCCGCCCAGCACGTCACCGCGGTGTGGGGCCATCCGGCGTGGTCGATCATGGGGCCCGACAACTCGAAGACGGTCCCGCCGAAAGCGGCGCCGAAGCTGCCCACCCCGACGACGCGACACAAGGTGTACGCGCCCGTGCCCGCGATCAGGAGCCGTGCCATCACGATGACCGTGAACGCATATCGGACCGGGAAGAGGTAGCTCAATGCGGTCGGGACGCTGAAGACACTCGACTGCCAGTTGAACGCGAGGGGCATGCCGAGGACGTTGTAGGAGTTCCACAGCGGGAGCTGGCCGCCATGGACCTGGTACCACGCCAGGTTCGTCCACGGGACGAACTGTTGGATCTGGTCCGCCTGGATGGCGTTGTGCACCGTGATCCCGGTTTGGCCGGTGAGCCCGAAACGAGACAGCAGGTCGAAGGGGCCCAAAGACGCCCCCGGATGCAGCGCCCGCACGAGGACGATCACGGCCGCCAGCACCGTCCATGCCACGCCGAGCGCGTCGGGGGCCCATCGGCGACGGATCGGGGTGGGCCGCGCCGGCACCCTCGGCTCCACGACCGGTGAGGCTTTCGCCTCGTCCCCCTCTTCCCGGGTCAGCACGTCCGGAGCCTACGCGCGCGGCGCGAGACGCTCGAAGACGGCCACGACCCGTCCGAGATCGGTATCGGAGAGCGACGAGCCGCTCGGGAGGCACAGGCCCTGTGCGAAGATGCCTTGCGCTACGCCCCCGCCCACCACGGCGGTGTCGGCGAGCAGTGGTTGGAGATGCAGTGGCTTCCACGTGGGCCGGGCCTCGATGTCCTGCGCCTCGAGCGCCACCCGCACGTCCTCGCGCGTGGATCCGAAGGCGGCGGGGTCGACGAGGACGCAGGTGAGCCAGTCGTTGGGTTCGCCGTAGGGGGCGTGGGGCATGAAGCTGATCCCGGGCATGGCCGCCAGGGCGGCGCGGTAGGCCTCGTTGATGGCGCGTCGGCGTTCCACGCGTCGGTCGAGCCCGCGCAGCTGAGCGACCCCCAGCGCGGCCAGGAGGTTGCTCATCCGGTAGTTGAAGCCCAGGTCGATGTGCTCGTAGTGGACCTCGGACTCCCGCGCCTGGGTGGCCAGGTGTCGGGCGCGATCGGCGAGGCCCTTGTGGCGCGAGACGAGCATGCCGCCCCCGCTCGTGGTGATGATCTTGTTCCCGTTGAACGAGAACACCCCCGCCGCGCCGAACGAACCGGCGGCCGCACCGCGGTGCGTCGCGCCCAGGGCCTCGGCGGCGTCTTCCACCAGCGGCAGGCCGTACTCCTCGCACAAGGGGACCAGCCGCCCGTAGTCGGCGGTCTGTCCGTACAGGTCGACGGTCATCACTGCCCTCGGCAGTGCGCCGCGCCGGGCCCGGTCCTGCAACTCCTGGGCCACCAGGTCCGGTGCCAGCTGCCACGTCTCGGCGTCGCAGTCGACGAGGACGGGCCGGGCGCCGATGTAGGTGGCGGCGTTGGCCGTCGCCACGAAGGTGAACGTCGGCATCAGCACGTCGTCGCCGGGACGCACACCCACCAGGAGCAGCGCCAGGTGAAGCGCAGCGGTTCCGCTCGACATGGCCACGGCGTAGGGCACGCCTACCCGCCGGGCGAGGTCGGCTTCGAACATGTCGACATGGGGTCCGAGCGGCGCCACCCATCCCGAGTCGAGGGCCTCGAGGAGCAGCTGCCGTTCCTCGTCGCCGACGTCCGGTGGCGAGAGGTAGACGCGGCTCATGCCGGAGTCCGGGGCCCGGGCGACAGCGCCCCGCAGGCGGCGGCCACCGCCACGACCAGCGCCGCCGCGGCCACGACGGCGACCACGGGACCGGCGAGGGTGTGCGCCTTCGACGCACCCACGGCCGTCGCCACCAACACGGCTTCGCCTCCGATGTAGGCCAGTGCGGCGCCCCCACGCGACCACCCCCGCGCCACCGCCAGGTCGTAGGGGTGGCGGCGGTCACCGGCCGTGATCGCCTGGCCGGCTCGCAGCCGGCGCACGACGGCGAAGGCGACTTCGGCCACCGGGACGGCGACGATCACGAGACAGGCCACCCCGATCGGCGAACGTGTCCCGGGCGCCCAGGCCCAGGCCAGCAGGAGCGCCATGGTGGCGCCGAGAAGGTAGGCACCGGCGTCGCCCAGGTAGACGCGCGCCGGCGGACGGTTGTAGAGGAGAAACCCCGCCAGGGCGGCTGCCCCGGCGACGGCCACGTCCCGTCCGCCGCCGTGGAGCACGACGGCGAAACCGACACAGGCAACGGCCACCACGCCTGCGGCCAGCGCGTCGAGCCCATCGAGGAAGTTCGTGCCGTTCATGAGGAACACGGCGACGAGGACGACGAGGACGGCGCCACCCACACCCCCGAACCTGGAGGGGACGGCCAGGGCGATTCCCACGCCGATGGCGACCTGTCCCACCAGTCTGAGCGGAGCCGCCACGTCGAGGCGGTCGTCGAGGACTCCGAGCGCCACGGCGCCGGCCAGGGGGGCGACCACTACGGGGTGCCCGACCACCGCCCCCACCAGCGCGGCCAGGAACACGGCCACGCCGCCCAGATAGGGCACGGGTGCGGCTTGTGGCTTGAGCGGCCCGGGGCGGTCGACGACTCCTGTGCGCGTCGCCACGGCCATGGCGAGGGGCGTGAGGACGATGGCCGCGCCGAACGCCACGGCACTCACGACGAGGATGCGTGTCACGAACCGGGCCGGGCGCTCGGAACGGCTCGGACCGGCACGTCGCTCTCCATCACCACCGACGGGGTGCCGCGGTGCATCTCGAAGGTGCGCGCCGGGCTGAAGCCGGCCCGCCGGTACATGGCGATGGCCGGCGCGTTGTCGGCGCCCACGACCACGTGCGTCGAGCCGACGCCACGGTCCTCGAGCTCGTGCAGGAATGCCTCGACGAGCTGTCGGCCCAGGTGCCGTCCCCGCCATTGCGGGTCGACGGCCACCGCCAACAGCTCGCCGTCGGTCGCACTGCCACGGGCACGGCTGTCGCGGCTGGCGCGTCCGTGCCGCAACGTCTCGAACACGCGTGGCAGCGCCGTCACGAGGCGGAGGGGGGCGCTCAGGAAGGCCGCCACGCCGTCGTGAAGGAGGAAGTCCCGATACAGCCGACCGGTCGCCACCGAGCCGGCGATGAACCCGACGGTGGTCCCTCTCGCCTCGGCGACGAACAGGAACGACCCGTCCGACGCGCTGATCCGACGGTAGAGCCGCCCGAGGAAGCGGGGGCCGAGACTCGACAAGAAGCCTTCGGAGATGAGTCGTGCGTGCAGCCTTGCCGCCGATGCTGCGTCCGGGGAGCCGCCGACACGCACGACGACGGGGTCGCCGTCGGGCCCGCTTGACGCCGGGCCGCCCCCACTGCCACGCATCGTCGCCCCTCTCCCACGATCCGCGGAGCCTGGTGCGCCCCGTGCAGGGTCAAAGTCTACGTCGGCCCTCGCGCCAGCAACGACGCCATGAGGCGCGACTGCAGGCCGGGGTCTCGGCGGCGGCGCCCGGCCCGGACGGCGGCGAAGCTGGACGCCAGCAGGAATCCGGCCCAGGCGGCGTCTCGGGTCGAACGGCCCCGACCCGGGCTCAGGGCACGCACCATCCCGGGCCGGCCCTGCTCGTAGCCGGCGAGGACGGTCTCGTGGAAGAGCCGGCACGAGCCGCTCATGGCCGCCCCGTGCTTGGCCAGGAAGTTGCGCCTCCCGGTGATCTGGGCCTGGGCGGTTCTGGTGACCCTGCTTCCCCCATGCTGGGTGTAGAGGTAGCCGACGTGGGGAACGGTGCGCACGGGACCCTCACGCGAGCACCGCAGCCAAAGATCCCAGTCCTCGCCGGTGGGCAGGTCGGCGTCGAAGGAGACGTCGAAGCTGAGCGCATGACGGCGCACCACGGCGAAAGGAAGCGCCACGAAGTTCTGCCACAGGAGGTGACCGCTGGGGTACTCGAGAGGGCCACGGAAGACGGCGGCACCTCCGCTGTCCGCGTGGAGCACCACATGCCACGACGACGCCGCCATGACGTCGGGGTGCTCGGCCAGGAAATCGAGGACCACCTTGCCGACGCCGGGGAACCAGGCGTCGTCGTCGTCGCAGAACGCGACGAGCTCGCCCTGCGCCACCTCGAGCCCGCGATTGCGGGCCACACACGGCCCGAGGGTTGCCTCGGTGCGAACGACGCGTACTCGGCGGTCCTGAGCCGTCAGGCGGTCGAGGACGTTGGCGGTGTCGTCGGACGAGCTGTCGTCCACCACCACGAGCTCGAGCGCCCCGACGTCCTGGGACAGCACCGACGCCGCGGCCCGTCCGACTTCCCGGGCGCGGTTGCGCGTCGGCATGACCACGCTCAAGAGCACCGACACAACCTCCTCAGCATATCGATCGTCGTCCCGAAGCAGGGCTCGTGACGCGGCGGGCTCAGTGGCGACGCGACCAACGGTCGCGGACCGCGGCGTAGACCTCGCGGGCCCGCCAGAACGGGCTCGCCTGCATGGACGCCACCTGCAGCCGCGCCTTCTCGAGCTCGGTGTTGAGCGCGACCTGTTCGCGGCGCAGCCTCGTCACGAGCTCCACGACGGTGTCGGGCCCGCGGGTGGAATCGGTGACCGGCTCCCCGTCCGGTCCGCGCCCCTCGGGCGCGGTCAGGTCGCCCGGCGCGTCGGACCCGTCGATGAGCCACGAGCCGATCGACGACAGGTTGGTGTGGACGGGAAGGAGCTTCTCCCACTTCCGAGCCAGGACGCGTTCGCTCTCCCGGTACCTCCACGGGACCCGCCCGGTCAGCGAGTTGTGGTGACACAGGGCGTCGACGACGACGGAGCGCAACCCCCGTTCCTGGGCCTGGAGGGCGAGATCGGTCCCATACAGGTGCCATCCCAGATCGGCGTCGACACGCAGCGGGGTGCCGCGGGGAACGACCATGAGCAACTCGTCCAGTCCGTCGACATCGGCGGGGAGGCTTCGGTGCGAGAGCAGGCGGTCCCGGTGCACGACGTGTCCGATGGCGTCGAAGGGTACGCGGCGATCGAGCACGCCGAAGACACCCCCGACCCCGATGGGCCCTCCTTTGCCCTCGGCAAGGCGCCACTGCGAGACCAGCCGCGCCGGCCAACCCTCGGGGAGGTAGACGTCCTGGTGGACGAGCACCACGAGCTCGTGCTGCGCCCGCTCGATGCCGGCATTGAGGCCCTCGGCTGCTGTCGCACAGCCGCGGAAGACGAGCAGCTCGTGGGGGCCGGCGGCGCGCAAGCACGGCGAGCGGCGCAGATTGGCGTCGAGCTGGGCGTCGTCGTTGACACAGGCCACGAACGTGACAGGAACCTCGTCGGCGTCGTCGAGACGGGGGAGCGGTGAGCCTTGCACGATGAGGGTCTGTGTCCGCAGGTCCCGCTCCGCGTCCTGTGCGCCCACCCCCAGGAGCTCGAACAACGGTGCGCCCGCACTCACCATCGATTCCGCCCCGGCATCCTCGATCCGGCCAACGGTGTCGGGCGCATACCCCGCGTCCAGGAGAAGTTGCATGAGGCTGGCGGAGGTGAAGAGCCGACGCGGGGAATCGTCGGGAAACATCGCTCCCGCATAGGGGGGCGTGCCCCGAAGGATCCCCGAAACCACGTCGTGGTGTTGCAGGTTCGGCACCGAGCACGTGATGGTTCCCGTCGCCGAGAGCAGGGTGCGGTGGCGATCGAGCACCCCCAGTGGGTCGGCCAGCCGGGGCAAGACCCCGGCGTACACGATGCAGTCGAGCGACGCGGGCTCCAGGGGCGGGAGGTCTCTGTCCAAGTCGAGCTCGAAGTAGCCGTCGAGACCCTCCGGCGCCCCGGAGCCGGCCGTGACGGAGTCGGCGCCGTAGACGACGGGCGGAGGACGGCGCTGCTGTAACCACGGCGCGATCCAACCCTCGCCCGCGCCGATCTGGAGGACCGTCCTCGCCGTGGTGGGCACCGTTGCCGCCAGGCGCTCGTCCAGCGCCGCCGTGTCGAGGTTGCCCTGGCCCCCCTGATGCACTCCATCGAGGCTAATGGGGATCGATGCCTTTCCTGGATGGCAGGCGCCCCGGGCCGCGACGGTCGGCCGAAGTGGGGGTCCGGTCCTATAGGTTTGGGCGGCGTTGGCAGACACCTCCGAACGAGGGTTCCCGGCCGGACCGTGGGTGCTCGTGGTGGGCATGCACCGAAGCGGCACTTCGGCACTGGCCGGCGCGCTCGGTCACCTCGGCCTCATGCTGCCGGCGTCCGACGATCTCGTGGTCGGCCGTTACGACAACCCCGTCCATTACGAGAGCCAGGCGCTCACCGACGTCGATGACGCCATCCTCGCCACGCTGGGAGGGACGTGGAGCGCACCTCCGGTTCTCGGTCCCGGTTGGTGGCGCTCCGACGCCCTTCTCGGCGTCACCGGCCGCGCCCCGGGCGCGGCCCGGCGGGCGTTCCCGGTCGACGGCCCCGTGGTGTGGAAGGACCCGCGCCTGTGTCTGCTCCTGCCCTTGTGGCGGGCGATGCTCCCCCCACCGGTGGTCACCGTCTTCCTGTGGCGGGCACCGCTCGCCGTGGCCCGCTCGCTGCGGTCACGGCAGGGGTTCACCGTGAGCCTCGGGCTCGCCCTGTGGGAGCGCTACAACCGCGCCGCGCTGGCCGGCCTCGCGGGCGGCGCGGTCTACGTCATGCGCTACGAGGCTCTACTGGACGATCCCCTGGGGTCGGTCACGTCGTTGGCCCGGTGGCTGGCGGCACGTGGGCGTGTGCCGGTGGGTGTCGACCCGAGCAGCATCTCGCCGGCAGCGGCGTCGGTGTCGGGGGCATTGGCACGCCACGAAGGCGAGGGGGAGCTGCCCGAGGTGCTCTCCCGAGCCGTCACCACCTTGACGGACCTCACAGGAGCCCATGACTCCCTGCCCGAGACGCCGACCCAAGAGCCTCCTCCGTGGATGGCCGACGCCATCGCGCAACGCCGGGACTACGAGGACCTCTACGCCCGGTACATGCGCTACGTGAGACTGCGCAGGCTCATCCCCCTCATCGGGAGAAGGGCGCGGCGCGGCGGCCCCGCCGCGCCCGAGGCGGGCACACGCTGAAGCCGTCGCGTGCTAACCGGTTCGGGGCCGGCCGCCCAACACGTCGTCCCAGAGCGCCTCGAATCGCATGACCATCTCGTCGACGCCGTGCTCTCGAGCCGCCCGCGACGCGCCCTCCCCGAGCAGGGCACGCAGGCCCGCGTCGTCGAGCAGCCGCCCCACGGCCGAGGTGAGTTCCTCGACGTCTCCGGGCTCGACGAGCACGCCGCTCACACCGTCCTCGATGAGGAGGCGGGGCCCGTCGGTGGCGGCGGCCACGACGGGTTTGCCCGCCGCCATGGCCTCGAGCACGGCCAGGCCGAAGGACTCGGCGTGCGACGGGTGCACGACGACATCGGATGCGGCGACGAGGTCGTCTTTGAGCGGGGGCCGCACGTCGCCGGGAATGATGAGCCGCTCGCCCAGCCCGTGCTCGCGGACGAGCCCTTCGAGGAGGCGCCAGTAGCCCGACGCCTTGTCGGCCGGCCCGCACATGACGCCGTAGAGGTTCGGGTAGCGCGTCACCAGGTGTCCCATGCAGCCGACGAAATCGGCTTGGCCCTTCATCCGCCCGACGCGTGCGAACATCGACAACACGAGAGCGTCGTTGGGGATCCCGAAGGCCTGCCTCCCACGAGCGGGGTCGCCGCTGCGGCATCGCGCGACGTCGACGCCCGGCGTCACCACCGACCACGGGATGCCGGGGAACGACACGCTCCTGTGGCGCGCGCCGGGGGAGGTGAAGACGACGTGGGCAGGAGGGACCAACCTGAGCAGACGCGCCACGACGCGCTCGGACCGGGCCCTCGGCTGCAACGGCGAATGGATGTGCCAGATCACCGGCGTCCGCGTGAGTCGTCCCGCCAAGCCGGCATAGAGCAGCGCCGAGTTCTCACTGGCGTGGACGAGCGCGGCCTGCTCGCTGTGAATCACCTTGCGCAGGCCGAGCACGAGCCCCATGAGGTTGCGCGGCGACCGCAGCCGCGACCTCGGGAAGCTGTAGGCAGCCGTGCCGCGGTTGCGCACGAGCTCGGGCCACCGCCCCGGTGACAGGCAGGCGAGGGCGGGGACGAACCGTGTCCGGTCGACGCGCTCGATGATCTCGTTCAACACGGTGGAGGCCCCGCCCAGGTCCTCGTAACCGGAGCTGTCCACGAGGAGCACGTGCACAGGCGACGGCGACGTCAACTTAGGTCCTTGCCGCCGTCGAGCGTCGGCACCCGGTGGGCTCGAGGCGGGACCAGGCCCCGCCGGCGGGCCTGGCGGGCGGGGCCCAGGGCATAGAGGCGGGCCAGATGGAGCGAGGTGCGCCGGCGTCCGCCCCGCCCCACAGCGGCGCGCCGCAGGGCGGTGAGCACCGTCGCCAGCTGGTACGAGTGCCAACCCCGCGCACCGTGCCACTTGCGCATGTAGGTTTCGACCCCGGCGTGGAATCGGAGCTGGCGCCGATCGGGGTCGGGGTCGGTCCCCGCTCCGACGTGCGTGGCCGACGCGTCGCCGCAGTACGACACGGTCCATCCGCGACGCGTGGCCCGCCGCTCCCAGTCGGCCTCCTCGGCATAGAGGAAGAAGCCCTCGTCGAGCCCACCGACGTCCAGGAAGGCATCGCCGCGCACCAGCAGCACCGAGGCGATGACGTAGCCCCACCCGTGGCCGAAGCGCCCCAGGCCGACAGCCTCGACCCAGGCTCCCCACGGGGTGGGGAAGGGCCAGCACACCGGAGACGCCCGCTCCGATCCCGGCCGGCGCTGGGACGGCGCCACGCAGGCGATGGAGGGACCGGCGTGCAGGGCACGCCGCAGCCGCTCCAGGTCTTGCACCTCGACCACGGCATCGGGGTTGAGGAGCAGGACGTCGGCACCCGAGAGCGCCATGACGCCCAGTCCCAGGTTCACAGCCGCCGCGAATCCGAGGTTCTCGCCGGGGTCGAGGTACGTGGCCCCGGCCCGGTCCGCCACGACGCGGGTCCATGGCGACGACGAGTTGTCCACCACGACCAATGGGTACGCGCCTCGGAGGGCCCCGAGGCACTCCTCGAGCGCGCCCGGATCTCCGTACGCCACCACGAGGACCTGCACCGGCGGCATCTCCCCCGCCTCGGGCTCGGCGCGAGCGGTGCTCATGGGCGCCGGCTCCGTCGGCGCCGGCTCATCGATAGCGGCGCATGGTCGCGGCCAGCTGGGGGGCGATCACCGGGACCGAGAAGGAACGCTCGGCGAGAGCGCGGCCGGCGCGGCCCAACGACCGGGCGCGGTCGCGCTCGCGATACAGCGTCAGGAGCGCCTCCACCCACTCTGCCTCGGTGCCGGCGGCCAGGCCCACGTCGTCCATGGCGAGGACCTGCGTGTTCATGCCCACCGGCGACACCACGGCGGGAACGGCACACGCCATGTACTGCAGCATCTTGAACGCACACTTCCCCTTGGCCCATTCGCCCCTGCCCAGCGGCATCAAGCCCACGTCGAATCCCCGTATGACCTCCACTTCGTTGGCGGGGCTCCACGGTACGAGGTCGACGCGGTCGGGGGGGATCCCCGGCAGCTCCGCGAAGGCTTCGGCCGTGACGACCAGCCGGGCGTCGGTCGCCTCGGAGAAAAAACGCGCCAGGGCGGGGGCGATGGCCTGCATGTACCGGAGGGTCTGGCCCGAACCTGTCCACCCCACCACGAAGGGCCCGTCGTGGGGCGGCCCGGGCGTGAAACGCTCCGTGTCCACCGCCGTCCATACCCGTTCGACGGCGGGTGCCATCGCGCCGAACCAGTCGGCAAGGTAGTCGTTCCCGGCCAAGACACACGCCACCCGACGTGCGACGGCACGCGTGGCCCGCTCGTGCCCGGGCGACAGGAGCCAGATGGCGTCGTCCACGTCGAAGACGACGGGTCGGTGCAGAAAAGGCTCCAATGTGACATGCCCGGGCAGCACCTCGCGCTCGAGCCAGGTCACATCGGCGCGCCACGAGCGGGCCGCGGCGGGAAGCCGCGTGCCCAGTTTCGCCCCCTGCAGCGCGACGCCGGCCGCGGGTCGCACCAGCCGGTGACGCGACCAACGCGCCGGCACGGTGGCGTACTTGGAGATGCGGGGCGGACGCGCCGAGACCTCGATGCCGAGTCGGCTCAGAGGCTCCACGTGCTGGAGCACGCGGAAGCGGCTCGACGCGGCCTGCCGGCCCGACACGATGGCCTCCACGCGCACCTCGGGTGTCACGGATCCGCCCGTCACGTGGTCAGGTGACGGCGGGACGGCGACGCGTCTCCCCCCTGGCACGGCGTGCGTGGAGGGACGGTTCCCGAGGGACCCCTCGATATGCTCGCCCGGTGCGGCTCGGCATCCTCTTCTGGTTCTATCGCGACGTCGCGGTGTGCCAGAACCGCCTGAGACTGCTGCGCCGCCGCAACCCGGGCACCCCGGTCTACGGCCTCTACGGCGGTCCCCGCCGCGACGCATCGGTCTTCGGCGCCGCGCTCGGACCGCTCCTCGACGACTACTGGTCCTTCCCCGACGACAGGGACGAACGCTGGAAATGGCGCAACGGCGACGTCATGCTGAGCCGGTGGTTCACCGATCGTGGCCAGGGGCTCCAGTGGGACTCGGTCTTCCTGGCCCAATGGGACCTGGTCGTCGTGTCGCCTCTCGTGGATCTCCTGCCACCACTCGAGGTGGGCGACATGCTCATCTCCGGAGCTCGCCCCGTACGCGAGGTGGAGGCGTGGTGGCAATGGGTGCGCGGGGAACGGCGAGGTGAATACGACGCGTTTCTCGCCCACGTCGCCGCTCGCTTCGGCTCCGTGGACGACCCGATGTGCTGTCAGTTCATCGGTCTGGTGGCACCACGTTCCTTCATGGCGCGCTACGCCGTCATCGAAGAGCCCGAGCTCGGCTTCCTCGAGTACAAGATCCCGATCTACGCCCAGGTCTTCGGCACCCCTCTGGTCCCCGACACGTGCTTCCGGCCCTGGTGGCCGGAGGAGCCCGCCACGTCCCGCGCCACCCGCACGCAGAGCCTCGTCCACGCCTGGCCCACACCCGTCCGGTTGCCGGTCATGATGTACGAGGCGAAGCGCCCCCGGGGTCGCCGCATCTTCCACCCGTACCACGGCATCTATCCGCACGATGTGGCGTCCCTGGGCGACATGCTGCGCCGGCGTCGCGAGGCTCGATGACGGGCCCGCGTGGCGTCGTCGATGGCCGCCTCCACGGTGTCGACCTCGCTCTCCAGCGACAGACGCGCCTCCGCCTCGCGCCGGCAGCGCTCGCCCAGATCGGGATCCGACCGGCGCCACCCGTGCAAGGACGCGATCCGTCGAGCCAGCCCGGCGACGTCGCCGGGCTCCACGAGGTACTCCGAGAGCCACCCCGTCAGGATCTCGGGGTTCCCCCCGACGCGCGTGGCCACCACCGGGACCGCGCACGCCAGAGGCTCCATCACCGAACGCGACAACGGCTCGGGCCACAGGCTCGGGACCACGGCGACGTCGGCCGCCTGGATGAGCGCCACCACGTCGCGTTGGGCCGCCATCCACGTCACGGCGAGGCCGTCGGCCAACGCCCGCAGCTCGGCCTCGTAGCGGGTTGAGTCGTCGGGGTCGGCACCGAGCGACGCAGACCCCACCACGACCAGGTGGCTCCCGGACGTGGCGCGCGCCACCTCGGCGAAGGCCCGCACCAGGACGTCGACGCCCTTCTCCCGGCCGATGCGACCCGCGTAGAGGACGACGAAGGCGTCTGCGGCGACCCCGAGCCCACGCCTGGTCTCGGCTCGAGCCTCGGCGCTCCCCGGCACGTAGCGCGCCAGGTCGATCCCGGTGAGCACGACGCTGGTCCGTGACGCGCTGAGTCCCGTCCCCTCCCAACGCGCCGCGGTGTCCCGGGACACCGACAGAGTGCGGTCCACGCGCCCCAGGCAGGCCCGGAGCCAGCGCGGCACCACCCTGGGCGGAGGCAGGCACAGGTGGAACACGACCGGAGCCCCGGTCCGCGCTCGCAGCACCACCGCATAGGGGATGTCCCAGTAGCGGTAGACGTACACGACGTCGGGCCTCAGCCGTCGCCCCGCCCGTAGCACGGCGGCGACCCCGAGTGCCGACGTGACCGGGTGGCGGCGGCGGGGGAGCGTTCCGCCGGTCTGCACCATGGTCCCCGTGAAACGCCGCCAGTCCTCGGCGAAATCACCCCGGCTCACGTACACGAGGTCGACCCGATGCCCGCGGGCCGCAAGGGCCTGGCAGTTCGTCAGCTGGGTCCGCTCGAGCCCTCCCCGTGCGCCGAGGTGGTTGGCGACCGTGAGGATCCGCACGCACGGGGACATTACAAGGGCCATTCCCGCCACCCGCCTCCTCGGCGCGGCTGGCGGAATCCCCCGGAGGACGTTTTCCCGCCGGGCTAATCTGACGCCCCGGCGAACGAGGGGGCGCGTGCAGGGGGACCCGGTGGTGCATCGTCGGCTGCTCGAGCTCTTGGCATGTCCCCGCTGCGGCGCCGGTCTCGTCGAGGGTGGCCCCGGCCCGAGCCCGGTCACGTGTGCACGGGGACACCGCTTCCCCACCGACCGGGGGTATCTCGATCTGGCCGGCGAGGCCACCCCCGACGGGACGACGGCTCGGACCTTCGAGAGCTTCGGCTACGAGTGGAACACCTTCGACGACGTCCGGGACGAGGACGCCCAGTTCGCCCAGGTGTACTTGCGCGACCTGGACATGGCGACGTTGCACGGCAAGGTCGGGCTCGACGCCGGCTGTGGCAAGGGCCGGTACACGCGCTTTCTCGCCCCACACCTCGACGCCCTGGTCGCCCTGGACGGCTCGAGTGCGGTGGAAGCCGCCGCCCGCAACCTCGGGACGTTCTCCAACGTCCTCGTGGTCCGGGCCGACCTGCGGACGGTGCCCTTGGCCTCGGGCAGCATCGACATGGTGGTGTGCCTCGGTGTGCTGCACCACCTGGAGGATCCCCGCGGGGGATTCCGGGCGCTGGTACGGCTGCTGGCGCCGGAGGGACGGATCCTCGTCTACCTCTACAGCCGGCCATCGGAGTTCGGTGCTCGACGGCTGGCCCTGTCGGCCGCGGCCGCCTTCCGGTCCCTGACGGTGCGAACACCGCACCGCCTGCTCAGGCTCCTCAGCGTCCCCGTGGCGGCCCTCTTGTACCTCGGCGTCGTCCGATTCGGCGCCTTCGGCCAACGCGCCGGGATCGGCCCCCTCGCCCGGCTGCCCATGGCGAGCTACCGGGGCAAGCCGTTTCGCAGCCTGCTCCTCGACACCTTCGACCGGCTGAGCGCCCCCGTCGAGCATCGGTACCTGTGGGAGGAGCTGGCGCCGTGGTTCGAGGAGGAGGGCCTCGAGGTCGACGCCGCCCGGGAGGAAGCAGGCTGGTTCGTGCTGGCGCACCGGCCCGCGGCGCGGGCCTGACCCCCGAGCCGGCCTGGGCTGCCCTCCGCACCCCGGGGGACTGTGTAGTTGGCGCGCTCCCCAATTGTGACGATGTGCGACGCGGCGGACGCACTCCATACTGGGACCTCGGGGGTCCGGTCACTTTGACCACAGCTGTGCACGGGCGCGGCAGGTTGGACCGGACCTGGGCTTGGGGGGGCCGGAGCACCCGTACCCCTCGCGGTTAAGGGGGTGGGGGCTTGCGGATCCTCGTGCTGGGGGGCGACGGGTACCTGGGGTGGCCGACGGCGTTGCACCTGTCACGTCGGGGCCACGACGTGGGCGTGGTCGACAATTTCGTGCGCCGGCAGTACGACTTCGAGATGGGGGTGGACAGCCTCGTCCCCATCGTCCACCTCCAGCACCGGGTGCGGCGCTGGGCCGAGGTGTCGGGGCTCAGCGTGGAAGCCTTCGTGGGGGACCTCACCGACCACCGCTTCTGCGAGACCCTGCTCGAGCGCTTCGAGCCCGAGGCCATCGTGCACTTCGCCGAGCAGCGCAGTGCGCCCTACTCCATGATCGACCGGGCCCACGCCGTCTACACCCAGGTCAACAACGTGGTGGGCACGCTCAACCTGCTCTACGCCATCGCCGAGCGGGACCGCTCCATCCACCTCGTGAAGCTCGGCACCATGGGGGAGTACGGCACCCCCAACATCGACATCGAAGAGGGCTTCATCGAGATCACCCACAAGGGCCGCACCGACGTGCTGCCCTACCCCAAGCAGCCGGGGTCCTTCTACCACCTGTCCAAGGTGCACGACAGCCACAACATGCACTTCGCCTGTCGCATCTGGGGCCTGGCCATGACCGACCTCAACCAGGGCGTGGTCTACGGCCAGGAGACCGACGAG
>Ga0116215_1000433_pt1 | contig 32160 bp, 29 predicted proteins | sample Sb_taG_7_FD_89698 | JGI IMG/M metagenome (GOLD analysis project Ga0116215, IMG submission 89698) | Peat soil microbial communities from Weissenstadt, Germany - Sb_50d_2_FS metaG | ecosystem: Environmental > Terrestrial > Soil > Wetlands > Peat | place: Germany: Weissenstadt | collected 2010-09-21
CCGTCGACGGGGGTCTGGTCGAACTTGTAGTCGCCGGTGATCAGCACCGTGCCGAGGTCGGTGCCGAGCGCGACCGCGCTGGAGTCTGGGATCGAGTGGGTCATGTGCACCAGCTCGAGCGAGAACGGGCCGAGCTCGAGCGTCTCCCCCGTGTCGAGCTCGTTCAGCTCGACGTCGCGCAGCTTGTGCTCGTCGAGCTTGGAGCGGGCCATCGCGACCGTCAGGGCGCCCCCGTAAACCGGCGGCAGGTGCTGCTGGCCGAGCTCGCGCAGTACCCAGGGCAGCGCGCCGAGATGGTCCTCGTGGCCGTGGGTGACGACGATCGCCTCGATCTCGCGGGCGCGCTCGCGCAGGTATGAGAAGTCGGGGAGCACGAGGTCGATGCCGACCATCTCGGGGGTGGGAAAGCGCAGCCCCACGTCCACGACGATGATCCGCCCGTCGTACTCGACGACGGTCATGTTCTTGCCGATCTCCCCCAGCCCGCCGAGGGGCAGGACGCGCAGCGCGCTCACGCGGATGTCGAGCTGCCCGCCGCAGGGGCGGTCCGGGATCGATCGAGCTCCAGCACGGGTGCCGAGCTCACGCGGGGGTGTGGGCGACTTGGGCGGGCATCAGGCCGTGACGTTCGAGCATCGCGCGAACGGCCTCGGCCTCTTCGGGAGTCGCCTCCACCAGCGGCAGGCGCAGGCCGCCGACGTCGTGGCCGAGCATGTTCAGCGCGGCCTTCGTGCAGGTGGGGCTCGAGGTGAGGAACAGCGTCCTGTAGACGTCCTGCAGCGAAGCGTCGATCTCGGCTCGATGCTCGGGCTCGTCGACCATGCGGCGCATCTCGTTGCCGACTATGTGACTCGCGACGCACACTCCGCCCGCGCCGCCGATGTCGAGCGTGCGCGCGAACGAGCTGTCGTCCCCCGCATACAGCACGAGCCCGTCGATCAGCTGCAGCTCATCGGCATTTGCCTGCTTGACGCCCTCGATCCCGTCGATCTGCGCGAGCCTTGCGAGCAGCTCGGGCCCGATGTTGGTGCCGGTGCGGCTGGGGATGTTGTAGAGCAGCACCGGTTTGTCGGTGGCGGCGGCGACCGCTTCGTAGTGGCCGATCAGCCCTAGTGGGCTCGGCCGGTTGTAGTAAGGGGTGACGGAGATGACCGCGTCGGCGCCGAGCTCGGTGGCGCGTTCGGTGAGGAGCACCGCGTGGCGGGTGTCGTTGGTGCCGGCGCCGGCGACGATCGTCTTTCCGGGCGGGCGCTCGGCGAGGGCGAGCTCGATCAGTCCGAGTTGCTCCTCGTCGCTCAGTGTCGAGGCCTCCCCGGTGGTGGCCGCCACGACGAAACCGTCCGAGCCGTTGTCCGCGAGGTGGCGCATGAGCGCCACGAACGACTCCTCGTTGATGCTCCCATCCTCGCCGAACGGGGTGACGATCGCGGTCAGGATCGTGCCCAGATCGCGTGTGTCTGCCAGGGAGCTCATCTACCGCAGTATCTCACGCGCGTGCTCATGGCCATAGGCGAGCGGGCGCACGGGCGGCGCTAGGCGCCCTGGTGCTTGTGGTGGTGATGGGGCTGTGACGGGGATTTCGATTTCCGTTTCGAGCTCGTGCTGCCGGAGGTGGGAGCGGGCGCCGGTGCTGGCGAAGGTACGGCGGCGGACGTGCTCGTGTGGGGCTCTGCGGCTTCTTCCTGCTCGCGTTTGGCGAGCGCCGCCGCCTGCTGTGCTTCGCGCTGCTTGCGCGCTTTCAGCGCCTGCTGTTCTTCGGCTTTTTCCTTTACCTGCCTGGCCTTTGCCGCCGCGCTTTCGCCGGCCGGCTTGGACGTGCGCTTGGATTTCTTGGCCGTCTGCTTGGAGGACGGCTTGGTCGTCTTCGCCGTGGCCTTCTTGGTGGCGGTCTTGTTCTTGGTGCTCTTCGGGCTCGCGGGCTGCGCGCTCTGCTTGGCCGCCGCTTCGTCGCGCTTCTTCACTTCTTCGGCTTCTTCTCGTGCCAGCTTCTTCTTTTTCTGGGCTGCGGCGGCCGCCTGTTCGGCGCCTTCGGCTTCCGGAGATTCGCTCGCGTTCGAGGGAGCTTCCGCGCTGGCGTTCGACGGGCCGCCGGCCGATTTGCCGGAGCTGGCGCCGCAGCCGGCGATCGGGGCCGCGCACGCCAGCACGAGCATCCCCAGCGACAGGGCACGCGGCAGGCTGGCGCGTCTCAGGAAACCGTCCGCGTCACCTGGGCGCATTGGCGAAGTGTAGACGCACGGCGAGCCCTGAGCGCGCACGCGCGGCACCTCAAAACAGCAGGCTCTCGAGGCCCACGGTGAAGGGCGCGGCGAGCGTCGAAACGCGCCGTATTGCCAGCAACACCCCGGGCATGAACGACTCGCGACCGATCGTGTCGTGACGAATGGTGAGCGTCTGCGCGAGATCGCCGAGGATCACCTCCTGGTGGGCGACGAGCCCGGGCAGGCGCACGGAGTGGATCGGCGGCGGCGGCGCACCGGAGGCCTCTGCCATCAGCTCGGCGGTCCGCAGGGCGGTGCCGCTGGGGGCGTCGAGCTTGCCCTCGTGGTGCAGCTCGATGATCTCCGCCGCCTGCATATGCTGGGCAGCCTCCGCGGCGAAGCGCATCATCAGCACCGCCCCGATCGCGAAGTTGGGGGCGAGCAGCACATTCGCCCGCGCCATGCCGGGACGCGAGGGATCGGTCGGCTCGTTGAGCGCCCGCTCGAGCGACGCCTGGTCAAAGCCGGTGGTCCCGATCACCACGTGCACGCCGGCGCGCACGCACTGCAGCGCGTTCTCGAGCGCGGTGTCGGGCCGCGTGAAGTCGACCACCACCTCGGCGCCGGCGAGCACGTCCGCGAGCGCCACTCCCAGCAGCGGGTCGGCGCGCCCGACGAGCTCGATGCCCTCGGCGCCGGACACCGCCTCGCAGACGGTCTGGCCCATGCGTCCGGCGGCGCCGGCGACGGCGACCCGGATCACCGCGGCTCGCCCGCGCCGGCACGCGCGGGCGCCTGCGCCGCCGCCATGTCCGTGCGCTCGAGTGTCGAGTCCGCAGCGCCCACGTGAGCGCCGAGCGGCTCGATCGCCGCCAGGAACTCCGCTTCCCCGGGGCCCACGCCGGCGGCCGACATGCGCTCGGGCGCGAACAGCTCAGCCGCGAGCGCGCGCACGTGCTCGATCTCGACGGCGTCGATGCGCTCGATCATCTCGTTCACCGACAGCACCGGCAGCCCATTCAGAAGCGAGCTGCCGAGCCGGCTCATGCGCGCGCCGGTCGACTCCATCCCCAGCACGACACGTCCCTTGAGGTTCTCGCGCGAGCGAACCAGCTCCTCTTCGCTGGCGGGATCTTCGACGCAGCGCGCGAGCTCTTCGGCCACCACGGCCAACGCCTCCCTGACGTTGTCCGGGCGCGTTCCGACATACAGGCCGACCTCGCCGGTGCTGGCGTAAAGGCTCGAGAAGCAGAACACCGAGTAAGCCAGGCCCCGGCGCTCGCGCACCTCCTGGAACAGCCGCGAAGAGGAGGTCCCGCCGAGCACCCCTTCGAGCACCCGCAGCGCGAAGCGACGCTCGTCATCGCGCGCGATCCCGGCGCCGCCGAGACACACGTGGTACTGCTCGGTGTCTTTCTCGAGAAAGGACACGCGCGCCCGGAAGTCTGGGGCTTCGTGGCTGTGGGCTGCCGGCTCCTGGAGCTGCGCGCTGGGCGGCGGCCCGGCTGCGCTGGCCATCTGCACGAGCGCGTCGTGGTCGACCGAACCGGCGGCGGCGATCACGACGCTGTCGGGCAGGTAGCGCTGCGCGTGAAAGGCGCTCAGCTGCTCGCGCGTGGCGGCACGGATGACCTCGGCGCTGCCGATCACCGCACGGCCAAGCGGATGCGACCCGAAGATCGCCTTGCCGAGCACGTCGAAGACGCGATCCTGAGGGTCGTCTTCGTACATTGCGATCTCCTCCAGCACGACCTCGCGCTCGGCCTCGAGCTCGCCGAAGCGAGGCCGCCAGACCATGTCGCTCATCACGTCGAACGCGCGCTCGATGTGCCTGTCGAGCACGCGCGTGTAAAGCGAGGTGGCTTCCTTGTCGGTGCCGGCGTTGATCTCCGCGCCCATCGCGTCGAAGATCTGGTCGATCTCCTGCGAGCCGTAGCGCTCGGTGCCGCGGAAGAGCATGTGCTCGAGCAGGTGCGAGATCCCCGCCTCGCGCTCGTGCTCGGCGACCGAACCGGTGGCGATCCAGAAGCCGAGCGCCACCGAGCGCACGCTGGGCACGCGCTCGGTGACGACCCGCACGCCTGAGTCGAGCGTGGTTGTCAGATGCTCGGCGCTCACGCCCGGCGGCTCTGGCTCAGTCGCGCTCGCGGCCGTGGCGAGGACGCCCCGAGCCGCGCTCGCCCTCGCGCCGCCGAGGGCGATCGGAGCGCTCGCGACCGTTGCTGGAGGAGCGCCCGCCCTCGCGCGGCCCGCGGCTGGCGGGCGGGCGCGATCCGCCGCCCCCACCGGTGCCCACGCCGGCGAGCTCCTCGACGGTCTTGCCGGCGATGTCCGGGTCCTCGGTCAGGCGCAGGCCGATGCGCCCGCGCTCGCGGTCGACCTCAACCACGCGCACGTTGACCTCGTCGCCCTTGTTGAGCACATCCTCGACCGTGTCCACGCGCCGGCCGGGCGAGACGTTCGAGATGTGCAGCAGCCCGTCGGTGCCCTTGGCGAGCTCGATGAACGCACCGAAGGTGGTCGTCTTGACGACCTTGCCGACGTACTCGTCGCCGACCTCGACCTCCTTCATCATCATCCGCACGCGCTCGACGAGCGCGTCGCCGAGCTCGCCGTTGGCGGAGTAGATCAACACCTGGCCGTCATCGTTGACGTCGATCTGCGACTCGAACTCCTCCGACAGGCCGCGGATCGTTTCACCGCCCTTGCCGATCAGCAGGCCGATCTGCGAGGGGTCGATCTGGATCGTCTGGATGCGCGGCGCGAACTGCGAGAGCTGCTCGCGCGGGGTCTTGATCACGTCGGCCATCTTGCCGAGGATGAACGTGCGCGCCTCTTTGGCCTGCGTAAGCGCGTCGCGCAGGATGTCGAAGGTGACGCCGGTGATCTTGATGTCCATCTGCAGCGCGGTGATGCCGCGCTCGGTGCCGGCGACCTTGAAGTCCATGTCACCGAGGTGGTCCTCGACGCCGGCGATGTCGGTCAGCACGATGTAGTCATCGCCCTCCTTGATCAGACCCATCGCTATCCCGGCCACCGGGCGTTTGATCGGCACCCCGGCGTCCATCAGCGACAGCGAGGAGCCGCACACCGAGGCCATCGAGGAGGAGCCGTTTGACTCGAGGATGTCCGAGACCACGCGGATCGAGTACGGGAACTCCTCGATCGATGGCACCATCGGCGCGAGCGCGCGCTCGGCGAGCGCGCCATGGCCGATGTCGCGGCGCTTGACGCCGCCCATCCTGCCAGCCTCCCCGACCGAGAACGGCGGGAAGTTGTAGTGGTGCCAGTAGTACTTTTTGGTCTCCAGGCCGAGCGTGTCGATGCGCATCTCCTCCTTGAGCGTGCCCATCGCGACGACGCTCAGCGCCTGCGTCTGCCCACGCGTGAACAGCGCCGAGCCGTGGGTCCTGGGGGTCACGCCGACTTCGATCGAGATGTCGCGGATCTCGTTCTCGGCGCGGCCGTCCGGACGCTTCTTGTGCACGGCGATGCGCTCGCGGATGATCGACTTCTCGAGCTTGTCAAACGCGAGCTGCACCGCGGCGCGGCGCGCCTTGGCGCCGTGCATCTGATCCTCGGACGCTCCCTCGGGCACCGGCGGCGCGTGCTGGTCGAGCACCGCGGTCTCGGCCGCCTTGGTCGCCTCCTGGCGCTCGAGCTTGTCCTCCACCTGGGTGGCCGCGTCGAGGGCAGCGCCGTGCGAGGAGCGAATCGCGTCGAGGGTCTCGGGGTCCACCCCGATCGTCTCGAAGGGTTTCTTCTCCTTGCCGACTTTGGCGGCCAGGTCGCGCTGCAGCGCGCACAGCTTCTTGATCTCCGCGTGGGCGATGTCGAGCGCGTCGAGGATCTCGGCCTCGGGGATCTCGTTGGCGCCCGCCTCGACCATCAGGATCGCCTCCTCGGTGCCGGCGACGATCAGGTCGAGGTCCGAAGTGTTCTCGTTGTCGACGCCCGCCCCGGGCGGGTGGGCCCCGATCAGGTCCTCCTCGCGGGGATTGACGACGAAGTTGCCGTCGATCTTGCCGATGCGCACGGCGCCCACGGGCGTGGGCAACGGGATGTCGGAGATCATCAGCGCGGCCGACGCGCCGTTCATCGCGAGGATGTCATACGGGTGCTCGTGGTCGATCGACAGCGGGATCGCGACCAGCTGGGTGTCATAGCGCCATTCCTTGGGGAACAGCGGGCGGATCGGGCGGTCGATCATGCGCGCGGTCAGCGTGCCCTTCTCGCCGGGGCGCCCCTCGCGCTTGAAGAACGAGCCGGGGATTTTCCCGGCCGCGTACATGCGCTCCTCGACGTCCACCGTCAGCGGCAGAAAGTCGACGTCGCGCAGGCTGCCCGCGACGGCTGTGGCGAGGACCATCGTGTCGCCCTGGCGGACGACCACCGCACCGGAGGCCTGCTTGGCCATCCTGCCGGTCTCGAAGGAGATCTCGCTGCCCGAAATCTCCACGGACACCCGCGTAGCTCCATCACTGCTCATATTCACTGCCTTCCTGTTCCGCCCGTCGGTCGGCGGTCCGTTTCTTATTTCTCTATTCCCGAACGCAGGGAGCTTAGCGGAGTGCGCGCGAGCTCAACGGAGCAACCGCCGCGCGGGCACATCCGGCACGCGAGCCGGAGCCGCGGTCAGGCCGCGGCGGCGGCGAGACCTTCGCGCAGCAGCTCCACGGGCGGCAGCTCGCCGGGCGAGGGCGCTTCGTAGCTCCAGCGCACGACGCCGTCGGGACCGGTGATGACGAGCGCGCGCTGGGCAAAGCCGCCTGCGTGCAGCACGCCGAAGGCGGCGCACGCGGCGCCCTTGGGCTCGAAGTCCGAGAGCTGCTCGCTACCCACGCCGAGCTTGTCCTTGAACGCGCCCTGCGCCCACGTCGAGTCGCACGAGACGCCGTAGAGCGCGTCGCCGCGCGCGGCGAGCTCAACGCGGAGCTCCTCATACAGCTGCAGCTGGTCGGTGCACACGAGGCTGAACGCGAACGGGTAGAACACGAGCACGCTCGTGTGCCCCCGCAGGTCCTGCTCAGTGAAGCTCTCTCCGTCCGCGCGCGCGAGCTTGAAAGCGGGCGCGAGCGTGCCCGGCGCGATCACGCTCAACTGATTACTTCCTCAGGCCGAGCTCTTTGATCAAAGCTCGGTAGCCCTCGAGATCGTGGCGCTGCATGTAGTCCAGGAAGCGCCGGCGGCGCCCGACGAGCTTCAGCAGACCACGACGGGAGCTGTGATCTTTGCCCTGTGCGCGCAGGTGCTCGGTGAGGTGGTTGATGCGCTCGGTGAGCAACGCGATCTGCACCTTGGTGGCGCCGGTGTCGCTCTCGCCGGCGCCGAACTTCGCCGCGATCTCACGCTTGCGCTCGGATGTGATGGCTGTCATCCGCGCCACCGTAGCAGACGCTCGCCGCGCTCAGGTGGCGCGGGCGGCGATCTCGCGCGTGCGCTGGACGTCGTTGTGCATCTGCTCGATCAGCGACGCCGGGCCCTCGAAGCGGCGCTCGCCGCGCAGCCGCGCGAGGAACTCCAGGCGCAGCTCGCTGCCGTACAGGTCGCCGGCGAAGTCGAGGATGTAGGCCTCGATCAGCTCGCCCCTGCCGGTGACGAACGTCGGGCGCACACCGATGCTGACGGCCGCCGGCCGGGAGCTCAGCTCGTCCTGGTCCCCGGCGGGCACGCGGCTGTGCGCGAGGCAGGCATAGACGCCGTGACCGGGACACACGAACGCCTCGTCGGGGATCAGGTTGGCGGTTGGGAAGCCGAGCTCGCGTCCGCGTTCGTCTCCGTGGGAGACCTCTCCGCCGAGCTGAAACGGGCTGCCGAGCAGGCGGTTGGCCTCGGCCAGCTCGCCGGCTAGCACCAGGCCGCGGATGTGGCTGGAGGAGACGATCTCGCCGTCGACCTCCAGCAGCGGATGCACGTCGGTTTGGAAGCGCGCATCGGCGGACAGCAGGCGCGGGTCGCCCTGCGCCTTGTGGCCGAAGCGGAAGTTCTCCCCGACCGACACGCGCCTTGCGCCGAGCGCGCCGACGAGCACCTCGTCGATGAACTCGCTCGCTGAGCGCTGGGCGAAGGCGGCGTCGAAGGGGATCACGATCATCTCCTGCACGCCGAGCGAGGCGACGAGCTCGGCCTTGCGCTGCGGGGTGGTGAGCAGCTTGGGCGTGTGCTGCGGGGCGACCACGGACACCGGGTGAGGATCGAAGGTGAGCACGCTGTCGGCGCCGGCGATCACCTCGCGATGGCCCAGGTGCACACCGTCGAAGGTGCCCACCGCCACGTTGCGCTCGCGTCCACGCTGCACCTCAGACAGGCGAGTGACCTTCACGGCCTGACAGCCTATTTGGAGAGCGCGGCGAGCGCTCGCTGGAGCGGGATCAGCGGCGGATCGCTCCACCATGCGCCGCGTGCCTGTCTGTGCCCTTCAGGGTGCGCCCCACGGGGTGTGCCCGCATGGGTGCGTGCCGGCGGGGCGCACGCATCGCGCACGTCAAACGGACCGATCGCGGTGCGTCTCAGCTCCACGCAGTAGGCGTCGTGAAGCTCGGCGATCAGCGTGCGCACGTACGTGCCGGAGGAGCACTCGATCTCGTAAGCGGCACGTGGGTGGGCGAGATCCCCATCCCTCCACAGCTGCTCGAAGCGATACACGGTGACGATCCGCTCGGGCAGCTCGAAGCGCTCGCCGCGGCGGGCGCGCTTGTAGGCGCGCTCGCCGTCAATCTTGACCGCGGAGTAGATCGGCGGACGCTGGCGTATCTCTCCCGTGGGCAGCTCGGGCGGATCGGGCGGCAGCCGTCCCGTGACGGTGATCTCGCCCTCGGGGTCGCCGGTGCTCGAGGTGGCACCGAGCGCCGCCACGGTCTCGTAGCGCTTGGGCATCGCCATCATCTGGCTCTGTGCTTTGGTCGCCTTGCCGACGAGCACGAGCAGCAGGCCGGTGGCGAACGGGTCGAGCGTGCCGGCGTGTCCAGTGCGTACGCCTCCCAGCGCGCTGCGCACGCGCGCGACGACATCGTGCGAGCTCATCCCCGCGGGCTTGTCGATCAACAGCACGCCGTCCTGCGCGGATCCGTGCCTTCCGTGCTCGACGGCGGGCGTCACTCAGGCGAGCGTCGCGGCGGCGTGCCCGTCGGAGGAGGGATGTAGCTGCGCGGCGATCGCCTCGCGCAGGAACGCGATCAGCTCCGCCAGCTCGAGCGTCGTCGAGAAGCCGGCCGCGCGCCGGTGCCCGCCGCCGCCCTGGGCGCGCGCGATCGCCGAGACGTCCACGTCGTCGTCGGTGGCGCGCAGCGACACTTTGTGCTGGCCCTTGCGCTCGCCGCTGAGCATCTCGCGCACGAGCGCCGCGACCTTGGCCCCCTCGAGCGCGCGCAGCTGGTCAATGATGCCCTCGGAGTAGCTCTCCTCGGCGTCTGCGCGCTCGAAGTCCTCGGCGCTGAGCGCCGCGAGCGCGAGCTCCCCGGAGTCAAAGCGCTGCACCTGCCCGAGCGCGATCGCGAGCAGCTCGAGCTTGCCCGGCGGCAGGTCCTCGTACAGGCGCCGGTAGACGCCCGGAACCTCGACCCCGGCTTCGATCAGCTCGGCGGCCATCAGGTGGGCGCGCGGCGTGGTGTTCTCGTACATGAAGCGCCCGGTGTCGGTGATCAGCCCGATGTACAGCGCCTGCGCGACCGCCGCGCTGGGGCGAACGCCGAGGCCGTGCATCAGGTCCCACACGATCTCCGCGGTGCAGGAGGCGTCGGGCACGACGTGGTTGAGCGTGCCAAAGCGCGTGTTGTCGTGATGGTGGTCGAGATTCAGCAGGTGGGCGCCGTCGCGCAGCACGCTCGCGGAGTTGCGGTCGATGTTGCCGCAGTCGAGGAACACGACCGTGCGCTGCGCGATGTCGGGCGGCGGCTGCTCGATCGCTCCCTCGAGCGAGAAGCTGCGGTACTCGCGCGGCAGCGGCAGGTCGGCGGGCGAGATGAACATCGCCGAGTCCTTGCCGAGCGCGCTCAAGAGGCCCTGCATCGCCACCAGCGACCCCAGTGCGTCGCCGTCGGGATTCTCGTGTGCGGCGAGCACGAAGCGCTCGTCCGCTCGCAAGCGTGCCAGCACGAGCTCACGTGTCACCTCGATGGACGGGTGCGCGCTCATGGGCTGTCGAGCTCCTCCCCTTCCCGCTCAGGGGACGATGCCGGGGACTCGCCGTCCCCCTGCGGGGACGATGCCGGGGACGACGTCGCGATCAGCTCCTCGACGCGCAGCGCGCGGTCGGTCGTGTCGTCGTAGAAGAACTCGAGCGCGGGCGTACGCTTGAGGCGCAGCTCGCCAGCCACGCGCGCCTGCAGGAAGCCATGCGCGCTGCGCAGACCGTCGAGCGTGAGCTCGCGCTCGTCTGGCTGTGAGACCCCGCCCGCGCTACCGAGCACGCTCACGTACACGCGCGCATGGCGTAGATCTGGGCTGGTTCTGACGTCGGTCACGGTCACAAATCCAACTCGCGGGTCCTTGAGATCCCCTGCCACGGCATCGCCGATCACCTGCCGAATCGCCTCGTCAACCCGACGCATCCGACCTGTGGTCATCCTACTCGTCCAATTCCCCGTCGCGACGCGGGTCCCTGCCCGGCCACGTTCAGGACGAGAGCTCGCGCTCCACTTGGCGTGTCTCGTAGGTCTCGAGCACGTCGCCCTCGTGCAGGTCCTGGAAGTTCGTGAGCACGATGCCGCACTCGAAGCCGCTTGCGACCTCGCGGGCATCCTCGTTGAAGCGGCGCAGGCTGTCGATCGTGGTGTCGTAGATGACGGTCCCCTCGCGCACGACGCGCACGCGCGCGCCGCGAGTGACCTTGCCCTCGGTGACGAAGGAGCCGGCGATCGTGCCGATGCGCGAGGCTTTGAACAGCTGGCGCACCTCCGCCTGTCCCAGCGGTGTCTCCACCTCGGCGGGCTCGAGCATGCCCTGCATGGCGGCACGCAGCTCGTCGATCGCGCGGTAGATGACCGCATAGGAGCGGATCTCCACGCCCTCGCGGTCGGCGATCTGGCGCGCGTCGCCGACGGGGCGCACGTTGAACGCGAGGATCACGCCCTCGGAGGCGGCTGCGAGCATCACGTCGGACTCGTTGATGCCACCGACGCCGCGGTGGATGATGTTGACCTTGACCTCCTGCTGGGGCAGCTTCGCGATCTCGTCCTCGATCGCCTCCAGCGAGCCGGCGACGTCCGCCTTGACGACCAGGCCGAGCTCCTTGACGGTGCCCTCCTGGGCGAGCTTGAAGACGTCCTCGAGCGAGACCTTGCGCCCGGAGCGCCGCGCGAGCGCCTCGGTCTTCAGGCGGTTGGCGCGCTCGCCCGCGAGCTGGCGTGCGCGCCGCTCGTTCTCGACCACGCGCACGTGCTCGCCGGCCTCGGGCACGCCGTCGAAGCCGAGCACCTCGACCGGCTGTCCTGGCATCGCGCGCTTGAGCTTGCCGCCGGTGAAGTCGTGCATCGCGCGCACGCGCCCGAAGTGCGCGCCGGCGACCAGCGCATCTCCGACTCGCAGCGTCCCGCGCTGAATCAGGATCGTCACGACGGGTCCGCGTCCGGGATCGAGCTTTGACTCGATCACCGCGCCGGAGGCCTCGGCGCCGGCGTTGGCCTTCAGTTCCTCGAGGTCGGTGACGACCTGGATCGTCTCCAGCAGCGTGTCGAGACCGGCGTGCGTCTTGGCGCTGACGTCGACGAACTCGGTGTCGCCGCCCCACTCGGAGGGCTGCAGCCCGTGCTGGGTCATCTCGGTGCGCACGCGCTCCGGCTGTGCACCCTCCTTGTCGATCTTGTTGACGGCGACGATGATCGGCACTTCGGCCGCCTTGGCATGATCGATCGCCTCCTCGGTCTGCGGCTTGACGCCGTCGTCGGCCGCGATCACGATCACGGCAAGGTCTGTGACTTTCGCGCCGCGCGCGCGCATCGCGGTGAAGGCCTCGTGGCCGGGCGTGTCGAGGAACGTGATCTCCTTGCCGGCGTGGCGCACCTGGTAGGCGCCGATGTGCTGGGTGATGCCGCCGGCCTCGCCCGCGACGACCTCGGTCTCGCGGATGGCGTCCAGCAGCGAGGTCTTGCCGTGGTCGACGTGGCCCATGATCGTGACCACCGGCGGGCGCTCGATCAGATCCTCCTCGGCGTCCTCGTATTCGGGCTCGACCTCGACGTCGTCGGCGGCGTGCACGATCTCGATCTGCTTGTCGAACTCGTCGGCGAGCACCTGGATCGCGTCGTCGGAGAGCGTTTGCGTGAGCGTCGCCATCTCCCCCAGCGACATCAGCTTCTTGATGATCTCCGGCACGGCCACGCCGAGGTACTCGGCGATGTCCTTGACTGTCGAGCCGGAGTTGACACGGATCAGGTCGGTCGCCTCGAGCGCGGCCGTATCGATCGGCGCGATCGTCTCGTCGTAGGTGCCGCGCCGCCGGCGCCCGCGGCGCGGACGGCGCTGGGGCTGGTTTGACGGGCCGCCCTGTTGGCGGCGCGAGGCCTGCGAGTCGATCACCACGCGTCGACGGCCTCCCGGACCGATGTCGCCGGGCGTGCGCTCGCCGGTGCGTGAGTCACGCGTGGGCCGCACGCGCTCGGCGGCGCTCGCGGCGGACGGCGCCTGCGGGGCAGCGGACGCGGATGGCGCGCCCGACGCCGACGATGCCGCGGGCGCGGACTGGCGCTCGGGCGCTGGCGAGGACGCTGAGCCGGGCGCCCGCGGCGGCGCCCGTTCAGGCGCTCTGGCGGCCGGGGCTGGCGGCGGAGATGTGACCGGGCTCTGCGGGGGGGCGGTTGCCTGGCGCGCGGGCGGGGCCGCTGGCGCGGCGCTCGCGGGAGCGCCTGGCGCCTGTGCGGCGGGCGCCGCCGGAGCCGAGGTGGGCGCCCCGTTGGAGCTCGGCGGTTGACCTGTCCCGCCTGCCCCGTCGCCGCCGAGCACGCGCAGCGCGGCGGCCTCCTCGACCGAGGAGGCGGCGGCCTTGGCCTCGATGCCGGCGGCCTTCAGCTTCTCGAGCAGGTCCTTACTCGAGACGCCGTGCTCTTTGGCGATCTCGTGCACGCGCTTCTTGGTCATGAGCCCACCGATTCTACGAGCTTGGGGTCAAACGCCACCGGCGCGCGCAGCGCCCGCGCGACGGCGCCGCGACGCAGCGCGCTGGCGAAGCAGTCGGCCGCCGGCAGCAGGGGATCGCGTCCGCGGCATATGTACGCGCCACGACCGGGCATCGTGCCGTCGCTGTCGAGCACCGCGCGCGCTTTAGGACCGCTGCCGGCAGTCGCCGCGCGATCGGCGAGGGCGAAGCGCACCAGCTCGGGCTTTGGGGCTACCCGCCGACAGCCGACGCAGCGGCGTCGGGGCACGTGGCGCGTGGCGCTCGCTTGAGCGCTTATGTCGACTGCTCCTCAGCAGCCGCCTGCGGCTGCGGCTCGAGCGGCTCGCCGGCGCCTGTGCTCTCGGATGCAGGCTCGGCCTGGTCCTGCTCGCCGCCGGCCTGCGCCTGGGGCTCGCCCTCGCCGGCGCCGTCGGTGGCGAGGTCGCCGATGTTGTCGCTGGCGATGTTGGCAAGCGCCTGGTGAGTTTCAAGCCCGCAGTAGCGCGAGCCCGGCAGCGAAGCGTTGGGGCAGCGCCGGCCATTGGAGAGGATCGCGGCGCAGCGGCCGGTGACCTCCTCCTCCTCGTAGCCGTGCTCGGCCTCCTCGGCGGCGAACTCGGTCTCCGAGCGGATGTCCACGCGCCAGCCCGTCAGCCGCGCCGCCAGCCGCGCGTTCTGGCCCTCGCGTCCGATCGCGAGCGAGAGCTGGTCGTCGGGCACGATCACGGTTGCCTGTTTGGCGTCGTCGTCGACGAGCACCTCTCTCACACGGGCGGGCGAGAGCGCCTTGGCGACGAAGCGGGCGGGCTCGTCGTTGTGCGGGATGATGTCGATCTTCTCGCCGCGCAGCTCGGAGACGACCATGCGCACACGCGAGCCGCGCGGGCCGACGCACGCGCCGACGGGGTCGACGCCGTCGGTGTGGGAGATGACCGCGATCTTCGAGCGATAGCCGGGCTCGCGCGCGACGTTCGCGATTTCCACGAGGCCGTCGGCGATCTCGGGCACCTCGAGCTCGAACAGCTTCTTGATCAGCTCTGGGTCGCGGCGCGAGACGATGATCGCCGGGCCCTTGGTCGAGGGCGAGACCTCCTTGATGACGGCCTTGATGCGCTGCGAATGGTCGTAGCGCTCGCCGTCGACTTGCTCTGACTTGGGCAGCAGCGCCTCGACGCGTTCGCGCAGCTGCACGAGCGTGTAGCGCGAGTCCGACTGCTGCACGATGCCGGTGATCAGCTCGCCGACGCGGTCGCGGTACTCCTCGTACATCATGTCGCGCTCGGCCTCGCGGATGCGCTGCAGGATCACCTGCTTGGCGGTCTGCGCGGCGATGCGCCCGAAGTCGTCGGGCGTGACGTCGCGCTCGTCGATCTGATCGCGGTATTCGGCGAACTTCTTGGGGTCGATTTCCGGTTCCTCGGGTTCGCGCATCTCCCCCGTCTCGGGATCGATCGTGGTTTCCTCGTCGATCGTCTCGACGATCAGATGCGCCTCCAGGCGCTCGGGGATGATCAGTTCGATGACCCTGAAGTCGGCAGTCTCGCGGTCCATTTCCACGCGCGCGTACTTGGCTGAGCCGGGCTGCTTCTTGTATGCGGACAGGAGCGCGTCCTCGAGCGCGATCATCAGCTTCTCCGGCTCGATCCCCTTCTCGCGCGCGAGTGCGTGCATGGCCTCAAGGATTTCGCGTGACATAGCTGTTCTACTCCTCGATCAGGTTCGAACGACGGATCTCCGAGTAGGGAATCGTGATGATTCCCCCGTCGGCTGCCAGCGTGACATCCTCCTCGGAAGCCCCGACCAGCTCCCCCGTGAAGCTGCTCGGCGACCTGGCGCCGTCCGACGCTGACCCGTCGGCGGGTCGAGGATGGCGCGTGCGCACCCGCGCGCGCCGTCCGACGAAGCGCTGAAAGTGGCTGGGCTTGGTCAAAGGACGCTCGTTGCCGGGCGATGAGACCTCGAGCGAGTAGCGCTCGCGCAGGTCGTTCAACAGCACCGTCACGCGCTCGCAGGTGGCGAGTGTGACGCCGTCGGGATGGTCGATGAACACGCGCAGGCAGCGCCCGCCGAGCACCTCGGCGAGCAGCACCTCGACGTCGGGCTCGTGCTCGGCCAGACGGCTCTCGATCTCTTCCTGCAGTGTGGTCATGGTTGTCGTCAATCTGGGTCCTTACGCAAAAAGAGCGGGCGGGCGCCCACTCTCGGTACTGCTGCCGACGCCTGCGCGCCGGCCGAAAGCTGTGGTCCGAGGATAGCAGCGGGCTGGCCGTGCGAGCTGCGCTCAGCCGCGCGCGGCGTCGCGCCGGGCGCGTTCACGGTAGAGCCGGTAGTCGGCGCGCTCGGGCGCGAGCGAGCACGCGAGCGCGAGCGGCTTGCACGCCTCGCGATGGCGTCCCAGCAGTTGCATCGCGCGGCCCAGGCAGAATTGCGCGTAGTCGTTGGTGGGCGTTCGCGCGGTGACCGCGTGGAACTCTTCAGCGGCGCGTTCGTAGCGCTGCGCGTGAAACAGCGCGCGCCCCAGCGCCTCGCGGATCGACGCCTTGTCGGGCTCGAGGTCGCGCGCCTTGCTGAGGGGCACGATCGCGGCCTGGTGGTCACCGTGATCGAGCAGGCTGCACCCGCGTTGGTAGAGGTCATAGACGCTCTCCATCGGCCCAGCTTAACCGCCCCGTAGGCGCTCCACGGCGTCGAGAATCGCCTCGGCGACCTGCGCCTTGCTGGCACGCGGCACGTGCAGCTCGTCGATCTCCAGCTCGCCTTGCTGCGGGGCTTTCCGGGTGAGAGCCTCCCCCGTAGGGCGCGCGCTGAGGATCGTGACCTCGTTGGCGTCGACGTCGAAGCCGATGTCCCCGCGCGAGATGTCGTTGACCACGAGCGCGTCCAGGCCCTTGGCCGTGAGCTTGCCGCGTCCGTGCTCGAGCGCGCGCTCGCCGTGCTCGGCGGCGAAGCCGACGAGCGTCTGCCCGTCGCTGCGGCTGGCGGCCAGGCCGGCGAGGATGTCGGCGGTGGGCTCGAGCGTGAGCTGCAGGCGCTCGCGCCGGGACTTCTTGATCTTGCCGTTGGCGGGCGCCGCGGGCGTGAAGTCGGCGACCGCGGCGGCCATCAGCAGCACATCGCAGCGCGGGAACTCCTGCGCACATGCCTGCTCGAGCTCGGCGGCGGTCACGACATCGCGACGGCCGATCCCGCCGGGCGTCGGCAGGGCGACGTTCGCAGCCACGAGCATCACCTCCGCGCCGCGTTCGCGCGCCACCTGCGCGAGCGCGAAGCCCATACGCCCGGAGGAGCTGTTGCCGATGAAGCGGACGCTGTCGATCGGCTCGCGCGTGCCGCCCGCGGTGACGAGCACCTTCAGCTCGCTCATGCTCGTGCTGGCGTGCGCTCGAGCGCCCCTGGCGAGCTCATGCTCGCAGGCGGCCAGCACCGCCGAGGGCTCGGCCAGACGCCCGATTCCCTGCTCGCCCTTGGATGCGAGGCGCCCGACGCCCGGCTCGACGACGGTCGCCCCCCGTTCGCGCAAGGTCGTGAGGTTGGCCTGCGTGGCGGGATGCTCATACATACGGTTGTTCATGGCCGGCACGATCACGAGCGGGCAGTCGGCCGCGAGCGCGCAGCTGGTGAGCAGGTTGTCGGCCAAGCCCGCGGCGAGCTTGGCGATCGTGTTGGCCGACGCTGGCGCGATCAGGTACAGGTCGGCGTTGGCGATCAGCTGGAGGTGACTGAGCGGCTGGTGCGCGGGCGCCGCCTGGTCGGGGAACGCGCCCCGCGCCGGATCGCGCTCGAACTCTCCGACAAGCACCGGCGCGCCCGTCAGTGCCTCGAATGACGCCGCCCCGACGAAGCGCCGGCTGGCGGGCGTCTGCACGACACGCACCGCATGCCCGGCCGCGGTCGCCAGGCGCACCAGCTCGAGCGCCTTGTACGCGGCGATGCCGCCGCTCACGCCGAGCAATATTCGGGACATGACTCAGGTTGTAGAGCGCCCGGCGGGTACTAGCAAGCCCTGGCCGGGCCATTGCGACCGTGAGCAATCGCGGCGCACCCTCGCCGGAGCGCCGCGCCCTGAGCCGGCCGCTCGCCAAGCGAGGCAAGGACGCAGTGAGCGAAATGTGCTTCGCACATGAGCGATCGAGGACGCAGCATCGCGCAGCGCCAGCGGTCGGCTCAGCGGTAGTGGTACCTCATCTTTCCTGCTGCTACCTCCTCGAGGGCGATCGTGAGGTAGTTTTTGGAGGCGGTTTCGACCATCGGTGGCGGGAACTCGTCGAACGTGCCCTCGCCAAGGTTGTGGTAGTAGCTGTTGATCTGACGGGCGCGCTTGGCGGCGACGATTACGCCGGCGTAGTTTGAGTCAACCTGCTCGAGCAGGCGGTCGATGCGAGGCGAGATCACGATTTGGCTTCCCTTTCCTGGTTGAGCCTTCAGTGTAGTGCGCGCGGGCATGCGCCCGAGCGCAGCCGCCGACGGGCGAGCGCCTGCGGCGATTAGGGCGAGCGCCTGCGGCGATCACCTTCGTTCCAAACGCTGTCCCACCATCGCGATACAGCGGACTTCGGGGCACACTCCCGGCCGCACGCTGTCAAACCATCGCTATACAGCGTCTGTTGGGTCGAGGGTCGCCTGGACGATCGCCACGAGCTGCGCGAGCGCATCCTCGAGCCGGTCGTTGACGACCACGTGGGCGAACTCGGGCTGCGCGGCGAGCTCTTGCTCGGCTACGCGCAGCCGCCGCTCGACCTCCTCCAGGTCGTCGGTGCCGCGGCCGACCAGCCGCGTGCGCAGAGCCTGCAGCGATGGCGGCGCGATGAAGACCTGGACCGCCTCGGGCATCGCCGCGCGGACCTGGCGGGCTCCCTGGACCTCGATCTCGAGCACCACGGGAACGCCGGCGCGCACGCGCGCGTCGAGCTCGGAGCGCAGCGTGCCGTAGCTGCGCCCGGCGTAGTCGGCGTGCTCGACGAACTCGCCGGCGGCGACCCTGCGGTCGAACTCCTCGCGCGTGAGGAAGTGGTACTCGACCCCGTCGCGCTCCCCGGGTCGCGCCGCGCGCGTGGTCGCCGACACCGACAGCTCGAGGTTCGCCAGACGCTCCATGAGGCCGCGGATGAGCGTCCCCTTGCCGACCCCGGAGGGCCCCGTTATGACGAACACGCGCGCCATCTCCCGGACCTTAATGGTGCCCTCGGTGGGAACCCGAGAGCTCAGTGATGAAGGAGCGAGATCAGCTCCGAGCGCTGGCGCTCGGACAGCCCGCCGATGGTCTTGCTGGGAGCGATGCGGCAGTGCGCGAGGATCTTGTTGACCTTGACCCGCCCGTACTTGGGCACGGCGAGCAGCATGTCGAAGACCTTCGCCGTCTCGACGAACTCGGGGGGGTCGAGCAGCAGCGAGTGGATCGAGCGCCGCCCGGACTTCAGGTCGCGCTTGAGCTGGGCGCGCTGTATACGGATCTGGTTGGCTCTGGCGAGCGCGTCCATCCTCTGATTGAGCGACCGCTCGGGTGCGATCGAGGTGTTTGCGGACGTCGTTCCGCTGGCCGGCGCCATGGGCGGCGAGTCTACACACCCGCGGCCGGCGGTCAAGAAAAGTCTTTCAATTCACCTCTACCTCAGGTTTAGGTATAGACACATCGAGGCTGGTGGACGGTATCGCGGCGGGTTTGCAGGGCTTTTATGTGTTCCTCACGTTTGAGCCTTCGGTACGGCGCCGGGCAGTCGGTGGTCTTTGCGCACACCACCCGCACCACCACTCCGCACGCTGGTCATCTGGCCAGCCAATTCGGTCCTGCGTAGGTTTGCGCAGCCTCGAGCCGCGATCTCAGCGCAGTCCCCGCGCGATCCTGGCGCCGGCGGCGGGATCGCGAAAGCTCTCCGTGCCGACCGCCACCAGGCGGGCGCCCACGTCGAGCAGCTCGCGCGCATGCGTCGAGCTCTGCACCCCACCCATGCCGATGATCGGAATCGCGACGCGCGCGGCCACGGCCGCCACCTGGGCGAGCGCGACGGCGCGAATCGCCGGGCCGGACAGGCCGCCGGTGCCGCCGCCGAGCCACTGCCTCGACGCGTTCCCCGCCCCGTTGGTGCGCCGGCGGGGAGCGAGCGCACTCGCGCGCAGCGTGTTGATGAGTGACACGGCGTCCGCGCCACCGTGCTCGGCGGCCTGTGCGCAGGCGGCGACGTCGGCGGTGTTGGGGGTGAGCTTGACGATCAGCGGCCTGTCCGTACGCCCCCTGACAGCGCGCACGACCTCCTGGAGGGTGCGCGGGTCGGCGCCGATGTCAAGGCCGGTCTTGACGTTCGGACAGGACACGTTGAGCTCGAGCGCGGCGATCTCCGGGCGCGCGTCACACGCCTCGACCAGATGGCAGAGCTCCTCGGCGCTCGCGCCCATCACGTTCGTGATCAGGTGAACCGAAGCCCGCCCACCCTCGCCGGCGGCTTCCTCACCCCCAACCACCGGTGCACCGGCGGTGATCTGCGCGAGCTCCGGCAGATCCTCCTCGATGTAGCGCTCGAGCCCCTTGTTGGGCAGACCGATCGAGTTGATGAGGCCGGCTGGAGTCTCCCACAACCGCGGGGGCGGGTTGCCCGCGCGCGGCGCGAGCGTGATCGTCTTGGAGACGTACGCGGCGAACGGGAAACGCTCGCACAGCTGCTCCCCGAACACGCGCCGCGCGGCGATCGCGTCGAACGTCCCCGAGCCGTTGATGATCGGGTGCGCCAGCCGCAGGCCGCAGAACTCGACGCTCATGCGGGAGCTCCGGCGTGCTCCTCGACGTGCTCGAGCTCAGCGGCGTCGATCACGGGGCCGTCCACGCACACGCGCAGGTAGCTGCCGTCACGCTTGGGCACGACGCAGCCGAAGCACGCGCCGAAGCCGCACGCCATGCCGGCCTCGAGCGCGAGCTGGGCGGGCGTGCGGCTGCGCTCGCACAGGGCTCTGACGCCCTCGAGCATGGGGGCGGGGCCACAGGCGTAGACGACCGCGTGGGGGTCGCGTTCGATCTCGATGGCGAGCAGCTCGGTGACCAGGCCGTGGTGTCCGACGGAACCGTCGTCGGTGGCTATGCGCGCGCCCTGCAGCAGCGCGGCGCCCTGCGCGCGATCCCGGTCGCGAAAGCCGAGCAGCACGGTGGCGTCCGCCTCCCCCTCCCCCTCCGGGGACGATGCCGGGGAAGATGCGGCGAGCGTGTCCTGCAGGATGGCCAGCGGCGCGATGCCGACGCCGCCGCCGACGAGCAGCGCCCGGCGCCCTTCGCTCGGTGCGGTGAAGCCGCGCCCGAGTGGACCCACCGCCCACAGTTGCTCACCGGCGCGCAGCTCGCACAGCCGCCGCGTCCCCGGCCCGACGTCCTCCAGCAGGAAGTGTGACTCGTGAGCGCTGTGGCGGGCGACGGAGAACGCCCGCGCGAGGAACGGCCGCTCGTCCTCTCCTCCACCCCAGCGCTCGACCGCGGCGAGCATCGCGAACTGGCCGGGCTCCGGCTGTGGCCCGTTGGGGTCCGCCGCGCGCAGGACACGGTAGGCACCCAGCTCCTCGTTGGCTGTGACCGTCAGCGCCCGGCGGCCGAACGGGGCTTTGCTCACGCCACCCCGGCCCCGTCGGGACTGGCCGAGCGCTCGCGCCCCGGCGCGGGGTTCGTGCGCTCCTCCGGCGTGCGAATCGTGCCATGCAGCTCCTGCAGGCACAACACCTCCGGCTCGCCATCCCTGCGCGCGCGGGCGATTGCGCGCGCGGCGGAGACACCGGCGGCGAGCGTGGTCAGGCAGGGGATGCCGTGGGCGACGGCGGCGCGGCGGATCTCGCGCCCGTCGCTGCGCGCGCCGACGCCGGTGGGCGTGTTGACGACGAGGTGGACGTCGCCGCGCTCGATCCAGTCGAGCACGTGCGGGGAGCCCTCACCGATCTTGTTGAGACGCTCGACGGGCACGCCCATGCGCGCGATCGCCTCGGCGGTACCGCGCGTGGCGACGATGCGGAAGCCGTTGTCGTGCAGCGTCTGCGCAACCGCGTTGACGCCGCTCTTGTCGTCGTCGGTGACGGTGATGAAGGCGGTGCCGCCCGCGGGCAGCGGCACGCCGGCGGCTGCCTGTGCCTTGGCGAAGGCGGTGGGGAAGTCGCGGGCGATGCCCATTACCTCGCCGGTGGAGCGCATCTCCGGTCCGAGCAGCGCGTCGGAGCCCTCGAAGCGGTCGAACGGCAGCACGGCCTCCTTGACGGAGATGTGCTCGCCGTAGCCCACACCCTGGCGCCCCGGCGGCAGCTCCATGTCGGGGATGCGCTCGCCGAGCATGATGCGGCAGGCGAGCTTGGCGAGCGGCAACCCGACGGCCTTGGAGACGAACGGCACGGTGCGCGAGGCGCGCGGGTTGGCCTCGATCACGTACAGCTCGCCAGCGTGGATCGCGTACTGCACGTTGATCAGCCCGACAACGCCGATCGCGAGCGCGATCTCGCGCGTGGCGGCGCGGATCTGCTCGAGCATGTCCTCGCCGAGCGAGTGCGGCGGCAGCACGCAGGCGCTGTCGCCGGAGTGGATGCCGGCCTCCTCGACGTGCTGCATGATCCCGCCGATCCACACATCCTGGCCGTCGCACAACGCGTCGACGTCCATCTCGGTGGCGTTCTCGAGAAATCTGTCGAGGAATATTGATGGCGAGCCCTCCGGGCTCGGGGGTGGGGTCGCGCGCTGGCGCTCGCCGGCTGGCTGGAGCCCGCTTGACGCAACCGTCTGCGCGGGCAAATGGCCCTTGGCGCCGACCTCGCGGTGCAGGTAGTCGGCGAGTCCGTCGTGGTCGTAGACGATCTCCATGGCGCGCCCGCCGAGCACGTAGGAGGGGCGTACGAGCAGCGGGAAGCCGACCTCCCCGGCGCTGCGCAGGGCGTCCGGGATCGATCGCGCGGTTGCGTACGGCGGCGCCTTGTAGCCCAGGCGCGCGAGCAGCGCGCCGAAGCGCCCGCGATCCTCGGCGAGGTCGATCGCCTCGACGCTCGTGCCGAGCAGCGGCACGCCGGTGGCGGACAGGCCGGCGGCGAGCTTCAGCGGCGTCTGCCCGCCGAACTGCACGATCACGCCCTTCAACCCCCCGGGTCCCTGCCGCTCGACGTCGATCACCGCGAGCACGTCCTCGTGCGTGAGCGGCTCGAAGTACAGGCGGTCGGAGGTGTCGTAGTCGGTGGAGACGGTCTCGGGGTTGCAGTTGATCATGACCGCGTCGCGGCCGGACTCGCGTACGGTCATGGCGGCGTGCACGCAGCAGTAGTAGAACTCGATGCCCTGGCCGATGCGGTTGGGCCCGGAGCCGAGGATCACGACCGACTCGCGCTCCCCACGGCTGACCTCGTGGCGGGACCGGGCGGGGGTCGCATCGCCGGCTGGCGCGGCGAGGTCGCGGCGCGCGGGGGCTGACGGGCGCTCCCAGCCGGCGTAGTAGTAGGGGGTGCGGGCGGGGAACTCGGCGGCGCACGTGTCGACGGAGCGAAACACGCGCTCGCCGGCGAACGGCGCCTGCGGGTCGAGCGCCAGCTCGCGCAGCTCGCGCAGGAACCACGGGTCGATGCGCGTGCGCTCGTGCACCGCGTCGATGCCCGTGCCGCGGCCGAGCAGCTCGAGCACCGTCTCGAAGCGCTCGGGGCCTGGGGCGTCGAGGCTCGCGAGCAGCTGCTCGTCGGGGACGTCCGCGAGCTGCGGCGGCTTGTCGAGCTCGCGCGCGCGCAGCGCCTTGGCGAACGCCTGCTGGAAGGTGCGCCCGATGGCCATCGCCTCCCCGACGGACTTCATGTGGGTGGAGAGCGTGGGCGCGGACTCGGGGAACTTCTCGAAGGCGAAACGCGGCCACTTGACGACGACGTAGTCGAGCGTCGGCTCGAAGCACGCGGGCGTGACGCCGGTGATGTCGTTGTCGATCTCATCCAGACGGTAGCCGACGGCCAGGCGCGCGGCGATCTTGGCGATCGGGAAGCCGGTCGCCTTGGAGGCGAGCGCGCTAGATCGGGAGACGCGCGGGTTCATCTCGATCACGAGGATCTCTTCTGTGTCGGGGTTGACGGCGAACTGCACGTTGGAGCCGCCCGTCTCGACGCCCACGGCGCGGATCACGGCGATCGCCTGGTCGCGCAGCTGCTGGTAGAGGTGGTCGGTGAGCGTCTGCTGCGGCGCGACGGTCACCGAGTCGCCCGTGTGCACGCCCATCGGGTCGACGTTCTCGATCGAGCACACGATCACGACGTTGTCGGCGCGGTCGCGCATCACCTCGAGCTCGAACTCGCCCCAGCCGATCACCGACTCGTCGAGCAGCACCTGCCCGATCGGCGAGGACTCCAGGCCATGCGCGACGATCCGCTCGAACTCCTGCTCAGTGCGCGCGATCCCGCCGCCGCGCCCGCCGAGCGTGTAGGCGGGGCGCACGATGCACGGCAGGCCGAGCTTCTCGAGCTCGTGCTTTGCCTTACGCAGTCCCAGGGGAACGTTCACCGCCATCTTCTGCTTGTCCCAGGCCCACACGATCGCGCTCCTGGGCATCCGCAGCCCCGCCTTGGCCATCGCCTGGCCGAACAGCTCGCGGTCCTCGGCGCAGGCGATCGCGTCGTAGTTGGCGCCGATCAGCTCGACCCCGAATCGCTCCAGCGTGCCGTCGTCGTGCAGCTCCTTCGACAGGTTGAGCGCGGTCTGGCCGCCGAGCGTGCCAAGCAGCGCGTCCGGGCGCTCGCGCTCGATCACCTGTGCGACCGGCCCCCGCAGCAGCGGCTCGATGTAGGTCGCGTCGGCGAACTCGGGGTCGGTCATGATCGTGGCGGGGTTGGAGTTGACGAGCACGACCTCGTAGCCCTCCTCGCGCAGCACCTTGCACGCCTGCACGCCGGAGTAGTCGAACTCGGCGGCCTGCCCGATCACGATCGGCCCGGAGCCGAGGATCAGGATCTTGTGGATGTCCTCGCGGCGCGGCACTACGCGGCGTGCACGATGCGGTCGAGGAAGCGATCGAACAGGTACAGGCTGTCGTGCGGCCCGGGCCCGGCCTCGGGGTGGTACTGGACGGTGCCGCCGGGGACGTCCAGCAGCTCCAGGCCCTCGACGGTGCGGTCGTACAGGTTGACGTGCGAGAGCTCCGCCGCGCCGAAGTCGGTCTCCCAGCGCACGGGCTCGTCACTGTCGATCGTGCGCGAGCCGCCGGGACCGAGCGCCGCGAAGCCGTGGTTCTGGGAGGTGATCTCCACGCGCCCGGTCTGCAGGTCGCGGACCGGATGGTTGGCGCCGTGGTGACCGAACGCCAGCTTGAAGGTCTCAAGGCCGACCGCGCGGCACAGCAGCTGGTGGCCGAGGCAGATGCCCCACACGGGCTTGCGCCCGACGAGCGCGCGCACGGTATCGACGATGTAGGAAAGCGCTGCCGGGTCACCTGGTCCGTTGGAGAGGAAGACCGCGTCGGGGTCCTCCGCGAGCAGGTCCTCGGCGCTGCTCGTGCAGGGGTGCAGCGACACGCGCGCGCCGCGCCTGGTCAGCTCGCGCACCATCGAGGACTTGATGCCGCTGTCCAGGACAGCGATGCGCGGGCCCTGGCCGTTGCCGTGGCGAGTGACCGAGTCGGGCGTCACCAGCCTGGCGAGGTCCTGCCCGGCCATCGGCGGCTCGGCGTCGATCAGCTCACGCGCGTTCGCCTCAGGCATCTGCGCCGGGAACACGCCCCCGCGCATCGCCCCCGCCTCGCGTATGTGCATGACCAGGGCGCGCGTGTCGACGCCGGTGATCGCCTGCACGCCGCAGTCGCCCAGCCAGTCCAGCCACCCGCGCTCGGCGGTGGGAGCGTCTTCGCGGTTGCACGCCTCGCGCATGATCGCCGCGCGCGCCCACGCGCGCTCTGACTCCATCGCCTGGGCGCTTGTGCCGTAGTTGCCGATGTGCGGGTAGGTGTAGGTGATCAGCTGGCCCGCGAACGACGGGTCGGTCATCGACTCCTGGTAGCCGGACATGCCGGTCGTGAACACGATCTCGCCGACAGCGTGACCGTCCCCCTCCGGGGACGATGCAGCGCCGCACGCCACCCCGTCGAAGCGCGTGCCGTCCTCCAGCAGTACGTAGGCCGTCGCGTCGGTCACAGAATGAGTTTCTGGACGGCCTTGAACTCGGGTGTGCAGGCGCGCTCGAGCAGCTCGAACAGCGCGGCCTCGACGGTGGTGACGACCGCGCCGGCGCGCACCATGCGCTCGAGCCCGCACTCGTAGTCGAGGTCGTGGCGCGAGCCGACTGCGTCGGCGGGCACGTGCACCTCCAGGCCGTCCTCGAGCAGGTCGTGGACGGTCTGGCTGACGCACACGTGCGTCTCGATTCCGCACACGATCGCCTGTTCGGCGCCGCCAAGGTCGAACCCGTCGGCGCGCGCGGCGGAGAACACCGTCTTCTCGATCAGCCGCTCGCCCTGCAGGCCGACCTCCGGCGCGGTGTGACCGAGGCCTTTGGGGTACTGCTCGCTGACGAGCGCGGGCACCGCGAGCATGCGCGCGGCCTGCACGAGCTTCGCGCACGCGCCCGCGACCCCAGCGAAGCAGTCGTAGGAGCGAAAGCCCTCCTGCACGTCGACGACCACGAGCGCGGCGCGATCGCGACTGAGCAGGCTCACGGTGCACACACCGTTCGCATGCAAGCACCAGCGGCCACGCCGATCGCCGGCTCCACCGGGCTCATCGCGCGCCCGCCAGCTCCCCATCCTGGGACGATGCGAGGGCGCGGTCGCGGTGGACGATCGCACCGGCCGCGAGCGTCATCAGCACGCGGCCCTGCAGCCGCCGCCCGGCGAAGCAGCAGTTCTCCGAGCGGCTCTCCCAGCCATCCTCGCCGGCGACCCACTCGGCGTCGAGGTCCACAAGGGTGAGATTTGCCGGTGTCCCGAGCGCGATCGACGGCGTGGGCAGCTCGAACAGCGCGGCGCCGGCGGTCATCCGCTCCACCAGCAGCGGCAGACCGATCACCCCGGGCGCCACGAGGCCCGTGTACAGCGCTGCGAACGCGGTCTCCAAACCTGTCGTGCCCATTGGCGCCTGCTCGAACGGCACTTCCTTCTCCTCGCGGGCGTGCGGCGCGTGGTCGGTGGCGATGCAGTCGAGCGTACCGGCACGCAGGCCGTCCACCAGCGCGACGCGGTCGGCCTCGGTGGCCAGCGGCGGGTGCATCTTCATGCGCGTGTCCAGGCCGCGCACGTCCTCCTCTGTCAGCAGCAGGTGGTGCGGGCAGACCTCCGCGCTGATCCTGAAGCCGCGCGCCTTCGCGGCGGCGAGCGCCTCGACGGAGTCCGCGCAGGAGACGTGCTGGAAGTGCACGCGCGCGTCCTCGTAGCCGGCGAGCGCCGCGTCGCGCGCGACCATCGTGGACTCCGCGACCGTGGGGATGCCGGCGATGCCGAGCGCGGCGCTGATCGCGCCCTCGTGCATCGAGCCTTCGCGCGAGAGCGTCGGGTCCTCCTCGTGCAGCGAGAGCACGCCACCGCACAGCCGCTGGTACTGAAGCGCCTTGCGCAGCATGCCCGCGCTGCGCACCGGCCGCCCGTCGTCGGTGAAGCCCAGCGCCCCCTCCTGGCGCAGCTCCGCCATCTCCGTCAGCTGCTCGCCCTGCAGGCCACGCGTGATCGCCGGCAGCACGCCCACGGGCACGCGCGCCTCGCGTGCGGCCGCGTCGCGCAGCGAGCGCAGCAGCGGCGCCGAATCGAGCACCGGGTCGGTGTTCGGCATCGCGATCACCGCGCCGAAGCCGCCCGCTGCCGCCGCGCGGGTGCCCGAGCCGATGTCCTCCTTGTGCTCCTGCCCGGGCGTGCGCAGGTGCACGTGCGGATCGAAGAACGCCGGCAGCAGCCGCAGGCGCCCCTCCCCCTCGAGCGTCTGCGCCTCGCCGTCCGTTTCCAGCGTGCCCGGCTCGGCCAGCTCGGCGACCTGCCCATTGCGTATGCGCACGTCGCGGCGCGCGTCCAAGCCCGTGCGCGGGTCGAGCGCGTGCACGTCGCGCAGGAGCAGCTCCGCGGGCGCCTGCAGCCCGCCGATCAGCGGCTGTTTAGCGCTCACGCCGGCCTGCCCTCGAGCACCGGCTCCGCTACCGGCGCCGGCATCGCGTCCGCAGCGGAGGCGGCCGGTGCCGGCGCTGCAAGCGAGCCCGGCGCCGCGCCCGCACCGTCTGAGCGCGGCTCCCTGGCCACGGCGAGCAGCTCGTACAGCACCGCCATGCGCACCACCACACCCGCTTCCACCTGCTGGGTGATGACCGCCTGCGGCGAGTCCACGACCTCGCCGGAGAGCTCCACGCCGCGGTTGACCGGGCCGGGGTGCATGAGGACCTGGCGCGGCGTCAGCCGGCGGCCGTTGATCTGGTACCACGAGGCGTACTCGCGCAGCGAGGGCACCCACGTGTCGGTCATGCGCTCGCGCTGCATGCGCAGCGCGTACACGATGTCCGCCGTGTGCAGCTCGTCGAGCGTGTAGCGCACCTCGCAGCCGAGCTGCTCGATGCCGCGCGGGATCAGCGTCGGCGGGCCCGCGACGGTCACGTGTGCGCCCATGCGCTGGAACGCCAACACGTTCGAGCGCGCGACCCGCGAGTGCGCCACGTCGCCCACGATCCAGATCGACGCGCCGTCGATCTCACCCATGCGCTGGCGCAGCGTGTACACGTCCAGCAGCGCCTGCGTCGGGTGCTCGTGCTTGCCGTCGCCCGCGTTCACGATCGCCGCTGGACACCATCTGGAGACCAGCTCCGCGGCGCCCGCCCACGGCGTGCGCAGCACGATCGCGTCGGGCTTGTGCGCGCTGAGCGTCAGCACCGTGTCCTTCAGCGACTCGCCCTTCTCCACGCTCGAGCCGCTCGCCGCGAAGTTCACCACGTCCGCCGACAGGCGCTTGGCCGCCAGCTCGAAGGAGCTGCGCGTGCGCGTGGACGCCTCGTAGAACAGGTTCAGCACCATCCGCCCGCGCAGCGCCGGCACCTTCTTGATCTCACGGTCGGCCACCTCCGCAAAGCGCTCCGCCTGCGCGACGATCCGCTCGATGTCGGCGCGGTCGAGCTCCTCGATCGAGATCAGGTGGTTCATGCGGCGACCTCCGCCGCCTGCGGCTGGGCGATAGCCACCTCGTCGACGCCATCCAGCTCCCGCAAGCGCACGTGCACGTGCTCGGCGATCGAGGTGGGCAGGTTCTTGCCGACATAATCGGGGCGGATCGGCAGCTGGCGGTGGCCGCGATCGACGAGCACCGCGAGCTGCACGCGCGCGGGCCGCCCGTACGCGAACAGCGCCTCGATCGCCGCGCGCACCGTGCGCCCGGTATAGAGCACGTCGTCGACTATCACGACCGTCAATCGCGTGATGTCGAAGTCGATGTGCGACGCGTGCAGCACAGGAGCGTCCGGGCGCGTGGCCACGTCGTCGCGGTAGAAGCCGATGTCGAGGTCCCCGAGCGGCACGTCCGCGTCGAGCAGCTCCTGCAGCAGCGCGTGCAGCCGCGCGGCCAGGAACGTGCCGCGGCGATGGATCCCCACGAGCGCCGGCGCCTGCTCGCCGGTGTTGCGCTCGACGATCTCGTGCGCGATGCGCGTCAGCGCTCGCCCGACCTCCTCCTCGCGGAGGATCACCTTCTCGCTTGCTAGCACCGTTTCCTTCCTGGCCTCTCCGGACCGGGTTAAAGGAGCAGTTGCAATCTATCAGGGCAGCGAGACGACCTGCGCGTCCGGGGACGATGCCGCCTGCGGCTCCGCCGATTTCGGCGACTGCGCGCGACTCGATGCGGGACCCGGCGCGGGCGCCTGTGACTCCTGCGCCTGCGCGCGCTCGCGGGCGAGGCGCTCGGACCAGCGCACCAGCGTCGCGCGGCCGCGCTCGGGGAACGGCACATCGATCGTGTCGAAGTCGCGCGCCGCCTCGGTGGCAGGGAACACGGCCTGCGCCTCGTCGCGCAGCTCGCCGCCCGCATAGCGGCTGGAGACGTGCGTGAGCACCAGCAGGCGCGCCTCCGCGTCGCGCGCGAGCTCCGCCGCCTGGCGTGCGGTGCTGTGCTGCGTCTGGCGCGCCCGCTCGGCCTCCTCGTGCAGGAACGTCGCCTCGTGCACGAGCACGTCCGCCTGATGCGCGGCGATCGCGAGCGCCGCGCACGGCGCGGTGTCGCCGGAGATGACCACCTTGCGCCCCTCCCTCGTCGGTCCCATCACCTGCTCAGGCTTCACCCCAGCGACCGTCTCGCCGCGCTGCAGCCGGCCGAAGTCCGGTCCCGGCGTCACGCCCAGCCGCGCGGCCAGCTGCGGATCGAGATGGCCGGGCCGCGAGTCCTCGACGAGCGCGTAGCCGAACGAGGACTCGCCCTTGTGCGGCACCGCGATCGCGGCCACCAAGTAGCCGTCGTACTGCACCGTCTGCGCCGGCTCGAGCTCCACGATCCGCAGCTCATAAGGCAGGCGCCCGTACACGATCCGCATCGCCTTCATCAGCTCCCTCAGCCCCGGCGGGCCGTACACGCGCAGAGGCTCGCTGCGCTCGCGCAGCGCGAACGACTTCAGCATGCCCGGCAGGCCCAGCCAATGGTCGGCGTGGAAATGCGTCAGAAATACCGTGTCGAGGTCGAGCAGGCCGACCGAGCGCAGCAGCTGGCGCTGCGTGCCTTCGCCGCAGTCGAACAGCAGGCGATCGCCGCCGCGGCGGATCAGCACCGCGGGCAGGCCACGCCGGGCGCTGGGCACCGAGCCGGCGGTGCCGACCATGAACACCGACAGGTCCATGGTGGCTACGGTAGCGGCGGTGTCATCGGGGCGTTTGCTCGGACTGGCGCGGTTGGGGCGGGGCGTTTGGGGGGGCGCTGTAGTTGAGGCGAGTGGTGTGCGCAATGATCGCTGCGCGTGGTTTGCCGCGGTCGGCAGGCGGTAGAGTCTTCGTACACCGGCTCGGTCGTCGAAAGACCTGGGTCGAGGGTCGTTGGCGCCCGTAGCTCAGTGGATAGAGCGCTCGCCTCCGGAGCGAGAGGTCGGCCGTTCGAATCGGCCCGGGCGCGTGGTGGAAGTGCCTGGAAATGGGCTAGTTTCTGGGCGGTACCTACAGGCGTGAGTTTGGCCCACCGGCGATTTGGTGGGCTAAATTGTGGGCTAAAATACCGCCTGAGAAGTCTTGGAGGCCCACTTTCCGATGGCTAGGCAGAAGGACCCCGAGTCGCGTTGCGCACGCTCAGAGACTTCCAGAACGCTCGAATTTTGGCTCCAGTGCTGGGCTTTTGCGCTCACGACAGCAAGGGTCCCCGGTCAAACCGCCAACAGTTTCGAATAGGACGAGTTCTCGTCGCCACAACGAGAGGTCACAGGGGTCGATATCAACAGCGGGCCGAGCTTGGTTTCCGGGCCAGACGCTGGCCAAGCATGTGCGCGACCGGCTGCCGACTCGCCGAGCAGAGCGCGAGCAAGGTGATCGCACTACCGGCCAGCAGGCTCTCCGCGAGTCCAACCAGCCCGCGGTCAACAAGGCCGGAGTCCCCGAGGGACCGGAACTGCTGCTCGGTCCGAAGCCGCTCTTTCCTCTGAGGGCGAATCAGGCGAAGCTCACAGACCGGGGCTGTTCGCCTGGCTCCATGGGCAGGTAATTAACCCTATCGCGCACTCAGGTTGCTCGTGCGGCAGGCCATCGCGAGAGCCACAACCCAGCCGACGAAGGTCCAGCCGAGGAAGAAGTTGATCACCAAGACGCTGCCCTGGTTGGTGACCTTTCGCGCAATCGCAATGATGGTCGGCAAGAAGTAAAGGCCGATCCCGACGATAACAACAAGGAGCGCGGCGGCACCGCCACCACTTGAGCTGGCTAGCACGATGATCCTTTCTTCTCTCAGTTGATGCTGCGCGCATCGTATCGGCAGTTCAAATCTCCGAACTTGAGCGCTGCACGGTTGGAGATGCCGGATCGGGCGTCCCTCGTCTCATAGGCGCCCACGGCGTGATTGCAACCTGCTGTTCTGTCCTTTGCGCAATGCGATAGCGGGTGCCCGTGGCGTCGGGAAATGCTGGATCTCGTCCCAGGCGGTCGTCTACGAAGGGGCGATCGAGACGCCTGCTTTGCTCACGGGAAGCAGCAGGCTGGGCTTGCCCGAGACGCTTGCGTGGGACGGTTGTGGCCGGGCTGGTTCGCTGGCCAAGCTAAACGGGGCCTCCAAGGTTCCCGAGGCGGTTCAACGTGGCGTGGATACTGCTTCGAGAGACGCCGTCCGGGATGATCTGTGGTTGCTATGGCACGACCTGAGATCTCGTCAATCGCCCCGTGGCCCACCGGAACCCTCGCTCGCGTGCTGAGGCCCTGCGCGCGGCCGGTGCCCTTGTTGGGCGCGGGTATCAGCGTTCCCTGTGGCTTGCCCAGCGGCGTGCAGCTTGCCGCGTGGATCTGCAGCCTGCCGCTGGTTGCAGATGTCGACTTCAGCGCAGTCCCGCCCAATCAACTGCGCAACCCTCTCTGGATTGCCCAGCACGTCATAGACACTGACCGAGGCTTGCGAGCTCAGCTACACCAAGCTGTCGCTGAGCACCTGATCATGCTTGAGGACCAAGCTACGCTTTCCCGCGGTCTGCTAGCCCTCGCGAAGACTCCTAATCGTCCGGGCTTGGTGCTGACCCTCAACTACGACCGGCTGGTAGAGAGGGCGGCCGTTCAGGCCGGGCGCCAGGTGCAAACACTGGGCGTCGAGGACATCCACGATCTGCTGAACGACGGTCTCGTTGAGCCAGACGACTCTCTGCGTGTCCTTCACCTACACGGCAGTCTCGACGACCGCCCCGAGGAACTCGTCCTCGATGCCGCGACCTACGCCAGCCGCGCCGACAACCAGCACGTACGCGACCTATTCGCCGCGCTGCTGGCCTCCTACAACCTC
>Ga0116215_1000435_pt1 | contig 32117 bp, 22 predicted proteins | sample Sb_taG_7_FD_89698 | JGI IMG/M metagenome (GOLD analysis project Ga0116215, IMG submission 89698) | Peat soil microbial communities from Weissenstadt, Germany - Sb_50d_2_FS metaG | ecosystem: Environmental > Terrestrial > Soil > Wetlands > Peat | place: Germany: Weissenstadt | collected 2010-09-21
CAGAAGTCGTGAAGAGTCACGATCCCGGAATGCCGTAGGAGGGTGTCGTAGACAAACTTGTGGTAGTGCGAGTTGCCCATCTGGTAAATGACCGCCCGATAGCTTGTCATCGAGGCCCGGCGCCTGCGGGATTTTCAGGACAACGAGAAAAGCATTCCGACCATTCTGACCACCTCGCAAAAACTCTCCACCGCCGCGGCCGATGATCTGCTTGAACTCGATCATCGAATTGATCGGCCGCATCAGGACGATGCTGCGGATATTGCGGGCATACGGGAAGGATTACTTCACGATTTATGATTTCGTGAAGGCGCACCACCATTTCATCGATCCGGAATGGGACGGGTGCTGGTCGCCTAGCGCGCCGTCGTTCGGGTGGTGACGAGGAGGAAGCCAAGCGCGGAAACAGGGGAGAAGGGGAACCGGCGCTCCCCGGCCCGAAGAAGATCAAAGTTAAGCTGGCAGACGGCAAGGCCCGCACGATCCAGCACATGATGGTGACGACCTTCTGGCATCCCGATGGTACGCCGATGTCGGCCCAGCAGTTCATGGAAATGCTTTTCGGCAAGCTCCCCGAATTCTTCAAGGACGAGGCCGAGCTGCGCGCCCTTTGGAGCGTCCCGGACACACGCGCCAAGCTATTGTAAGGGCTGGCCGAGAAAGGCTTTGGCGGCGACCAACTCGCTGAGATGCAGAAGGTCATCGATGCGGAGAAAAGCGATCTGTTCGATGTGCTGGCGCATGTGGCCTATGCTCTGGCGCCGCTCACCCGTGAAGAGAGGGCAACCAACGCCAAGGGCGCGATCACCACTCATTTCAACAGCAGGCAGCAGGCGTTCCTCGACTTCGTGCTGTCGCAGTACGTGAAAGTCGGCGTGCACGAATTCGACAAGGAGAAGCTTTCTCCTCTACTCAAGCTCAAATACAACAACGCCATCGCGGACGCCGTTGCTGATCTGGGTAAGCCCGAAGAAATCGGCAGAATGTTCGCCAGCTTCCAGAAGTATCTCTACCAAGGAGTGGCCTGAGCACTCCGGCAATTCTGTGCATGGCAACGATTGACCGGCTGCGAAGACATGTCCACGCCAAGACCTACCCGACAATGTAAGTGCACTTACCGGGTCGGCAAAAAGCCAACGCAATCGTCCCGCCGCTGCCGCTACATAATGGATTCACTTGCATCCAAGTGAATCCCTTCTTGCTGGGAATTCGGCATAAAGCTCGGCCAAACGGAATCCTTCACGGCGTTCAGTCGATTCAGGCCAGGCGTAGGAACCGGCCTCTTTAATTTGCAGTCTTGGGTGCGAATCGAACAAGTTCAGGACTTGTGGCAAGGCGGATGGTACACTCATCGACTGCGATTCTGGACCCCGCGATAGGAGCGGAGAGATATTGTTCCGCTGAGTGATTCCCCCGTTCGGTGTCGCCGATGAGTGATGTTACCCACATCCTGTCCGCCATCGAGCAAGGCGATCCCCATGCGGCCGAGCAATTGTTGCCGCTGGTCTACGACGAGCTGCGCAAGCTTGCCGCCCAGAAGCTGACACAGGAGAAGCCCGGGCAGACGCTCGAGGCGACCGCGCTGGTCCATGAAGCGTACTTGCGATTGGTGGGCGGTCAACAGTTCGCGAACCGTCGCCACTTTTTCGCGGCCGCCGCTCAAGCCATGCGCCGCGTCCTGGTCGAATCGGCACGACGGAAACAGATCGTACCGCGGGTTCAATTTGAAGGCTTCGAACCGCTGGTTAAGGCCAACGACCAGCGTCTCCTGGAATTGCACGACGCCCTGGAGCAATTAGCCGGCACCGAACCGATGGCCGCGAAGGTAGTCGAAGTCCGAGTCTTTGCCGGCCTTTCGATGGATGAAGCGGCAGCGGCCCTTGGACTCTCCCGGGCCACCGCCTACCGGGAATGGACCTTCGCCAGAGCCTGGCTTGCCACCGCCTTGGCCGACAATTCTAAAAAAACTGAGACAAATCCGCCGCGCCGCTCGCATATTAGGTGTCGGATCGAACGGGGATCAAACGATGCCAGCCGAATCACCATCGCTGAAAGAACTGTTTCTGGCTGTCTTGCCAGTACCGCCCGCGGAACGACCCGCCTGGCTGGAGAAGAAGTGCGGCCAAGAGACCGAGTTGCGCCGCCGTGTGGAGATGATGCTCGCAGCGCATGACTCGCCGCAGAGTCTGCTCGATTGTCTGGCGCCTGCCGCCGTTCGGCCGGAAGCAGCAACCGCCGATCTTGCAAGTTCGGAATCCGAACAGGCCGGCGCCATCATCGGCCCGTACAAGCTGGTGGAACAGATCGGCGAGGGCGGCTTCGGCCTGGTGTTCATGGCCGAGCAGCAACAGCCGGTGCGGCGCAAGGTGGCCCTCAAGATCCTCAAGCCGGGCATGGACACGCGACAAGTGATCGCCCGCTTCGAGGCCGAGCGTCAGGCCCTGGCCCTCATGGACCACCTCCACATCGCCCTACCGAATTGCCAGTGGAGATGACATCGGCTCGTAACAACCAGACCAGTAGGGCGCGTCGAAAGGCCGCGGATCGGGATTCCTCAAACCGTCTGTCTTCATCCGATGCCTTTCGATGCCCCTCCAGCCTTTGTGAGTTCCGCATGCAAGCCGACCTGAAGATTGCCATTGAATACCATCAGCGGGGTTCCCTGGAGCGGGCGGCCCAGATCTATCGCAGCATCCTGGCCCTGCAACCCGAGAACGCGGACGCCCTGCATTTGCTGGGCGTGGTCGCTCACCAGCTGGGCCAGCATACGCAGGCAGTTGATCTGATTGGCCGAGCCATCGCCCTTAACCCCAACGTCTCCGCCTACTATGCCAACCTGGGTGAGGCGTGCCGCGCCCTGGGCCAATTCGACCGAGCGGTTTCCTTCGGCCACACTGCCTTACGCTTGAATCCCAACAACGCCGATGCCGCCAACAACCTGGGCCTTGCTCTGTTGGCGCAGGGCCAGACCGAAGCTGCCATTGCCCAATTTCGCACTGCCCTCGACCTGCGACCCACATTCGCAATGGCTTCCAACAACATGGGCAATGCCCTGCGCCTCCAAGGGGACAGCGCCGCTGCCCTCGAGCACTTCCGCAAGGCCGTGGCGATCGATCCTCAGCTTGCCGAAGGTCACAGCAATCTCGGACAGTTCCTGCTGGAAAAAAACCACCTGCACGAGGCCCTGGTGCACTGCCAAGAGGCCGTTCGCCTGCGGCCGCAGTTCGCCGAGGCGCACAGCAACCTGGGCAACGTGCTCCGCGAATTGGGCCGGCTGGACCAGGCCAAACAGTGCTACACCGAGGCCCTGCGGCTCAACCCCGGCCTGGCCATGCTCTACAACAACATGGGCCAGGCGATGCAGGAAGAGGGCAAGCCTGACGAGGCGCTCGCTTGGTACAGCCGGGGACTGGAGCTGGACCCGAAGCTCGCCCGACTCCATTGCAATCTGGCCAGCCTCCAGGCCGAGCAAGATAGGTATGACGAGGCTATCCGCCGCTACGAGATCGCCCTCAACCTCGACCCGAACTATCCCGCGGCCCACACTGGCTTGGGTTGGGTGTGGCACGAACAGGGCCGATACGAAGACGCTCAAGAGCGCTACCGGCTGGCCCTGCGCCACAGGCCCGACTTCGCCCCGGCCCTGTGCAATCTGGGTCAAGTGCGCGAAGAGCTCGGCGACTTCGCAGATGGCGAGCGCTATTTTCGCGAAGCCTTGAGGCATGATGCGCGCCTCGCAGGCGCCTGGAGCCAATTGGCCACCCAGCTCCGCGGCCAGCTGCCCGACGAAGACCTGGCGAACATGCGCCAGCTTCTGAACGATCCTGACCTGACGCCCGGCAAACGTGGTTGCCTGCACTTTGGCCTGGCCCAGGTGCTCGATGCCCGCAAGCAGTTTAACCTGGCGGGTGAGCACCTCGTCCAGGCCAACGCCATCGCAATCGCCGAATGGCGCAAACGCGGCCAAGGCTACGACCAGGCCGTGCACTCCCGCTTCGTCGATCAAATGATTGCTGCCTTTACTCCGGCCTTTTTCGAACGGGTGCGCGGCTTCGGCGTCTTATCGGAGCGGCCGATCTTTATCGTGGGCATGCCGCGGTCGGGTACGACCCTGACCGAGCAAATCCTGGCAAATCATTCCCAGGTGCATGGCGCCGGCGAGCTCACCTTTGGCCGTGAAGACTTCGTTCGCCTGGCTGGCGCAAGTGGCCTCGATAATCAGGCCTTCGAGAACCTCTCCCGCCTCGATGCGTCCACGAGTCAAGCGCTTGCGAATGCCCACCTGGAGCGCCTGCGTGGGTTGAACGATGCCGCAGCGCGCGTGGCGGACAAGATGCCGGACAATTATTTGTACCTTGGGCTTCTGGCCACGTTGTTCCCGAGGGCCAAGTTCGTCCACTGTCGTCGTGATCTGCGCGACGTTGCCGTGTCCTGCTGGATGACCAATTTTCGCTCGATCCGCTGGGCTAGCGATCCCGACCACATCGTTAGCCGATGCCAGAAGTACCAGCGTATCGTGGCCCATTGGCAGCGCGTGCTTCCGGTAAAGGTGCTGGACGTCGAGTACGAAGATACGGTGGCCGACCTGGAGGGCGTGGCCCGGCGGCTCGTTTCCTGGTGCGGCCTGGATTGGGAGCCCGCCTGCCTCGCTTTTCACGAAGGCAAACGGCCCGTGCGTACAGCCAGCGTTACCCAGGTGCGCCAGCCCATTTACTCACGATCGGTAGCGCGCTGGAAGCACTACGAAAAGTCGCTCGGACCACTGTTCGCCAAGCTGCCTGCACTGTAGTAATCAGCAGACGACCCTACTGCTCATCAGGTTAAGCGCACTGTGCCTCTGCGCGCAATTTCTTCCAGATTTTCAAAAATCCATCGGGGAAAACGCGCGCCTTTCTCGCATTTACTCTTGAGGGCAGTGCGAGAGCCCGATTCGCGCGTCCTGTTTGCCCAACTGCCGATTCAAATTGGCGGGCTGTTCCGGCGAACGGGGCATTGATGATAAAGGGGCCCGTGTGAATTGGCGGATGAGCCACTTACGGAGATAGAGCAACCTCAAGCTCTTTCTAGCTTGCTGTAGCGGTTCGCGAAGGACGAACTTTCAACCCCTCCTCCAACCTGGGTGGAGGAAAAAGCCGTCCTGCAACCGCCGGGTGGCTCGTGCGCAGCCGGACCCACTATGCCTTCATTTGGGAAGAAACGCGCTTATCAATTGTTCTTTTCCTCACCAAACGAAGAGGAGACTTACCATGTGGTTAAACGAACTACGGCAACGCTGGATGGGACAAACCCCGCGGCAGCGGGGGAGGCGTGGCCCCGCGTCCCGCATGCAGAAGCGCTTGACTCTGGAAGCCTTGGAAGAGCGCATGCTGCTATCCAACCCCGCGAGCACCGCCGACTTGATCGCCGCTATCAACAGTGCCAACAGTTCCGGCACGCTAACCAACATCACGTTGAAAGCAGGCGTCCTCTTCGGTTTCTCCTCGCCGGACAACTCGACGGATGGCGGCAACGCCTTGCCGATCATCACCGGCAATATCGTGATCACTGGCAACGGCGACATGCTCACTCGGTCCGTCTCGACGCCATTTCGCCTGTTCGAGGTGGCCAGCGGCGCAACCTTGAACCTCCAGGACATGACGCTGCAAAACGGCCTGGCACACGGGACGGGCACTGCCGCGGAAGGCGGGGCCATCCTCAGTTCGGGCACGCTGAAGCTGAACGGCGTGGCGGTCCAAAGCAACGTGGCCCAGGGCAGCAATTCGGTGGGCGGCGGAAATGGCGCGAGCGCATCGGGCGGCGGCTTGTACGTGGCAGGGGGCAGCCTGAGCCTGATCAACGGCACCGTCATCGCCAACAATCGCGCCTTGGCTGGCAACGGCGCTAACGGCGGCAGTGGCGCAGACGGCAGCACCGGCGGCTTTGCTTTCGGCGGCGGCGTGTATGTGGCGAGCGCGAGCAGCGTCGCCCTGAGCGACGTCACCATCAGCACGAATTTCGCCAATGGCGGCAATGGCGGCAACGGCGGCAGTGGCGGCGCCGGCGGCCAGGCCGGCTGGGGCCAGGGCGGCGGCATGTACGTGGCGGCGAGCAGCAACTTCACGCTCAGCAACGACACCCTCAGCTCCAATGTCGCCCTGGGCGGCGCCGGCGGCAACGGCGGTGTCGGCCGCGGCGGTGGCACGGCTGGCGCCGGCGAGGGCGGCGGCTTGTTCCTGGAGGGGAACAGCGCCAGCCTGACCAACGACACCTTCAACGGGAATAGCGCCAATGGCGGCAGCGGCGGCAACGGCGGCGGCCCTGTTGGTGACAGCAACGGCACGGGGGCCGGCCAGGGCGGCGCCGGCGAGGGCGGCGGCTTGTTCGCGCTGCTGACGGGCAGCGCCAGCCTGAGCGACAGCACATTCAGCAACAATGTGGCCGCTGGCGGCGACGGCGGCGCGGCCGGCACAGGCGGCATCGGTCGCCAAGGCGCCCCTGGCGGCAACGGCGGCAACGGCGGCGTCGGCGAGGGCGGCGGCCTGGTTGTGGACCTGGGCAGCTTTACGCTGACCAACGACACTTTCAGCGGCAATAGCGCCATTGGCGGCCTCGGCTACTTCGCCGGCAACGGCGGCGAAGGCAGCGGCAGCTTCTTCCAGGGCGGCACCGGCGGCAGCGGCGGCACCGGCGGCGTGGGCGGCACCGGCGCGGGCGGTGGCTTGTACTTGTTTGGCGGCACCGTCAGCCTGAACGACGACACCATCAGCGCCAATAGCGTCTATGGCGGGACCGGCGGCACCGGCGGCGCCGCCGGCGGCGACTCCGGCAGCGGGTTTCCGGGGGGGTACGTCCCCGTCAGCGTCCCCGGTGTGGGCGGCAACGGCGGCAATGCTCAGGGCGGTGGCGTCTTCGCGCAACCCAACAATGCCGGCCTCGGTCTCGCCAATACCTTGATTGCCGCAAACAGCATTGTGGCAGGCACAGGAGGAACTGTAGGAGGAGGGACGTTCCAGAACACCAACGGCACTGCCTCCGGTCCCGATGTCTCCGGCTTCGTCTTTTCCAGCGATGACGATCTCATCGGCGATCCCACCGGCAGCAACGGCTTCGGTAAGGCCGGCGACCTGCTGGGCTCCAGCGGGAGCCCGCTCAATCCCCAGTTGGGACCGCTGGCCGACAACGGCGGACCCACCCAGACCATGGCCCTGCTGGCGAACAGTCCGGCCATCGACCACGGAGACAGTCACGCCCCCGGCCTGCCCGCCACTGACCAACGCGGCTTCGCCCGCATCGTCGGCAGCGCCGTCGATATCGGCGCCTTCGAATTCGGAGCCACGGCAGCCACTCCGGGGATAGTCCTCGGCGGCAGCGGCCTTTCTTCGGCCGCGCCCGGTGGACCAATCACGTACACACTGACCGTGACCAACAACAGCTCCACCGCGCAAAGCAACGTCAGTTTGATCGATCAACTGCCGGCCAACGCCACACTGGTTTCCTGGACGCCGGCCGCCGGCTGGAGCAGCGACGCTCCGCCTGCCGGCAGCTCCAGCGGCACGGTCTCGGCCTGGCTCGCCTCGCTGGCCCCCAACAGCTCGGCGACTTTCACCCTGGTAGTTCAGGTCACGCCCGGCACGACCGTGGGCACCGTCATCAGCAACACGGCCTCGGTCGCTCCCTTCGCCGACGTGACGAATCCAGGCGCGAACAGCGTCGGCTTCAACACCACGGTCCTGTACGCGCCGACGGTCCAGGTTGTCGATGCTGGCGGGACCTACAACGGTAATCCCTTCCCTGCGACGGCTACGGCCGTGGGCATCGACGGCACCACGCCGGTGGCCGGCAGTTTTAGCTACGCCTACTACGCCGGCAGCAGCGCTAGCGGCACGCCGCTGAGCACTGTCCCCGTCAATGCCGGCACCTACACCGTCGTCGCCACCTTCACGAGCAACGACGCCGACTATTCCAACGGCAGCGCACAAACTACCTTTACCATCAGCCCGGCACCGATCAGCTACACCATCGGCAACGATACCCAAGCCTACGGTTGGCCGGCCAACCTCGCGGCCGACTTGCCCTCCAGCTTCAGCACCGGCATCCACGGTGAGAATCTGGACATCACCTACAGCAGCAGCGGGGATGCCAGCACGGCCCCGGTTGGGACCTACGCCATCACGGGAGTGGTTTCCAATGGCACCGGCCTGACCTCCAACTATAGTGTCACGCTGACCAGCGGCACGCTCACGGTCCTGGGACCCGGAGTCACCGTTGTCGGCACGACCTTGTGGATCGTCGGCGGCACGACTACCAATGACAGCGCCTGTATCGATCCGGTGGATTCCAGCAAAACGGGCAGCACAGGCGTGAAGGTCGATGCCAAGCTCAACGGAGTCCACACCTCGGCCACATATAACCAATCCTTCACGGCGTTGTACATCTTCCTGTACGGCGGTAATGATGACATCCAGCTGGCCCCTACTCTGACCATCAACGCAACGGTCAGCGCCGGCAAAGGCAACGATCTTGTCACGGCAGGCAATGGCTCCAACGCCGTTACGCTGGGCAACGGCAACGACCTTGTCACTGCAGGCAACGGCTCCAACAGCGTTACACTGGGTAACGGCAACGACGGTGTCGCCGTCGGCAACGGCGCCAATACCTTTACCCTGGGCAATGGCAATGACATTGTCGCGGCCGGGAATGGCAACAACACCATCGCACTCGGCAATGGCAATGACATTACCCGCGTTGGCAAGGGGAACAACGTGATAGTGGAGGGGAACGGCAATGACGGCATCCTCGCCGGTAACGGGGACAACCTGATTGTCGCCGGCCTGGGCAAGCACACCGTCATAGCCGGCAATGGCAGCAACATCCTGATCGACGGCAGCGTTCAGCTGACCCAGAGCGGCGATTCGCTCCGCCAAGTGCTCGACGACTGGGAGCAGTTCGGGGCCCTGAGTACCAACGTCGCCAACATCCGTTCGCGCCTGGACGTGACCTACAACCACACCAACGCCAACACCCTGGTTGCCGGCCGCGGCCTCGACTGGTTCTTTGCCACCTATGCCGGGGATCTGACCAACCACAAAGCGGGCGACCTGCTCAATTGACTGCCGCCGGGAATGAGACGAACCGGCCTCACTTCATTAGAGGAGACAGAGGACAAAGCCGAACCGTGGTGATCACGGGCAAGAGAGACGCCGGCGTAATGAGGGCGACGGCGCCGGGAGTGCTGACCGGAATATTGAAGTCAATGATATTCGGACCCGGGTCGAAGCTGTTGGAGTCGCCCAGAGCCTCGCGAAGGGATCCGATCCCGGAATCGCTGTTATTGACGACGGTGAAGACCGCCGGCGCCAGGCGATCTTCGAGGACTTCCAGCAATGGCCGAGCCCAGCGCGACCGACGTTTGCGCCGCGGCGGCACATTCGAAGACCCGAGACGATGCAGAAAAGAATCTAGCGACATGGCCTTCCCCCTCGTGGTGTACGCATGCTTAGGATCCGCATCCAAATGGAGCAATAACGAGCTATTGGCAAGCAGTACCCGAAAGATAATGCGAAAAACGAGGATGTTTTCCCCGATCGATTCTTGAGAATTCTCTGAGAAATGGGTCGTCAGGAGAGGGAGTTGGTGACGCCGCGCTTGTTAAGCGTGCAGAGGGACTTTTGAAGGGACTTTTTAGTTCCTTTCTTTGTCCGCCACAGATTCCAAATCAGCGATCCATTTGTGAAAGTCCGCGCGGCCGCGGAGTGCGTCGAAGTCGGAGTCCTTTCTAGAGTTTGCCACCTTTTTGTACCCGGCAGTGACTGCTTGCCGCATCCAGGCCATCGCCCGGTCCGGCTAGGCTGCAAACGCCTTGGCGCCTTCGGGCGAGTTGCGCTGTACGCGATTGACGAGCCTTAAATGCGAACTGGCTCACTTGACGTCCGTCTTGCCGGATGGGACCGGGCCGGACATGCCCAGCAGGCGCGCTGCCTCAGCCTTAAACTGACGAAGTTGTTCGCCCGCGGCAGGCCTGGTCTCCATCCACTGAACTCCTTTGCCGTACCACTGACGAGCTTGGTCCTTGTGCCCGAGCTGCCAGTGAGCCATTGCCAGAAAAAAGCTCCTCCCGCCGGCCGGGCGCTGGGGAGCGAGGTTTTCGGACTTCTCGAGCGCGGCAATCGCGTCCTGCCAACCACCGGCTCGGTAGTAGGCCACGCCAAGCGTTTCCCATTTGTTCGCGAGTTTCGGCGCGTTCTGAATGATCTCCTTCGCCAGTTCCACGGCACGCGGCGGATCGCGAAACATGGGATTGGCGGTCGCGGCCAGCATCCAAGCGTACTCGTTCATCACCTTTTGCATTTCGGGAGTCTTCGGCCCCATGAGCCGTCGCAGCAGCGTCAGAGTGCTCTCATAGAGCTTGCGCGCCTCGGCAAACCGGCCCTGGTCCCGGTACACCGAAGCTAAAATGGTCAGCGCCACGAGTGTTTGCGGGTGCTCGGGACCGAAGACCTGGCGATGCAGCTCGACCGCCTCTTCGGCCTGTTTGCAAGCTTCGTCCAGCCGGTTCTGATCGCGTAAGGCATCGGCCAGGTTCGCCATCGTCACCAGCGTTTCCATGTGTCTCGCGCCCAGGACGCGCCGTTTCCCTTCCATCGTCTCGGCAAACACTTTGTAAGCCTCGGCTCCACGGCCTTCGTCGAGCAGCAGCTCGCCGAGCTCGTTCATCACTCTCAGCGTGTCTTGATGGTCGGGACCGAAGACGCGCCGCAAGATTTCCAGCGTCTCATCAAACGCTTTATGCGCCTCGTCGAGCCGGCCGAGGAAACGCCACATGATGGCCAGGTTGTACGTCGACCGCAGCGTAAAAAGGTCTTCGCGTCCGAGCAGGCGCCGTTGAATGAGCATTGTATCTTCGGACAGCTTGCTGGCCTCTTCGAGCAGGCCTCGCTCGGCCAGTGCGTTGGCGAGGTTATTCATGGACTTGAGCGTGAGCGGGTCTTCCGGGCCTAGCGTCCGCCGCTTGACTGCCACGACCTCGGTCAGCAGCTTTTCCTCTTCCTCGTACCTCCCCTGATTATGGAGGATGATGGCCACATCATTCATCGCGCCGACCGTTTCCGGGTGGTCGGGCCCCAGTTCTTGCCGCCGCAGCGCCAGCGCCCGTTGTTGCTGCTGTAAGGCCTTTTCATTTTCGCAGAGATACCAGTAGCTCACTCCCAGCGTATTGCGGATCGATGCCTCCACGAGCGGGTCATTCGCGAATGATTTGGCGATTTCCGGCTCCGCGCGGTCCAGCGCCGCGCGGATGGTTGCTTCCGTGCCGAGGCCGCCCTCCTGGCCCTTGGGCCGGGCGGCCGACAGCACGTGTTTCTCGAAAAACTCCCGGACCGCACGCGCTCGCGCCTCCGACTTCAGCGCCTGTTTGAGCTGCTCCGCTTCACGATCCCAGGCTGTCAGCGCCCGGGTTTCGGCCGCCCACGCCCGCACGGCTTGCCACGCGCTCACCCCAGCCCCCGCCATCAGCAACAAGGCGAATGCACCAGCCGTGACGATCAGCTTGCGGTTCTTGCGGGCAAACTTGCGCAGCCGGTAAGTTCGCGACGGCGGCGACGCCTCGACCGGCTCGTCTTGCAAGTAACGCTGGATGTCCCGGGCCACGCCGTCCGCTGCCTCATAGCGCCGCGTCCGGTCTTTTTCCAGACACTTCATGACGATCCAGTCGAGCTCTCCACGCACTTCGCGTGCCAGCCGGGCCGGCTCGAGCTGGCGTTGGGCGGAGATCGACGCCAGCGAATCCTTCGAATCGCTGAGGCGTGTGCTCGGCTTCGGCGGATCCTCCTCGCGAATCAGCCGCAACGCCTCCGAGACAGCCGCCCGTTTCAGCCGCTCGCGGGTCAAAGGCGTCGTGCCTGTCAGGAGCTCGTACAGGAGAACGCCAAGACTGTAAATGTCCGCGCGGGTGTCTACGTCCAGGGCGTTGAACTCCGCCTGCTCAGGGCTCATGTATTCCAGAGTCCCGATGATCCCGCCAAATTCCGTGACTAATGTGCGTTCAGTGAGTTTCTGGCCCAGTGCCTTCGCCACGCCGAAATCGATCACCTTGGGTACCGGCTTGCCGTCATAGGCGGCCACCAATACATTCGTCGGCTTGATATCGCGGTGAATGATCCCCTTTTGATGTGCATGCTGGACAGCCTCGCAGACCATCGCAAACAGGCTGAGTCGTTCTCGGGGCGTGAGCCGATGCTCGTCACAATAACGGGTGATCGGTATGCCCTTCACCAACTCCATAACGAAGTAGGGCCGGCCTGAGCTAGTTTCGCCGCCATCGAGGACGCGGGCAATGTTCGGGTGGTCCATCAGTGCCAGGGCCTGGCGTTCGGCCTCGAAACGAGCCACGATCTGGCGAGTATCCATTCCCGGCTTGAGGACTTTGAGGGCCACGATGCGGCGCAGGGGATGCTGCTGCTCGGCCATGAACACGACGCCGAAGCCCCCTTCGCCGATTTGCTCCAACAGTTTGTACGAACCGATTTGCTTACCAACAACCTCGCTGGCTTCGGCCGTTTCGGCGGGCATCTTGAGAAAGGTTCGATCTTCCTCATGGATGCGGAGCAACGCCTCGACTCGCGCCAGCAAGCCGTGGTCGTCGCCGCACGCTTCAAGGAGATAGCGTCGGCGGGTCTCAGGTGACGCAATTTTACGTGCCGCGTCGAAAATGGCGGCTTCATCCATCTGGGAATCGGCCATGTCATTCCTCGGGAAAGCTGTCATTCAGTAGTGCGAGAAAAGCGCGTAGATTCGCCGAACATTTCCAGGCGCAGCCAGCAACGGGCATAGGCCCAGTCGCTGTCGGCCGTGGACGGCGCTATACCCAGCGCTTGCGCCGCCTGGGCAATCGTTAGGCCCGCGAAGAATCGCAGCTTTACCACTTGTGCCCTGCGTGCATCCTGAGCCTCGAGCATTTCGAGCGCCTCATGCAGTGCAAGGAGGTCGATATCCGGCAACGGGAGCGCGATATCGTCCGGCAAATCCTGTCGTTGATGTTCGCCGCCTGCTTTGACCGTTTGCTTGTGCCTGGCTCGATCCACGAGAATTCGTCGCATGGCTTCAGCAGCGGCTGCGAAGAAATGCCCGCGACTGGTCCACTCTTGCACCCCGTCCGTATTCACGAGACGCAGGTAAGCTTCATGGACCAGGGCCGTGGCCTGGAGCGTCTGGCCCGGCTTTTCCTGGGCGAGCTTCTGGGCCGCCAGCTGGCGCAGCTCGTGGTAGACGAGCGGCAACAGCTGCTCGGCGGCGCGCGGGTCGCCTTGCTCGATGGCGGACAGAATGCCGGTGATTTGAGTCATGGGCAGCACCGACAGGCCGGAAAAGGTTGGAGGCCCCTTCTCCCTTGAGTCCGGGGGCCGGGGCCCGGAATCTTTCACCTCGGGGGGCGTCTAAATTGTTGAACCGGCAGGTCGTTTTCCTCCCCGGAGACTGCCGAAGAGTATACCATCCGCAAGACGGCAAGTCCTGCAGTCACCACCAGACCATGTGAGCCTACGCCTAATAAGTGAGCTACGCTTATCAATCCGCGGCCTGCCTAGGCTCTCTCCGGCAAGGGCGGGCCAATGGCTGGCCGCGGGGTTCTTCTATCCATCAGACAACGACGAGGGCGATGGCCTCGCCACTTCCTAAATCAACATCACCCCAGTCGTCGGTTCTGAAGTTCCTGGGTGCCTCCAGGGCTGACGGCCGGCCGCGGGATGCATTTCATTCTCAACCGCTCGGCAAGCCCCCGGCCAAGAGGAATGGCTGATTGGCATAACTCATTGATAAGGCATCACTCGCGTCGCGGTCACACGGGCAGTGCTGTCGCCAAATTCGTGAACGCACACCTTCGATTTGGCGTTGGGGCTACTTGCGAAAGTTCATGTCGTCAGACAATACCCGGTATGGGACCTGTTCACGCGAGAGGAATATGCTGCGGTCGGGAAGGGGTAAACGGGCTGGATGGGGGAGACGAAGGGCCGGAAAACGAAAATGGGACATGCAGAGTTTCGGCCGGAAACGCGTTCCCTCTTCGGCAGACCACCGTTGGCGGCCAAAATCTGCTCAGGAAACCTAATATGCAAGTCTGGCGTTAGACGGCTGAACTCCTTTTGCGCGATTCTGTCCGATACACAAACGTCTTTTCGTGCGCAGCCCAGTGCGAAATTAACGCTCATCGGCATCTGCCAGTGATCTTGTTCGCTCGGTCTGTGCAGCGCCGATGATGGACCCAAATCGGTGTAATTGGGTTCATTCTTGGCGCAGGCTGTGATCTCGGAAATCTTGCATGCGTAATGCGCAGCCGATCATCCTGGGCGGTCCGAAGAGGCTAGCATGCAGTCAGAATTTCTTTGCAAGCCGACGCGTCGGACTTACCAAATTATCATTCACGCCCGCGAGGTCTAGTTGTATTTGAATAGCGCCTCGCCCCGGCTGCATCGCCATTGTCCGTGGAAACTGGCGCAGCTGACGTAACGATATCCTGCTAGCCTGAAAGCATGGATGCCGTCAGTTGTCCAGGATGTCGCGAGCGTGACCGACGCATCGCTGAGTTGGGGCGGATGGTTGCCCGGTTACAAGCCAAGGGCGCGGTGCTGAAACGCCAGCTCGAAGAAGCCGTTCGGGCCGGCAAGCGTCAAGCCGCTCCTTTCTCGAAGGGTCCCCCGAAGCCGGAGCCGAAAAAGCCGGGGCGCAAGCCTGGGAAAGACTATGGAACGAAGGCACATCGCCAGCCGCCTCCGCCCGACAAGATAGACGAAATCCACGAAGCTCCGTTGCCCGATTCCTGCCCAGACTGCGGCGGCCCGATTGACGAAGCAGACATCAAACAACAATTCCAAACGGAAATCATTCGCCAAGCACTCCACCGGCAGTTCAACATCCACATCGGCACCTGTCGATCTTGTCGCCGACGCGTTCAAGGCCGCCATCCATTGCAAACCTCAGATGCACTCGGCGCTGCGGCTTCGCAATTGGGTCCTGATGCCCAGGCAGCGGCTGTCGAACTGAACAAGAACGCCGGCCTCGCAATATGGGCTGCAATTGGCTGCCAGCCTTTGTCGTCGCATTGTGCCTTGTCCAGAACATTGTCCGAAATGCACCGAACTACAATGGCGTCCACTTGAGGAATGCGCGTTGCCGCCAGCGTGGCATAACCCTCCATTTCGATGGCTAGAGCATCGCTATAGTTCTGCCGAATAAGCTGGTACGTTTGAGAAAGTTCGTGAGCTACGACCTGTTCGCCCGCCGCAATGGGCCCAACGTGAGCTTGTGGGGCCTCCACCTGGTCGGCGTGCCGCTTGCGAATCCTCTTGAGCCACTGGTCAGCCCGAGCAACTGCCCTGGCGAGTTGTTCCATCCTGTGACTTGTGTTATGCACGGCTGGACGAGGCCGGAATGTCTCTTCTGCCTTGCCGGAGTGGATGTTGTAGATCTTGGTTGATGCAACGACGTGGCCGAGTCGAACGTCCTTCTTTAGACTTCCTGCTACGCCAACGAAGAGAACTACTTCTGGTTCGAACTGAATGATTGCGCATGTGGCAATGACGGAGACGTTGGTGTTTCCAGGCCCACATTCAGCAACAGCTACTTTCCACCGGACGTCACCAGAAGTGAAAATGCCGCAGGAGTACACGGTGCCGTAGCGATCCTCTTCGTCGTGCCGACCTTCGGGATCGAGGTGCTCCAGTACAGCCTGGCACTCCAAGCTCAGTGCTGTCAAGATAAGCGCTTGAGGGTGGGATCCTTGCGCGTGTGCTAGAGGTGTAATGGAAGACACTAGGCGACCTCGTTGCAGTTAAGTCAATGTATGCCGACGCCCCGCCCTGTGACGGCTTTTTGCGCCGCCTGTGGCGACGGCTGTTCGGGTGATGCCCTCCGCTGTCCTGCGCTTAGGCAACACGAATCGAGCATCCTCGGAATAGCCGCCTCCCCAACACGGGCCGTGGCCTGGGTTTTGCGCAGCACTTGCAGAAAGAGGACCATGCTCAAGAGGGAGGCGGATCCTTGAGCCAATTACGGACAGCAATCCTGGTCAAATCCCAAAGCTCCCTGAACAGCTCTTCTTCGTTGTGTTCGGGCGGGTCCCAGCCGAAGTGAGCGTCCTGATCCATCTGCATCAACGCGCTGCCATGGAGAATCTCTGAGCGAAGGGAGTACATGTCATTGCGGCGATGCTCCAGAGCGGCACCAGAGGCGTATCTCTCGATGAGCTTGCGAAATCTCTCCTTGGCACCAATCTTCCCTCGCTTGGTCAACGACTCGATGGCAATGACGAGGGAAGCAAAAGAAGCAGAAAAAGATATCGTCCATTGGCGGGAGGCCATGTCCATCCAGAAGCTGGCGCGATCGAACTTGGCACGGTTTCCCGGTGAAAGCTGCCCGTAGCAACAAATCGAATCGTCGAGGTCGGCCGGGACGCGTAAGGGGCGGCCATCGTGGCCCACACCTGCGTAGTATGCTTCCGGGTCGAGCTCTTCGATCCGTTCGGCCGGAGGCGGAGATAGTTCCTCCATCACGACCTCGCCGAACTTAGCCCAGAAAAACTCTTGAACCCATTTGACTTCATACTGGGCATCCCCCGGCACAACGGCCCATAAGTGCCTGAAGCGTCGCGGTTGGCAGGAGGTTCCCCCGGCAAGAAGAACATTGAGGAGATGTGTAAGCTTGCGGTGTTCCCGCATCCGCCGATAGTTAGTGATCGCCCAGAGATTGCTTGCTTTAATCGGGAATTCAAGGATGAACGGGTGATCCGCCATCTCCACCGGGGCTTGGGGAGCATCAGCCGGCGGCGGCAGAATCTGCACGCCGGAGCGTTGCCCTCTCCAGGAACCAAGCACGCGAAAGCTGCTGAAACTGCAATCCCGCCCTACCTTTAGCGGTTCTGCTCTCTCAATGTCCTCAATAGCGAGCGCCCATTTTGTGGCATCGAAAGTCGGACCGGGCTCGATGGCGACAATCTGCTTGTTTTTGGAAAACGTCAGCTTGATCTGGCAAGCCGAGCCTGCGAGCGGAAGATAAAACGTGTTTGGATTGTTTGCGTGATCATGATACTGACCCGGTGTTCCAATGCGTTCGTGCAGGATTTGCCTTAATTCCCCCTGGTCAAGCTTCGCCCATGTGTCTTTCAGAAGATAAGTACCCATGGAGCCATTCTACGGGAGAAGGCGGCGCACGAAATAGTCCTGCGGCGTTTCCGATGATGTCGCCCAGTCATCAAGAGAATGTCGCGGCAGGACAGCCTCTGCTGATATCGCGCCGATTCTGGCGTGCAATGAAAATGGGGTCATCGAGTGCGATGCCCCCCTCCACGGCTGCCTGGACTGTTGCCGAGACTTCCTCCCTCACCGGTACAAGAGGTGCGCGAAGCACTTCCACGTTCTGAAGAGTTGGGCCATGTACGAGCATGTGGCCCACCGCGTCAGCTTCGAGCAGCGTCCCAACCGGCTCCCCGAAAGAATGATCAAACCATCAACCCGCCAGTATACAGCCCGGCTGTAAACTGGCGGGTTGGACTATGCAGATCGCCTCCGTCGCAATGCCTGCTGATCTGAAGTAACTTCCCCGGGGTGCATTTGCACGACTCCAAAGGCTCGCACCGGGAAGGTTCCCATGTTCTTGATCTTGACCGGCACTGCGAAGAAACGAAACCCGGCACCCGGAAGCCGGCCCAATCCTCGCAGGTGTTCGACAATCGGGACTTCGGCGGCGAGGAGGAGGGAATGTACGGGCCGGCTCAGGTCGCCGGTGTCGTCAATGTTCAGCGAGTCGATGCCCACCAGCGCCACGCCCGCTTCGAGTAGGTACTCGGCGGCGTCTTTCGTCAGGAAAGGATGGCCCTCGAAATACTGGTCCGTGCGCCAGTGCGCATCCCAGCCGGTGCGAACCAGGACCGCTTTGCCTCGAAGGTCGCAGTCTGTGAGCGCCGCACGACTGATGGCCCGGTCATTCGACAGGTCGGCAGGGATCACGGCGCATTCCAGGTTCGCCAGGCGCTCCAGGGGAAGTTCCGACAAGTCTTTGCCGTTGGTGGAACGGCGAGTCGAGGTAGGTGCCGGTGTTCGCAACCATCTCGATCTTGCCGATGTGGAACTCGGTGCCCGGAGCGTAATGCGACCGGGACTGCTCCCGGCTGAGGAAATCGCAGACGAGGGGTGCCGGCAGATCCTTGTAGGTAATCATGCCGTTTTCGATGACATGGCTAACATCGACCAGCGTGGATGACTCCCGTGCGGTTCAGAGCGTGCGGACACGACGGACGATCCGCTCGTCCACCCGATACCCGACCGCCTCCCAAAAAGTCATGGCCCACGGGTGATGCTTCTCCACCAGCGCCTTGATGCGCTTGGCTCCCTGCCGGTTATTGAAACCCCATCCCACTGGTCTTACTTTCTTTTTATTTGACGCCGAGTAATTGGGTCGCCTCCGCATAGAAGCTGCGTAGTTCCGCATCTTTGGGAGCGTTCTTCTCCCTCCATTGGACTGCCTTGTCGTACCACTTGCGGGCTTCCTCTCGGTGACCCAGCTGCCAGTGTGCCATGGCCAGGGTGAAAGTATTGAACGCCTCTGCTTGCCCCTTCATAAGTTCCATGGACTTGGTCGCGGCCTCGATGGAGCTTGTCCAGTTTGTCGCCCGGTGATGGGCCACGCCAAGCGTGTTCCACCAGCCGCCATTCTCAGGCTCGAATGCAACCGCTCGCTTGGCCAGGTCGACCGCTCGTTTCGGCTCGCGGCGCGAGACGTCAGTCCGCGTGATCAGCAGCCAGGCGAGATTGTTAAAAGGGAGCGCATAATTCGGGTCCAGCTCAATGGACTTCGTGTAGTCGGCGATCGCCAGCTCCTTCTCACCGCGGCGGGAATGTATGTAGCCCCGGCTACCCCACGCCGCTCCCCATTTGGGGCTCAGCTCGATGCCTTTGTCATGATCCGCAAGTGCCTTGTCCAGTTTGCCGAGTTGGCCATAGACGATGCCTCGGTTCACCCAGCCTCGCGCCGATTGTGGATCCAGTTCAATGACCTTGCAAAAGTCGGCCAGAGCCAGATCCCAATGCTGGAGTTTTCCATGGGCCAGGCCCTGCGCTTCCCAAGCCTTTGCGGACTGCGCGTCCATCTCGATTGCCCTCGAGATCTGTGCGAGAGCTTCCTGGTCAGATCCTTTCGCCAGCAAGACGTTTGCCAGAGCTACCCTTCGACCGGGGCTGTGCGGCCGTACGACCTGGGCGACAGTATAGAAGCGAACGGCATCGTCATACTTGGGAGGCTTCAATGCACTGAAACAATACCAGCCTAGGGCGTCATTGATCCACAAGTCTGCGGGGTATTGCCGTTGCGCCTGCCGCAGCAAGCTCACGGCCTGCGCCGGGGAACTCAAGTAATCGCCCAAGCTGCGCCCTAGCAGCGTCAAGCTGTCTGGGGGCAGTTGGCGGGCGTCCACGGAGGCCGCCAGAGCCTCCAGGGCTTTCCGATCATCTCCAGACAGGGCCGCGCGCACCTGGCTGCGCCACGGGTCGGGATCTGCCTCCCGCGCAACCTCCAATAATTGCTTCCAGTTGGGAGGCACGTTTGTCGCGGCAACCCGGCGCATGCCGGACCAGAAATCAAGCGCCCGGGCCAGTGTCCGCCGGATGCTCCGTGCCCGAATCCGTTCAGCCGCTTCCGTGGTCGGCATTGTCGTCATGTCGATGCCATAATTCATGAATGCCTGGGCGTAATCCTCATCTTGTTCTTGGCCGCTGGTGAAATTCTCACTCCTGGGCTGACTATAGATTTCCTCCAGCCGCTGCGCCATGGTCAAGTCGCTCCTCAGGTCCAATAGCTCCGCAGGAAGTTCCTGCCGGCCGCTGGCCGCGAGGAGCTTTTCGGCGCGTTGAACCGGCACCCATGCCTCCTGCCATTTCTCATCCGCGACTAATGAGGCGGCCTCGTCCAGGGAGCGATGCACCTCGCTAGCCAATGCCGCATCCCGCAAGGCGCTCTCGCGAGCGGCCAAGCCGAGTGTACCGGTCAGCACGCCGAGTGCGGCTGTGATCACGAGCGCCGTCAGAAGTGCGCCGCGATTTCGCTGCACAAATTTGCGGTAGCGGTACCATACTGCGGGCGGGCACGCCTGCACGGCCTCATTGTTCAGGTAGCGATCGACGTCGGCGGCCAGGGCGCTGGCACTCTCGTAACGGCGATTGCGGTCTTTCTCGAGCGCCTTCATCACGATCCAGTCCAGCTCGCCCCGCAACAGCTGGCGCAGTCTGCTGGGTTCGCTCCGCCTCTGCGCTGAAATCGTGGTCGCTGCCTGCCCCAGGGTGCTGATCCGCGTGCTCGGCTTGGGCGGTTCTTCCTCCCGAATGATCCGCCGCATCTCTTCGAACGCCACCGTGCGGAGGCGCGCCTGATCGAAGGGGGTCGTGCCGGTGAGCAGCTCATAAAGCAGCACGCCGAGCGAGTAAATGTCGCTGCGCGTGTCTACATCCAACCCGCTCAGCTCCGCTTGCTCGGGACTCATGTACAACGGTGTGCCGATCATCTGCGCAAAGCCGGTGAACAGCGTCTTGTCGGTGAGTTGCTGGCCCAACGCCTTGGCGATGCCAAAGTCGATGATCTTGGCCACTGGCACCCCATCGTGCAGTGTCACCAGCACATTGGACGGCTTGATGTCCCTGTGGATGATCCCCTTCTGGTGCGCGTGCTGCACCGCCTGACAGACCGACACGAACAGTTCCAGCCGTTCGCGGAGAGAGAGCTGACCGTGGTCGCAAAACTCCGTGATCGACAGTCCACGGACCAGGTCCATGACGAAGTAGGGCCGGCCCGTGCTGGTCGCGCCGGCGTCGAGGACGTGGGCGATATGTGGGTGGTCCATTAAGGCCAGCGCCTGCCGTTCGGCTTCGAAGCGGGCGATCACCTGGCGCGTGTCCATGCCGGGCTTGAGGATCTTGAGAGCCACCTTGCGGCGGACTGGCTGCTGCTGTTCGGCCATGAAGACCAGGCCGAACCCTCCTTCGCCGATTTGCTCCAGCAGCTTGTACGGGCCGATGAGCGTGCCGGGGCTTTCTTGGACCGGCTCTTTGTTGGTGGTCACGAGACCGAGAGCGGATGCTGGTGATTCCAAAAAACTGCCGGCCGAGGCGTCGGCCTGGAGCAACGCGTCGACTTCGGCGCGCAAGCCGGGCGTTGCGGCGCATGCGCGTTCGAGAAAGACCTGGCGCTCCTCGGCCGGCCCGATCTCGAGCGCTTCGAGGAAAATCTCATTGACCTGTTGATTCCAGGTCGCCATTGCGGCACCTTGATAGGAAGTCTCTACTCATCAATGCGCGAAAAAGGCCCAGGTTGCACGTGAAAAATTCGTAGATTCTCACGTAAGCCACCAAGCCGGGAGGTACGCTGACTGGGTCGCTGCCCAACAAGATGTTGGATTTGATGCACGCCGACTTTCACGCAGATTGGTAGCACCTTGCAAGTGATCTTTTGGCCAGTTATCCTTGCTTGGATGAGCGACGTCACACGCATCTTGTCAGCCATCGAGCAGGGAGACCCGCACGCAGCTGAACAGCTGCTGCCGCTGGTCTACGAGGAGTTACGGCAGTTGGCGGCTGGGAGGATAGCGAACGAGAAACCGGGCCAAACACTTCAAGCCACGGCCCTGGTCCACGAAGCATACATGCGCCTGGTCGACGTGGACAAAGTTCAGGAATGGGACAGCCGGGGACACTTCTTCGCCGCCGCGGCTGAAGCCATGCGCCGCATTCTGGTCGAGCGAAGCCGGAGCAAGGCGACATGCAAGCGCGGCGGCCAGGCGCGGCGCCTCGATCTGGGTAAGTTGTCGCTGGCTGTAGATGAGCCGTCGGAGGATCTGCTGGCACTCGACGAGGCGCTCGCGGAGCTTGAAAAGCACGATCCGCAAGCCGCCCAGCTCGTGAAACTCCGCTACTTTGCTGGACTTGGCCACCAAGAGGCTGCGAAGGTCCTGGGCCTAGGGCGTCGTGCCGCGGACCGGCTCTGGGCACTGGCGCGCGCCTGGCTGTACCGCCGCATCAGGGGGTGCTAACCCCGCTGCACGGCATTAAGTCATCGCGCCTGCCCAAGTGGCGATGACCGCTTGGTTCTCCCCTCCAAAAATCACAATTTCCAAGCCCCTGGATTGGGGCAAGCAAATTTCCTACCTGCTGCGTGCAACATTGAATCATTTCTCGCATTGATACGTGGAGGCGGTTTCACGATGCGAAGCGACGGGCACCGGGAAACAGCCGTTTGAGAAGACGCTCCCGCAGGCACCCAAAATCCGAGAGCGGATGCATCCAGCAAAAGGAGCAGCTACCATGGCACGTTTCCTCGAACGAGTTCTAATCCGGAAGGAGCATGTCGCACGCTCTCCTCGGCGAATAAGCGCGCGGCGCGCGCGCCCAGCCCTCGAAAGGCTAGAAGAACGGTGCAACCCCATAATTGCGATCCTGATCGGACATCCAGCGGCCATCGTGCAGGTAAATCCGCAGCCCTTGCCGCCGATCGTGATGGTCGATTTCCAGCTTTTGAATCTTCCACTATGGGACTCGGCGCCTGTGCAAGTGACCAATGCGCACTTCGATCTCCAGGGACGTTTCAGCCAAACTGGCGAATGGAGCGCCGCGGCGGGCGCCGCGCCGACACACTGGTCCCTAGAGGTGATGTATAGCCTGGCCGGCAAATACAGCGAAAGTAGCCACCCGCCCGATCCAGCTATGCCAGCCACGATCGCTGCTAGCTATCAGATGAGCGGAGCGGTTCGGTTGATCCTGACTATCGACCAACCTGTCGGGAAAACCGAGGTCGTGGCCGAAAGCAGCATTATGCAGTATCTTGGCACCGCTCAGGGGACGGGCCAAGGAGCTAGGCCGCAAGAATCAGTCTCCTTCAACTTCACGGCAATCGCTACGAAGGACATAGCGCAAACATCGGGAAAAGGGCCAAGTAGATCGTTTCTTGTCCTCAAGGATTGGACTGAGAACAGCACGGACATAGTATTTTGCAAATACTGCGGGACAGGCGCGCCAGCAATTCTTGGGTCCTTCACACGGCAAGCCCAGATTTACGAAAGCGTAACGCCCGCAAATCCACCAGGGACCGGTGCTCCGCAGAATGCTGCCACCCTGATTGACTCCGTGTTCAACGATGCGGGAACATTTCAAACAGCGGTCCAGCCTTCCGGACTTCTTCCGGGCGTCTGCTTGCTGAATGGCCAAACGCTCTCCATGGGCCAACTCGAGGAGACCATTACGTTGCCCTCGACGGTTGGCTCGACCCCGACCACCGAGATGATTTCGGAACTGTTCGCGGAGCATAGCAATTTCCAGTCTCTGTTTATCGAATTAGATTCCTAACCCGGCGGTGATTTGTCCATCCCTTGGATGGCCGCCATCAAGATTGTCGGAGCACCAAGAGTTCTGCTTTGTGCGTTGCACATCGGTTCAGCGCCTGCGAATGCTTCGCCGATGTAGGACCGACCTTTTCTTAAACCTAGTGAAAGGATACCGCCATGCGTAGAAAAACCTTGATCTCCTGTGCAACTCTGCTTGCGCTCGTGGTTGGCCAGTCGGCTCAGGCAGATTACATCTACCAATTCACGACCATTCCCCCCACGGGCATAGGTGGGAGTTTGAGCGCCACCATCACTGCTCCCGACTCGGCTATCAGCACGGGTTCCATTTCCGCGGCGGACATTACGTCGCTACAACTGCAGCTTTCGGGAACAAGCCTTCCCTTCGTCGACGGGACGACGACGGCCACCGGTGCTTTGATCGGCTCCTTTTCGGTAAACACTACCACGGGGGACTTCATCTCAACCCGCCCGGAGCTATTCGCGGCAATCCCCCCGGAAACGGTGACGCTGTCGCCCTCCCTCTCCGACATTGCGAATTACATAGTGCAGATTCCTGATGTCGGTCAAACCGGTGAGGGCATTTGGTCGGTTAAGCACTCGGGAGTGCCGGAGCCGAGTACAGTTTTGTTGGCAGGTATTGGAGGGCTCATTGGCCTGGCCGTCGCCGTCCGCTGCCGTTGCCGGCGCTGGGAGGCGAGGGTTCCAGCCGGGAGAAACCCGCCACTCGCCTAGCGGAGAGTCTACCGTGCTGCAGGGGCCGAATCTGCTCGGCCCCGTGCCTGCTCCTCCGAGTTCCCCGGAGTGGGACGAAAACTTAGTCTCTAGATCAGTTCCAATACGAGGCACTCGATCGACTATGTGGGGATCGCATTCGCTGAACATACCGCCGGGAAATGGCTTGCATTGCACGTGTACAGGCCCAACTGCCGCCGTAGCACGAACGGTGCTGAAGTTGTTGGTGGCTTGCTCCCCGGAGAGGCGGAAAATCGTTGGGAGGCGCTGCGAGATGGCCCGATACCGCATTTTTTGTCGCGAAAAGCGCCCGGCGCGCATATTTCCCTATGAGGAGCAACTCCTCTCCGCTATTCGCGCTACACCAATCAACTCCCGGAACGAATCGCGAAAGGAGAATGGGAAGCCTGGCCGACCTTGCTCAACCGCTACCGTGAACGGCTGCAATAGGGTGTCCAGGCAAAAACCAAGCACTTGCCGATGCAGCCCAGCTCTTGAGCGAGTGCTTGAGAACCAGCATGAGGAAGAAAGGGGTTACCCATGTCCAGCTCGTGGCGAAATTGGTTGCAGGGCCTGAGATTCCGAAGTGCTGAAGGCAGGGGTCGGCCTGGGAAAAACAAGCGGCGGGCATCGCGGCCCGCGGCCCGCCTGCGGCTCGAGCCGCTGGAAGCGCGCGAGCTCCTGTCGGTCGGCCCAATTACTTCAGCCAGCTGGACCGAGATAGGACCGGCACCCATTAATTCGCCCAGCCCGGCGGAGAACTCGGCTGGGCGTGTCACCGGTATCGCTGTGGACAATGTCACCGGCGCCGAGTACGTCACTGCGGCGGGCGGCGGAGTATGGAAATCACTGGATAGCGGGAACACCTGGGCTCCTCTGACCTTTAACCAAGCAACCTTGGACATGAGTGCCATTGCACTGGCGCCGAACGGGAGCCTTCCAGAAATCATCTACGCCGCCACTGGCGACATCGATGGCAACGCCGGTTTCAGGAACTATTCGACCTATGGCATCGGTATTCTCAAGTCGATGGACGGGGGACAATCGTGGACGCTCCTGACCGGTCAGATGTCCGGTAATCCGAATGCCAATGTCTTCAATCGCCGAACCATATCCAAGCTTGTTGTGGATCCAACCAATCCCAATACCGTTTACGCGGCCGTCTATGGTGGGGGCGACAATGGCTCGATCGGCAACACGGGAATATGGAAGTCAACCGATGCCGGCGTCACGTGGGTCAACACGACCAGCTCGATCGACACTTTTGATAGTTGGAGTGATTTGGCGATTGACCCCGCGAACTCCCAGATCCTCTACGCCGCGGTGGGCACATCCAACGGCAGTGCATTCAACGGCGTCTATATGACGACCACTGGCGGCACAGGCAATCATCCCTGGACGCTGGTCAGCGCGCTTCCCAGCGGCTTCACCAAGGATGCGGCTGGTAACTCGATCGGCAGAATCAGCCTTGGCATCGGCACGAACGACCCCCTGCGCGTTTATGTCCTCATGAGCGACACGACCGGCGCTCTTTACAGCGGCGGTCTTTACGGCATGTGGGCGCGGCAGGACAACGGCGCCTGGACGAACTTGAGCGCTAGCCCCAACCTTACTCTTGTGGCCAGCGAGCCTCAACTGAAATACGGCAATGTCATTGCGGTGGACCCGTTGAACTCCCAAATTGTTTATGCCTTTGGGTCGATTTGCGCAGTAGCTTCCAAGGACGGCGGCAGCACCTGGCAACGCATCAACTACGTCGGGCCGCCCCTCAATAATAATCCTAGCTTCCTTGCCCGGCCGCATGACGATTACCATGCGTCAGTCTTTTACGGAGGGAACGGTGCGACTGGCTCCGGGCCGTTGAAGCTACTCGTTGGCAATGACGGAGGCATTTGGCGCCTCGAGAATCCCGAAACCGACTTCGGCCCGTTCAGCAACCCGCCAAACCCGCAAATGCCACAGTGGACTTGCATTAACGGAGACCTGGGAATCACCCAGTTTTATAACGTTGCCCTTGACCCGAATTCAGCCAGCAACGCCTATGGCGCATCCCAAGACAACGGCATTTCTCAATTCCAGGGCAACCCGAACTGGTCTTCCTACACGGGCGGTGACGCCTTCAACTTGGCAGTCAGCCCGAACCTACCAAATACCGTCTATAGCTCAGGAGATGGGCAGAACGGAAAGGGCCTGGTGGCGCGCAACTTGATGGCGATCGATTCTTCGTCATTGATCACGGGCGGATATTTTATTGTGGATCCGAACAAATACCCTAGCGGACAGGACCGGCTGCTCTTTGCAGGGTCCGATATCGTCGAATCCACGGACAGCGGCAATAACTGGAATTCCATCATGGGGACGGGCTGGCCGGTCGATGGCAACGGCAACTCTCTCATTGCTGTCATCAACTATGATCTGTCGGCCTCCCATCCCGATACGATTTACGCCGTCGGCCAAAACTCCGGCTCCAGGGCATATTTAACTCTCGTCACGGTCGATGACGGACAACACTGGGCTGCGCTTGCTCCCCCGCCAGACGCATCCGCCTTGCAAAGCTATTTTTCCCAATCAAACCTCCACGTCGATCCGGTCAATGACCATCTCGTTTACGTCGTTGGCAACGACGGCCATGTCTATCAAGGTCAGCTAACGACCGATGCCAGCGGCCAACCGACGAACCTGACCTGGCAAGATATTACCGGTTCCGGTTTGCCCACCAGCCCCATCGACGGCCGGCCGGCTTCGCTTTATGCGATTGCCGTCTACCCCCTCGGTCCCCAGGACCGCGATCTGTACGTGGGTACGGACTTTGGCGTGTACACTTCAAACAATGACGGTGCCACATGGTGCAATTTTGGGGCACTCCCGAACGCGCGCGTGGTCGATTTGCAGATGCAGAATTACCCGCCGTCCGTCATTGCCGGCGGGCCCACTGCCCCCAACATTTTCGCGGCAGGCACTTATGGCATCGGCATGTGGGAAATAGCGTTCGGTGTCACTGCTGTCGTGGTCAATGGCAATCTTGAGATCACCGGTGACGCCGGCGACGATGTGATTACTGTCCGCCTCAATCCAAATGACCCGTCCAAGATGGAAGTCTGGGAAGGGGGGCCGGAGAATGCATTTGATCAATTGGTCGGCTCATTTGCTGTCTCCACGCTGACCAGCGTTACGATAACCACGGGGAACTGCGACAATACGGTCAACGTTGAGGACAGCGTCGCCGGCATACCAGTCACCGTGAACGCGGGCACCGGCACGGACATCGTCAACATCAGCCCCTTCGACCAAACGCTGACTAATATCCAGGCCAACGTCTCGGTCAACGGGACCGGTGCCGGATTGAAAACGCTCAACGTTGACGATCAGCAGGCGCAGCTCTTCCTTGTCCAGTACACCGTGACCAGCTCCACCATCGACCGCGGCACCGGCATCATCTCTTACAACGGCTTCCGCGCGGTGAATCTGAATGGTAATGTGTCGGCCATCTACAATGTCCTCAGCACGGAGCCTTTCTGGACGACCACTCTCAATACAGGAGGCGGGCTTGCCACCGTCAACGTATTGGCGGCGGGCTTTGACGGCACGCTGAACATCGTTGGCAACGGTGGTTCCAATGCCGATGTGGTTAATCTGGGGGACAACGGCCTCCTTACGGGCGTACAGTCAGCCGTCAATATCGAGAACAAGTCGAGCACTACCGCGGTCAACATAGACGATTCGCAGGATCCCGCGGCGGTTAACGTAACGCTGGGGACCTTCGGCACCAACCCTGCTGACGCGGAGGGCGACGGCGACATTTGGGGCGGCATCGGCTTCTCGAACGGGGCTGCCGACATCTATTACGAATACAACGATACCCGCAGCCTGACCATCGACACGGGCACGGGCGCGGGCACCGTGGTCAACGTCGATGACACCGACCCGGCCTTTGCAAATTTCCAGACCAGCATCGTCTCCCATGCACCCACGACAATCAATGTGGGCAACAATACGAGCACCGTCCAAGGTATTGCCAGCACCTTGAACTTGGAAAACCCGCCCAGCTTGGACACGATCAACATTGATGACGCTCTGGATAGCTCGGTCCAGAAGGTCGTGTTGAGCACGCTCGGCACCAACCCCGCCGACTCGGAGGGCAATTCCGACGTCTGGGGCCAGGTCAGCTTCCTGGGGGCGGCCAACATCAACTATGAATACAGCGACACGAGCGTCCTTAATCTCTTGACCGGCACCGGCGCCGGCACTGTGGTGAACGTTCTGGCCACCAACTCGGCCAATCTCGGTTGCCAGACCAACATTGTTGCCTCCGCCAAGACGACCGTGAATGTCGGTAATGCCGGCGCCGGGACCGACGCCCAGAATATTGCCAGCGACTTGAATATCGAAAATCCGTTCATCGCAGCCGTCAGCATCATGGTTGACGACTCGCTCGACCCCGCCGCCCAATCAGCAACGCTTAGCATGCTCGGCTCCAACCCGGCTGACTCGCAGGGGAACAGTGATGTCTGGGGTCAGATCCACGCCCTGGCGCCGGCCAACATCAATTACGAATATGCAGACATAAGCTCGCTGCAGATCCTCGGTGGCCTCGGCGGCGATACGTATAACGTGGCCAATCTTCCTTTGGTTCCCACAACCTTGAGTGGAACAGCGGGGTCGAATACCCTGCATGGACCTAACCAGGCCAATTCCTGGGTGCTCAATGCCGCTCATGGCGGCGTGCTCGATGGCAAGATCACTTTCAGCGGCTTCCAGAATTTGGCGGGTGGTAATGTGGGCGACACCTTCAGCTTGACCAGCGTCTCCCCTATTACCATGAACCTCCTGCTGAACTCCGCCGGTATGCTGACCACCGCCTCGGGGACGAAATCGATCACCGGGAACATCAACAACAATGGCAATCTCGTGACCGTTGCCGGCGCCGGCAGCACCACCATCCAAGGTGTCATCAGCGGCGCTGGGGGCTTGAATCTGCCTGGAACCGGCACACTGACCTTGCCGGTGGCCAACAGTTACAGTGGCGGGACCGTCCTGAACGGAGCCACGCTCGCCGTGGGGAACGGCGGGGCACTGGGGAGCGGAACCCTGGCTCTTGACAGTGGTACCCTGCGTGCCAATGGCTCGGCTGTATCGCTGAGCAACTCAGTGACGCTGGCTGGCAATGTGACCTTGGGCGGCAATCTAGGTCTGACCTTTACCGGGTCGGCCACCTTGACTGGCAACCGAACCTTGACCGTAACCAATACCGCGACGACGACCTTTGCCGGGGTGATTGGCCAATCGTCGAACGGCCTCGGCTTTACGAAAGCGGGCTCCGGTGTCTTGGTCCTTTCTAACAGCAACACATACAGTGGCGCCACGACGTTGAGCGCAGGGACTCTGGCCCTGGGCAACAACAATGCTTTAGGGACAGGTACGCTGATTCTCAATACGGGAACACTGCAGGCCAGCGGCGCCGCCATTAACATCGCCAATGCGGTAACCATCGCGGCGAACTCGACCATCGGCGGCAGCCTCAATTTCACGTTTAGCGGCCCAGCGACTTTGACCGGCACCCGGACGCTGACCGTGAGCAATACAGGAACGACCACGTTCGCGGGGGCAATCGGCCAATCGTCCAACGGCTTCGGCTTGACGAAAGCCGGCGGCGGCATGCTGGTGCTTTCTAACATCAACACCTACAACGGCACCACGACGTTGAGCGCGGGGACCCTGGCAGCCGGCAACAATAATGCTCTGGGGACAGGCACGCTGACTCTCAATGGCGGAACTCTGCGCGCGGACGGCGCCGCCGTTTCCCTGGCCAATGTGGTAACCATCGCGGCGAACTCGACCATCGGCGGCAGCCTCAATGTGACTTTTACCGGCGCAACGACTTTGACCGGTACCGAGACGTTGACCGTGAGCAACACAGGAACGACTACGTTCGCCGGGGCAATCGGCCAATCGTCCAGTGGGTTCGGCTTGACGAAGGCTGGCGCTGGCCTTTTGATATTGTCGAATAGCAACACCTATAGCGGCATCACGACGTTGAGTTCCGGGACGCTGGCAGCCGGCAACAACAGCGCTCTGGGGACAGGCACGCTGACTCTCAATGGCGGAACTCTGCGCGCGGACGGCGCCGCCGTTTCCCTGGCCAATGCGGTGACCATCGCGGCGAATTCAACCATCGCCGGCAGTCTCAATTTGACGTTAACCGGCTCAACGAGTTTGACCGGTACGCGGACGTTAACTGTGACCAATACCGCAACGACTACGTTCGCCGGGGCAATCGGACAGTCGTCGAGCGGCTTCGGCTTGACCAAAACCGGCCCAGGCATCCTGGTGCTCTCCAACAGCAACACGTACAGCGGCAACACGACCTTGAGTGCGGGAATCCTGGCCTTGGGCAATAACAATGCTTTGGGGACAGGCACGCTGATTCTCAACTCCGGTACTCTGGAGGCCAGTGGCGCAGCCGTTGCCCTGACCAATGCCGTGACGCTTGGTGGGAACGTGACCATCGCCGGCAGTCTCGATCTAACGTTTGACGGGTTCGCGACCTTGACCGGCAGCCGGACGTTGACCGTAAGTAACACAGGAACGACGACATTCGCCGGGTCAATCGGGCAGTCGTCGAGCGGCTTCGGCTTGACCAAAACCGGCCCAGGCATTCTGGTGCTCTCCAACAGCAACACGTACAGCGGCAACACGACCTTGAGTGCGGGAATCCTGGCCCTGGGCAGTAACAATGCTTTGGGGACAGGCACGCTCATTCTCACCACCGGCACTCTGCAGGCCAGCGGCGCAGCCGTCGCCCTGACCAATGCCGTGACGCTCGGTGGGAGCGTGACCATCGCCGGCAGTCTCGATCTGACGTTCAACGGGTCCACAACCTTGACCGGCAACCGGACGTTGACCGTAACCAACACGGGAACGACGACATTTGCCGGGGCAATTGGGCAGTCGTCGAGCGGCCTCAGCCTGACCAAGAGCGGCGCCGGCAAGTTGGTACTGGCCGCCAGCAACACCTACACGGGATTGACAACTGTCTCCGCGGGAACCCTACTGGTCAACGGGTCGATCCCGGGCGCTGTTTCCGTTAGCGGCGGCACCCTGGGCGGCTCCGGCCAGACGGGGGCGGTCACGGTGAAATCAACTGGCACGTTGCTGCCGGGCAGCAGTCCCAGCCAGACGGCCATTCTGGCCACGGGAAACCTGGCCCTGAACTCCGGGTCCAATTTCACCGTGGCCCTCAATGGCACCACGGCCGGAGTGGGAGGATACGATCAGGTCAACGTCACGGGCACGGTCAACGTCACCGGCAGCAACCTGAATGTCACGGTGGGCTATGCGGCCGCCATCGGAGACTCCTACGTGATCATCAATAATGACGGCGTGGACCCTGTCGTGGGGACCTTCAATAACCTGGCCGAAGGGGCCAAGTTCGTCATCAATGGCACGACGTTCAAAATCACTTACAAAGGTGGAACCGGCAACGACGTGGTGATTACGCGGATTGCATGACCACGCCCCGAGCACGTGCAGGACGAACCGTGACACACTCCGTCCCAGGCCATGAATCAACCCGACCAGGTGACTTGCGGGCAGGGACCATATTCGATGTTGAGTCCGCGCATGGAACGCGATCCGTGCTCCCCCCCGTGGGGATGGGGGATCGGGTGATAGACAAAGCTCAGAGTGGACTGGTCGAAGGTCCCTTGGCGGGGATGGTCGCGGTGATCCCCGGCCAGCAACAAGAACAATGTCGGGTTAGCGTGACAATGCCAGGGCTGCGTGCCGTTGGGTTCGTAGACCGTTCTGGCATTTTCCACCATTGTCTCCCTACGTCGCAAGCTCCGTCCTCGTCCTACTCTGGGGAACATGGAGGGGCAGGCGTCGACGTCGGGCGAGGACCTTCGGCTCGTGCGGTTCCTCATTGAACGCGTCGAGTACGACGGGGCACAGAGCAAAGTGACGATCAACTTCCGTCCCGAAAGCCACCCATCCCAGGCAGCCGAGGCTGGCGGCCCAAACCAGGAGATCAACGCATGAC
>Ga0116215_1000436_pt1 | contig 32074 bp, 32 predicted proteins | sample Sb_taG_7_FD_89698 | JGI IMG/M metagenome (GOLD analysis project Ga0116215, IMG submission 89698) | Peat soil microbial communities from Weissenstadt, Germany - Sb_50d_2_FS metaG | ecosystem: Environmental > Terrestrial > Soil > Wetlands > Peat | place: Germany: Weissenstadt | collected 2010-09-21
CTCGAGATCCGCCATGGGGGCAGCTTCTTCGGCGGCCCCACCAACAGCGTCGACGTCCACTACGGCGCCATCCCCTACGAGCTCACGCACCCCGGCAAGCACTGCGAACTCGTGTCCCTGACCGCACCCGGAGGCGTCGCCGAAACGATCGTCTGCCAGGGCCAGCCGGGCGTGACCGGCAGCCCCGGTCCCCAGCCGGCGACCTGGGAGACCGTGTTCACCTCCATGTTCCTGCACGGCAGCTTCCTGCACATCTTCGGCAACATGGTCTTCCTCGCGATCTTCGGACCAACCGTCGAGGACACCATCGGGCGAGTGCGCTATCCCGCCTTCTATCTGCTCGGCGGGCTCGTCGCGCTCGGGGCGCAGGTCGCCACCGACCCCAGCTCCACCGGTCCCACGCTCGGTGCCTCCGGCGCGATCGCCGCCGTGCTCGGCGGCTACATCCTGCTGTATCCACGCGCGCGCGTGCTCACGCTCGTGTTCATCGTCTTCTTCGTCACCATCATCGAGGTCCCCGCCGTGTTCCTGCTCGGCTTCTGGTTCGCCGAGCAGGCCTGGCTGGGCCTGGAAGGGCTCACCAACACGGTCGGCGGCGAAGGCGTCGCCTACTTCGCGCACGTCGGCGGCTTCGTCTTCGGGCTGCTCACCATCCGCCTGCTCGTCAAGCGCGCCAAGCCCCGACCGCCGACGCTGCCGGTGTACTAGCCAGCGTCCGTGGCCACACCAGCGCTCACCCCCGCGCCAACCAGAGCCGCTGCATGAACCGGCTGCTGGTGCTCGGCGCCGCACTCGTGTTCATCGCCGGCTTCGCCTTCCTCACCTTCGCCGCCATCGTGCACCAGGGGTTCAGCGCCGCCAGCGTGCTGTCGATCTTCATCCTCGTGCTGCTCGGCGTTGGCATCGTCGGCGCGCTGCGCAATCCTCCCAACCAATGAGCTCCTCGCCGTTCCTCTCCCCCGGCCGCGGCCGTACGCGCCGCGCGCTCGCCGCGAAGCGCCGCCGACGCCGCCAGCGCCTGGCCGCGCTCGCCGCGCTCGGGCTCGCCGCGCTGCTGCTCGAGATGGCGCTCGCCAGCGGCGCCGGCAAGGCACAGCACCACCTGCACGCCGTGAGCGCCCGCGCAAGGCACAGCTCACAGGCGCCGGTCGTGCGGCTCTCAGCACATGGCTTCCCGCTCGCCAAGCCCGCGCTCGCGCTCTCCGGCATCTCCCTGCCCGAACCGCGCGAGCCCGTCCAGCCCGCCTTCCGCGACCCGCCGCGCGCCGGCATTCTCTTCAACCTCACGACCGGGCAGGTGCTGTGGCAGCACGACGCGTACGTGCGCCTGCCCATCGCCAGCCTCACCAAGATGATGACCGCGCTGTTGACCGTGCAGTCGGCGCCGCCCGACGCGCCCGTGCTCGTGACCAGGCAGGCCGTCGACAGCGACGGCTCGAAGGTCGGCGTGCTGCCACTCGGCAGGCACGTGCCGCTCGAGAGCATGCTCTACGGGCTGCTGCTGCCGTCCGGCAACGACGCCGCCGTCGCGCTCGCCCAGCACGTCGCCGGCAGCGTCAACCAGTTCGTCGTGCGCATGAACGAACAGGCCGCCGAGCTCGGGCTCGGCTGCACGCGCTTCTCCTCGCCCTCCGGCTACTACGACGCCGGCAACTTCTCCTGCGTCGCAGACCTCGCCGTGCTCGCGCACGTCGACATGTCCCAGCCACGCATCGCAAGCGTCGTGCACACCTACGCCGCCGTACTGCCCTTCCCCATCAAGGGAGGCAAGCTCTACCTCTACAACAACAACCCGCTGCTCATCTACAAGTACCCCGGCGTCACCGGCATGAAGACCGGCTACACGGAAGCCGCCGGGCGCTGCCTCGTCGCCACCGCCGAGCGCCACGGCGTTCGCCTCGGCGCGATCGTGCTGCACTCCGAAGACCCAGGCATCCAGGCCCGTCAGCTGCTCGACCTCGGCTTTGAGCACGTCTACCACCAGCCGGTCGTGCCCGAGGCGCCGTTCCCGCCGGGGGCGTGACGTGAGTGTGACGTAGGTGTGACGTAGGTGTGACCCGCGGGTGGGATGTTCTCGCTTGCAAACGCTGTACCACCATCGCTATACAGCGTCCGCATCGGGTGGTGTAGCTCCGCCGCCCGCGACCGCGGTGGTGTACCGTTCAACGACGCTAGATTGACTGGTCAGTCAGCCAAAGGAGGCGAAGTGGATCTCGACGACACACCCGAGCAGGCCGCCTATCGCGCGCAGGTGCGCAGCTGGCTCGACGCGCACAAGCGCGAAGCGCCGGTATTGCAGGGGCCAGGCGCGATCGAGGACGAGGACGAGATCATCGCCGCGCGGCGTGTGTGGCAGGGCAAGCTCGCCGAGGGTGGGCTAGCGGGCGTCACCTGGCCCAAGGAATACGGAGGGCAGGGGCGCGGGCCGATCGAGCAGGTCATCTGCAACCAGGAGATCGGAAACGCGAAAGTCCCCGGCATCCTCGACGCGATCGGCGTGGGCATGCTCGGGCCGACGATCATCGCGCACGGCTCCGAGGAGCAGAAGTCGCGCTACCTCGGGCCGATGCTCCACGGCGACGAGGTCTGGTGCCAGCTGTTCTCCGAGCCCGCCGCCGGCTCGGACCTGGCGGCCGTGCAGACGCGCGCACGCCAGCAGGACGACGGCAGCTGGCGGCTGACCGGCCAGAAGGTGTGGACGACCAACGCCCAGTTCGCCTCCTACGGCCTGCTGCTCGCGCGCACCGACGCCGACGTGCCCAAGCACAAGGGAATGACGATGTTCATCGTGCCGATGGACGCGGAGGGAGTCACCGTGCGGGGCCTGCGCCAGATATCAGGCGAGGCGGAGTTCAATGAGGTCTTCTTCGACGATCTCGCGCTCGATGAGAACGCGGTCGTCGGCGGCGTCGGCAACGGCTGGGGCACGGCGCTCACGACGCTGATGTACGAGCGCGTCACCATCGGCCTGGGCGGCGAGGGACTGGGCTACAACTCGACCCGTTTCGCCGCTGCGATCGCCAGCGATGAGCACGCGCGGCGCGACCCCGAGGTGCGCCACCAGCTGGGTGAGATCGCCAGCGAGCTGCTCGCCGTGCGCTTCACCGGCTACCGCACGCTCACCGCTCTGCAGCGCGGCCAGATCCCCGGCCCGGAGGCCGGCCTCGCGAAGGTCACGATCGTCAACGGCGCGATCAAGGCGGGGGAGCTGATCGCCGACACGGTCGGCCCGGACGCGCTCGCCGAGGACAGCCAGTGGGCCTACATGATCTCGTTCCTGCCCGGCCTGAAGTCCGCCGGCGGCACCGAGGAGATTCTGCGCAACACGGTCGGCGAGCGCGTGCTCGGCCTGCCGCCGGAGCCGCGCTTGGACAAGGGCATCCCCTTCTCGGAGCTGCGCTCCAAGGAAGGAGCCCCGGCATGAACCTCGCACTGTCCGATGAGCAGGTGTTCCTGCGCGAGGCCGCGCGCGGCGCGCTCTCGCGTTTCAAGACGCTCGAAGCCGCGCGCGACGCGCTCGACGGCGATGAGGACGCGCTGCCGGACCTGTGGCCGACAGCCTGCGAGGCCGGCTGGCCCGGCCTGCTGATCGACGAAGCCCACGGCGGCGCCGGCCTCGACGCGTTCGACGCGATGCTCGTGCTCAGCGAGTGCGGCCGCGTGCTCGCCGGGGTGCCGCTACTGGGTCACCTGCCTGCCACCGCCATCCTCAGCGACGCTCCCAACGCCGCCGAGTTCATGGCCGACCTCGCCAGCGGCGCGCGGCGCGCCGCCTACCTGCCCTGCCAGCCGCCCAGCGACGTGCACGAGGATTGGAGCACCGATCCCGCAAGCGGCTTCCAGCGCGCACCGCTGCCCGTCGCGGGTGCGGCTGGGGACGACGGTCGCGGGGGTGGGCGGGTTTCCGTTACCGGCAGCTTCTCCTTCGTACCCGACGCGCCCGGCGCGAATGCGCTCGTGGGCGTGGCGATGCGGGACGGTCGGCCCGTCGGTGTGGCGATCCTCGCGGACGCGCCCGGCGTCACGATCGAGCCCGTGAGCCGCTATGACGCGACGCGCTCGCTCGGCCACGTCACGCTGAAGGAGGCCCCCGCCGTGGTGCTGGACGCCCCCCAGGAGTCGCTCGTGGCGGCCTGGCACCTCGCGCAGGCACTGATCGCAGCCGAGTCGCTCGGCAGCGTAGAAACGGCGCTCGACGTGTCCGTCGCCTACGCCAAGGAGCGTTTCACCTTCGGGCGCGCGATCGGCTCCTACCAAGCCGTCAAGCACTCGCTCACCGAGGTGCTGCGCCAGCTCGAGAATGGGCGCTCGCTGCTCTACTACGCCGGCTGGGCGCGCACCGGCGCGCCCGGCGAGTTCGCGCTCGCGGCCAGCGCCGCGCGCTCGGTCGGCGGGCGTGCGCTCGACACCGCCGCGCGCACGATGATCGCCGTGCACGGCGGCATCGGCGCCACCTGGGAGCACGACGCACCGTTGTACTTCCGCCGTGCGCAACTCTCGCGCAGGCTGCTCGGCGGCACCGCCGGCGCCAGCGACCGGGTCGCCGGCGAGCTGCTCGCGCAGGCCGACGCGGCCTGAAGTCAGCGCTTGCGCTTGGCGGCGGCCCCACGAGCTGCCGTCGTCGCCTTCGGCTTCGCCTGTTCGGTTTCCAGCGCGGCGAGCACCGGCGCTCCGTAGGCGGCGTACACCGCCCGCACGAGCGCCGGCTGCGCGCCGCAGTTGATGCAGAAGCCGTGCTGGGACCAGCCGATCGCGCGCGCGAGCACCCCGTCGGCGTATGCGACGCCGGTCGCGTCGTGCCCGTAGTAGTCGTACGCGGCCCACCACGACGAGTCGTTCAACGCGTATTCCGCGCCGTCCGCGGACAGCAGGTGCGCGGCCGCCATGATCGCGTCGAAGTCGTCGTAGATAGACGGGTGCCTGCCGGTCATGTGGTCATAGCGGGCGGGACGCGTGCCGTAGACGTAGGAGTCGCTCACCATGTCCCACGTGGATGGGATGCCCGCCCGCCCGTTGGTCACGTTGAACTGCATCGGCCCGCCGCAGCAGTGGGCGAAGTTGAGCCCGTGGTAGATCCCCGGCGCGGTCGAGAACGCGCTCTCCTGCCTGTGGATCGACGCGATCAGCAGCCAGTTGACGCCAAACGTGCTCTGCGCGATCTCGTAGATCGGGTAGAAGCCTTCCATCCACGCTCGGGCGATGTGGACCTGGGTGGCATCGAGCAGGCGCTGCGCGTCCGCACGCTGCTGTCCCGGTGATGGACGCGCGACGATTGCCGCGTGCCGCTCGCCGCTCCCGTTCGCGCTGGCCTCGCCAGCGCCGGTGACCGGTGCGGGAGTCGCAGCCACGACCAGCACGGGTGGCGGCGCCACGGGAGCGCTCGTACGGCCGATCACGCCCGTCAGCACCGCGATCAGCACCGCAAGGCCGATCGCCCCGACCGAGCAGGCGAGCAGCCACGCGCTCCGTTCTGACGGTGGCGCCGGCGCGGACGCGAATCGAGTTGCAGGCACGACTTCTCATCCTAACCGCGCGCTGCGCCGATCATGCTGGTGTCCGGTTCACAGTCACATGCGCACGCCAACGCTCCGCTCTGCCATCCTCGCCGCCGCAGTCTGCCTCGCGGGCCTCGCCGCAGCCGGCGCCCCCGCCGCGGGCGCGGCGCTGCCGGCAGCCGCGCCTGTTCGCGTGGTTGGCAGTGTACCCGCCACCGCCGTCGTGAAGGACGCGTAGCGTGCTCGTCGGGGCGGGGTTGCAGCTCGCCGTGCCGGCAGCTGGCGTCTGAGAGCAGGTTCCAATCTCGCAATTAGCGAGGAAATAGGATTGACGGGGATGCTCCCTCGGATGAAGGCGTCGACGCTCACGCGCCGCCGCAGGACCGCGCGCGCGCCGATCGCGCTCGCGCTGTTTGCCGGCCTCGTCGGCTGCGGCTCCACGCAGTCAGCGGGGGTTCTCGCGACTGTCGCCCCTAGTGTGCCCGAGAGCTGCTCGACGGCCGTGCTGGCCACGCTGTCGAGCGTGCTCCGCCGCGTCTACCGCGAGGGCGTCGCCAGCGAACGGACCGGCAGCGCCAAGCATCTGATCACCCACTCGAAGGCTCTGAGGACGGCCGTCGAAACCGGCAACCGGGCGGCAGCGCTCGCGGCTGCCCGTGCGCTGCTGGCAACCGGACACATGACCGACCTGCTGATCACGCGCGACGCGCAGCCCTCGCGGCCGTTCATCAGCCTGGGCGGCGCCGCGATCGCGCCGCTGCGCGGCACGCTCACCGGTCCGCGAGGCGCCCCGATCGCAAGCTACGTCACCAGCGTGTGGGCCGACCGCGGCTTCCTCAGCGAGGCTGGCGGTGTCACACAGGGACTGGTCATGCTGCGGGCGGGGGAAACCTGGGTGGGGGCGAGCGGACGGGGTTCGCCCGCGCTCACAGCCGGCGCGCTGGCGAACGAAGGCGCGCTGACCATCGACCACATCGCCTATCGGTACACCTCGTTCCCCACGCAGTCCTACCCGTCGGGCGCCGAGCGCGTATACATGCTCATCCCCCTCAACACGATCGCCGGACGGTGCGGTCAGAGCAGCCAGGACACGACCGTCAACACGCTCGAGCACGTCGCCAAGCTGATCTACACCGGCGAGCTCGGGCGCAGCGCACACAACCAGGTGCGGCGCGTGCAGCGCAACGGGGCACTGTTGCAGGCCGTCGCCAACCGCGATCCGGAAGCCGCCAGGCTCGCGATCGGCGCTCTGCTCAACCAGCACATCGTTCGCATTCGCGTGACCGTCGGCGGAGAGCTGCTCTCGGACGTCGGCGGACCGTACGTGCTCGCTCCGGTGCGCGCGCCGCTGAAGCTGCACGGGCGCGCGATCGGCGGCCTCGTGCTCTCAATCCAGGACGACGAAGGCTATCTGCGCCTCGCCCGCCGCCTGGCGGGGCTCGACGTGCTCATGTACATGAACGTCGAAGGCGTCCACCAGAAGCTCGTCAAGGACAGCCTCGGGCCGATGCCCGGGCCGGCGCCCAATGCCGTCCCCGCCGCCGGTCCCTTCCGCTATCGCGGGCGCGACTTTCGCGTGTTCACGGTCCACGCCCGCGCGTTCCCGTCTGGGCCACTGACAATCCGGGTGCTCGTGCCGCTGCCCTATCGGTAGGTGCTCAACGGCGACACCGACGCTGAAATACTCGGCTCAGTCCCTGTAGGCACGCCCACGAGGCAGCACACGGGTGACGTGGATGGTGTGCGCCTGGGTATCTACGAGGACGAGCGCCCGCCAGTCGCCGATCCGCAGTCTCCACTCGGGTGCGCCGGTGAGCTTGCGCAGCGCTCCAGCTCGCTGCGGATCCTCCGAGAGAGCGCGCAGCGCGAGCTCAACACGCTTGCGAATCTGAGGGTCCAGGCGACGCAGGTCGCGCTGGGCTGTGTTGGTGAGCTCCAGGCGCCAGGCCGCGCCGCTCACTCGTACTCTCGCAGCGCCTCATCCAGCGATACGCTGCGCCCAGCTCCGAGGTCGGCCCTGCCCTCGGCCGCCGCGGCCTCATCCTCTTCTGTCCAAGGCTCGTCGTCGGCGGGAGCGTCGCGGAAGGCAGCGATCACGGGGTCGGCGCGCAGGTCGAGGAGGCGCAACGCCTCGCCAGCCTCCGCCTCGGAGAGCCCCTCGATCCGCTCGCGCAGCTTCTCCTTCGCAGTCATCTCCCTTGAAACGGTAGCGCGCCTAATCGAGCCCGCGCCTGGACGATCGCGACGCGTCGGCGCTGAACGTGCGCAAGGTCGTCCCCAGCGACAGACTCGAAGCGCGCTCAGGCCAACGCGAGCGACGTCTGCTTGACGCTCAGGGCCTGCATCAGCTGCTCGAAGGACTCGGAGAATTTCTCCACGCCCTCGCGCTCGAGCGTATCGGTGACATCGTCGTAGTCGACGCCCACGCGCTCGAGCTCCCCCATCAGTCGCTCCGCATCCTCGAGCCCGCTCTCCAGCCGGTTCTGCGGGCTGCCGTGGTCCTGGTAAGCCCTGATCGTCTCCTCGGGCATCGTGTTGACCGTGTCGCGCCCGATCAGCTCCTCCACGTACAGCGTGTCGGGGTAGTCGGGGTTCTTGGTCGACGTCGATGCCCACAGCACGCGCTGTGGAGTGGCGCCCTTGGAGTTCAGGTACTCCCAGCGCGGACCGCTGAACGCCTCCAGATAGTGGCGGTAGGCCAGGCGCGCGTTGGCGATCGCGAGCTTGCCCTTCAGCTCGCCCGGGGCACCCACCTCCTCCAGGCGCCTGTCCGCCTCGGTGTCGATCCTCGAGACGAAGAAGCTCGCGACCGACGCGACCTTGCTCGGGTCTCCGCCCTCGGCGATCAGCCGCTCGATGCCCCGGATGTAGGACTCCGCGACCTCCGCATAGCGCTGCAGCGAGAAGATCAGCGTGACGTTGATCGAGCGCCCCTTCGCGATCACGTCCTCGATCGCCGCGAGCCCCGGCCTGGTCGCGGGGATCTTGACCATCAGGTTGGGGCGATCGACCGTCTCGTGCAGGCTGATCGCATCGCGGAAGGTCTGCAGCGTGTCGTAGGCCAGGCGTGGGTCGACCTCCAGCGAGACGTAGCCGTCGCGTCCGCCGCTGCGCTGCCACACCGGGTGGAAGCGGTCGCAGGCGTCTTTGATGTCCTGCTTGGCGAGCGCCCAGAACGTGCCGTCGATGTCCGTGTGCTGCTCCGCGAGCTCGTGCAGCTGCTCGTCGTACGCGTCGCCTGCGCTCATCGCCTTCTGGAAGATCGTCGGGTTCGACGTGGCGCCAACAACGGAGTCGTCGTCGATCAGCTCCTGCAGATGACCGCCGCGGATCGACTCGCGCGAGAGGAAGTCCACCCACACGCTCTGGCCGAGATCCGAAAGACGCTCGAGCGGAGAAGGTGTGTCGGAGGGCATGGTGTTTCCTATCGGTAGCGCGTCAAGGTTTCGATTCAAGCAGCGCGCTTGCGCGCGCGAGGATGTTCTCGGCGGTGAAGCCCAACTCCTTGAGCACCGTAGTACCAGGTGCAGAAGCGCCGAACCTGTCCAGGCCGAGAACGTCTCCGTCGAGCCCAACCCACTTCCACCAGCTCATGCTGGCCCCCGGCTCCACCGCCAGGCGCGTTCTCACGCCCGGGGGCAGCACCTCGTCGCGGTACTCCTGCGCCTGCTCCTCGAACAGATCCATGCACGGCATCGACACGACGCGCACGCGCGTGCCTCGCTCGGCCAGTGCCCTTCCCGCCTGCAACGTCGGCGGCACCTCGGCGCCCGTCGCGATCAGGATGAGCTCGGGCTCGCCCTGCGCTTGGCCGGAGCCCGCCTCGCCGGCGGTGGGCGAGTCCCACAGCACGTAACCGCCGCGCAGCACGCCCTCGGCACCGGCGACCTCGTCCCGGCCGCCTGCCTGTCCTTCGTCACGGAGGGTCCCCGAACGGGGGAGCACGAGCACGTTCTGGCGGGAGAGCAGCAGCGCGACCGGGCCGTCCGCCCGCTCGAGCGCCACCCGCCACGCGACCGCCGTCTCGTTGGCGTCGCCCGGACGCATCACCCACAGCCGCGGGATCGCGCGCAGCGACGCGTAGTGCTCGATCGGCTGGTGCGTCGGGCCATCCTCGCCGAGCGCGACGGAGTCGTGCGTCCACACCCACACCACCGGCAGCCCCATCAGCGCCGACAGCCGCACGGCGCCGCGCATGTAGTCGGAGAACATCAGGAACGTGGAGCCGTACGGCTTGACGATCCCGCCGTGCGCCGCCAGGCCGTTGACGATCGCGCCCATCGCGTGCTCGCGGATGCCGAACGGGACGTTGCGCCCGGCATGCACCTTGGAGAACTCGCCGCCGCCGTCGAACGATGTCTTGGTCGACTCCACCAGGTCGGCGGCGCCGCCGATCATCGTCGGTGCGAACTCGCCGAAGGCCGCCATCACCTTCTGCCCGGCCGAGCGCGTGGCAATCTCTTCGCCTGCCTTGAACACGGGAAGCGACTCGCGCCAGCCTTCGCGCAGCCGGCCGGCCCACGCGAGCTCCCAATCCTCGGCCATCTCCGGAAAGTCAGCTCGCCACGACTCGAACCGCTCCTCCCACGCCTGCTGAGCGTGGGCGCCGCGCTCATGCAGCGACATGTGCTCGTACACGCGCTCGTCCACCCAGAAGCGGCTGTCGGGGTCGAAGCCCATCACCTGCTTGGTCGCGCGAACCTCGTCTTCGCCCAGCGCCGAGCCGTGCGACTTGGCGGTGTCGATCGCGTGCGGTGCCGGGTAGGCGATGTGCGAGCGGATCGAGATGAACGAGGGCCGCTCCGGTTCATCGCGCGCCGTCGTCAGCGCTGCCTCGAGCGCGTCCACGTCCTCGGAGTCCGCCACCCGCTGGACATGCCAGCCGTCGGCGGCCATGCGCTCGGTGTGGTTCTCGCCGTCGAAGGAGATCGACGTGGTGCCGTCGATCGTGATGTGGTTGTCGTCGTAGCAGACGATCAGCTTGCCCAGCCCGAAATGCCCGGCGATCGACGCCGCTTCCTGGCTGACGCCCTCCATCAGGTCTCCGTCCGAGCAGATCGCGTAGACGTGATGGTCGACGGGCTCGCGTCCCGGGCGGTTGAAGCGATCGGCCAGGAAGCGCTCGGCCATCGCCATCCCGACCGCGTTGGCGAACCCCTGTCCGAGTGGTCCGGTGGTGACCTCGATGCCAGCGGTGTGGCCGCGCTCGGGATGCCCCGGCGTGCGCGAGTCCCACTGGCGGAACGCTTCGAGGTCGGAGACGCTGAGGTCGTAGCCGCACAGATGCAGCAACGAGTACTGCAACACGCACGCATGACCCGAGCTCAGCACGAAGCGGTCGCGGTCCGGCCACGCCGTATCGCGCGGGTTGACGCGCAGGAAGCGCTGGAACAGCGTGTAGGCAAGCGGCGCGAGCGCCATCGCGGTGCCCGGATGGCCTGAGTTGGCCTTCTGCACCGCATCCATCGCCAAACCGCGGATCGTGTCGATCGACAGCCTGCGGATCTCGGCCTCGTCGAGCACCGCCATCTCCGATCGGTCGCTCGATTGCGGTGAAGCCGCCATGCAGTCGATCCTACTAAGGGCCGAACATGGCTATGCGTGCCGGTAGAGTTCGTGGATCGTGTCCGAGCAATTCTGTGACGTCGGCAGGGGCATCACCCTCTGCTACGAGACCTTCGGCGAGCCCTCCAACCCGCCCGCGCTGCTGATCATGGGCCTCGGCACGCAGATGATCGCCTGGCAGGTGGACCTCTGCGAAGAGCTGGCCGCGCATGGCCTGTTCGTGGTGCGCTTCGACAACCGCGACATCGGGTGCTCGACCCACGTCGCCGGTCGCCCGCCGACGATCGCGCAGCTGCTGACGCGCTCGCGCCACGCCGCGCACTACACGCTCGATGACATGGCCGCCGACACGTTCGGCCTGCTGCGGGAGCTCGACCTCGTTCCCGCGCACGTGATCGGAGCCTCGATGGGCGGCATGATCGCCCAGACGCTCGCCGTGCGCCATCCCCAGGCGGTGCGCTCGCTGGTGTCGATCATGTCCAACACGGGAAGCCGGCGCAGCGGGCGACCCTCGCTGCACGTGTACCCGGTCCTGCTGCGCCGAGCAAGCCGCAGCCGTGAGGAGTTCGTGGCCAACGCGCTGCGCACGTTCGCGGCGATCGGCTCGCGCGGACTGCCGCAGGACACCGACGATCTGCGCGCGGTCGCGGAAGCGAGCTACGACCGCGACCACAGCGCCGCGGGACCGGGGCGCCAGCTCGCGGCGATCATCGCCTCGGGCGACCGCACGGCGCAGCTGCGTGCGATCAGCGCGCCGACGCTCGTCATACATGGCACCACCGACCCCCTGATCGCGCCCTCAGGCGGGCGAGCCACAGCGCGCGCGATCCCCGGCGCGCGGCTGCTGAGCATCGAGGGCATGGGCCACGACCTGCCTCGCGCCGCCTGGCCGCAGCTGCTCGACGCGATCTCCACGCACGCGCTGGAAGCCGACGGGCGCAGCGGCGGAGACCTGTCCCTACCGACCCGGCCTCCCTCGCTCTCAGGTCTGTAGGGACAGGGCCTCCCCGGCCTCGCTCCCCTTCTGGCGTCCCCCGGCCTTGTCTGAAGTTTCTAGCGCCCCTGGGGTCGCCGCGTGCAGGCTCGCAGTCCCATCACAGAGTGCGTGCGTCCGGCCGCGCACCAGCAGCGCTCCGCCTGTACTCGCACGAGCCAGTGCAGGTCGTGGCGGCAGTGCGAGCGCCGGTACGGCCAGCGGCCGTGCAGGGCGCGGAGCATCCGCTGCTCGTGACAAACGAACAATCTCATCTCCATCAGATCTCCATATCCTTTCTCGCGCCCTCGCAGTCCGTTCCATCGACTGGCGGCTAGCCCCGCAAGACATATAAACCAGGTTTTACGCAGGATGTCAACTTGAGTTTCCTGATTGACATCTGGACCGATGGTCGAGCGCACGCGGCCGACCGGCGGCGCGAGCCGGGCGGGGTCGACATCGGTGAGGAGGTATGCGGACAAAAACAGTGCGCCCGGAGGGAATCGAACCCTCGGCCTGCGGCTTGAAAGACCGCTGCTCTTTGGCTCCCCGAAGAGAACCGTTGACCACTGAGCTACGGGCGCGTGCTGTTGATGTCGAACTCGCCTTGCGGCGAGAACCGTATTCTAAGCACGCTCGGCGTAGGGTGGGGAGATGGCCGGTTACGTGGCGGCGATCGACCAGGGCACGACGAGCACGCGCGCGGTCCTGTTCGACGCCGACGGGGAGATCCGGGCGCTCGCCCAGCGTGAGCACGAGCAGATCCACCGCCAGCCCGGTTGGGTGGAGCACGACGCGCTCGAGGTGTGGCAACGCACGAGCGAGGTGATCGACGAGGCGCTCGCGAGCGCCGGTGCGCAGGCGACTGACATCGCCGCGATCGGCATCACCAACCAGCGCGAGACGACGGTCGTGTGGGATCGCGAAAGCGGCCAGCCGCTGCACGCGGCGATCGTGTGGCAGGACACGCGCACGGCCGCGCTCGTGCGCGAGCTGGCCGGGCAGGAGGGGCCCGATCGCCTGCGCGAGCACGTCGGGCTGCCGCTGTCGACCTACTTCTCCGGGCCGAAGATCGCGTGGATCCTCGAGCACGTGCAGGGCGCGCGCGCGCGGGCGGAGAACGGCGAGCTCGCGTTCGGGACGATGGACACGTGGCTGCTGTGGAAGCTGACGGGCGGTCAGCACGGTGGCGTGTACGCCACCGACGTGACCAACGCGAGCCGCACGCTGCTGATGGACCTGCGCACGCTCGACTGGCACGAGCCGAGCCTGCGGCTGATGGGCATCCCGCGCTCGATGCTGCCGGAGATCCGCTCCTCCGCCGAGCTCTACGGCGAGGCCAGCGTCACGTCTCTGGCAGGGCTCCCGGTGGCGGGCATGATCGGCGATCAGCAGGCGGCGCTGTTCGGTCAGACCTGCTTCGCCCGCGGCGAGGCCAAGAACACGTACGGCACGGGCTCGTTCCTGCTGATCAACACCGGCAATGAGATCGTGCGCTGCCGGGAGCTGCTGACGAGCGTCGCCGCGAAGGTCGGCGCGGAGTCGACCAGCTATGTGCTCGAGGGCTCGATCGCGGTCACAGGCGCCGCCGTGCAGTGGCTGCGCGACCAGCTCGGGCTGATCACGGCCGCGTCCGAGGTCGAGCAGCTCGCGCTGAGCGTTCCCGACAACGGCGGCGTGTACTTCGTGCCCGCCTTCTCCGGGCTGTTCGCCCCCTACTGGCGCGAGGACGCCCGCGGCCTGATCGCGGGGCTGACCGCGTACGCGCGCGCCGGTCATCTCGCACGCGCGGTGCTCGAGGCGAGCGCCTGGCAGACGCGCGAGGTCATCGACGCCGCACGTGCGGTCACGCTGATCGCGCTGGACGAGCTGCGCGTGGACGGCGGCATGACGGCCAACGAGCTGCTGATGCAGTTCCAGGCGGACGTGCTCGGCGTGCCGGTGGTGCGCCCGAGGGTCAGCGAGACGACCGCGCTCGGCGCCGCCTTCGCCGCCGGCCTCGCCGTCGGGTTCTGGCCGGACAAGGAGGAGCTGCGCGCGCGCTGGGCGCCCGAGCGCCGCTGGGAGCCGACAATGGACGAGCGCACCCGCGAGCGCGAGCACAAGCAGTGGCGTAAGGCCGTCGAGCGATCACTGGGCTGGGTCGACTAGTCCCGTCGCGGACGGCGTATAGCGATGGCTATACAGCGTTCGCGAGAAGAGTCATGCTCCGGCGCCTTTAGATTTAGATCGACGGGCGAGGCGCGACGACCTCAGGGCGTGAGCACGACCTTGAGCGCTTCGCGCCGGTCGAACACGGCGTATGCCTCTGGAGCCTGGTCGAGGGTCATGTGGTGGGTGACCAGCGGGGAGGGGTCGAGCACGCCGGCGGACATCAGCGCGAGCACGCGGTCGACGTGGCCGATGACATTGGCCTGGCCGCCGCGCAGGGTGAGCGTCTTCAACCACAAGAGGCCCATGTGCACGTCGGCGTGCTCGGCGTACACGCCGATGCACTGGATGGCGCCGCATGGGCGCGTGAGGCGGATCGCGCTGTCGAGCACCTTGGGGTCGCCGACGGCGTCGACGCACACGTCCACGCCGCGGCCTTCGGTGGCGTCGCGCACGGCGGCTTTGACGTCCTGCTCGGTCAGGTGCACGGGCTCGCCGCCGAGCGACTCGGCGACGGCGAGGCGCTCGGGGACGCTGTCGATGGCGAGCACACGCGCGGCGCCGACGGCGCGCGCGGCCTGCACGGCGCACAGCCCCACCGGGCCGAGGCCGAGCACGGCGGCGACGTCGCCCGGGCGCAGGCCGCTCTCGACGACCGCGTGGAAGCCGGTGCCCATGACATCGCCGGCGAACAGCGCGACGTCGTTGCTCATGCCCTCGGGCACGCGGCGCAGCACGAGGTTGGCGTGCGGCACGAGCGTCATGTCCGCCTGCGTGCCCTGCAGCCCGCCGAGCGCGGCGCCGTGCCCGAACGTGCGCGAGTACGCGCAGCGGTGGTAGTCGCCGCGCCTGCAGTAGAAGCAGGTGCCGCAGGCGGTCTGGAAGCATCCGAGCACGCGATCGCCGACGGCCACGCGCGTGACGGCATCACCCGCGGCGAGGACGGTGCCGACGTACTCGTGGCCGATCGTGAAACCTGGTTCGATCTGTACGCGGCCGTGGAAGATGTGCAGGTCGGAGCCGCACACGCCGGAGGCCTCGACGCGCACGATCGCGTCTTCTGGGTCCGTCAGCTCGGGCTCGGGTCGCTCCTCGACGCTGACGACGCCCGGGGCCTGGAAGGTGACGGCTCGCATTGCGGACGCCAGCCTAAGCGGCCAGGCGCTCTTCCGTCTCGTGCCCGAGCGCCCGCTCGAGCACGCGGTAGACGGCCGGGTGCACCGACATGCCGCAGTGACTCGAGTTGACCTCCACAGCCTGCGCGTGCGGATCGACGCACGCGCGCCAGTCGACGATCGGGTCGCTGCGCGAGTAAACGGCGATCGCGTCTATGTGGCGCGCGAGCGCGACCGTGAGATCGGTGTGCAGCTGCGCGCAGCACTCGCCGTCGCGACACTCGGTCGAGAACACGCCCGGCACGCCGAGGTCGCCGAGGCGGGCGATCCAGCGCACGGTGCGCATCAACGGCGCGGAGATCGCGAGGCTGTCGCGCACGGGCGAGCCGAGCATCACCAGGCCGCCGACCAGCTCGGGATGGCGCACGGCGAGCGCGCGGGCGAGCGCGCCGCCGCGGCTCTGACCGATGAGCACGACCGGGCGCCCGCGCTCGCGGGCGAAGTCCACCAGGCGCGTCTCCAGCCGCCCGACGGCACGCCCGGCGCAGTCGACGTTGGCGAGCATGCCGCTCGTTGCCACGCGGTGCCCGCGGCGGCGAAGCCAGGCGTGCATGACGGCCAGCGACGCGTCGCCGGCCATGAAGCCGGGGATTAGTAGCACCGGGGGGACATCGGCGTGCCGCTGCGGGGCGCGCAACCGCGAGTCGGCGAGCAGCAGCGCGAGCTCGGCGCTGTAGCGCAGCTCCCTCCAGACGGGCGCCCCAGGGGAGCTTGGCGTGAATCCCTCAGCGCTCATGATTGATACATGGTAGGCACTGTGACGCTCCCAAGCCGCGCCCGCAGGCCGCTCGCCGGGGCGCCGGGCGCGGTTTCAGCGCGCGGCGTCCAGGTAGCAGGCGTCGTGGGAGCAGATCAGCTCGATCTCCTCGCTGTGGCGCGCGGCGAGCTCGCCCAGGCGCTCGACGTTGCCGCGACGGGCCGCCCTGTCGACCTCGTCGAACGCGGCCATCGCGGCGACCGCGCGCGGCGCGCTCGGCGGCGTGGCGATCTCGCCGTGGTGGAAGTACGCGTCGCCGCAGTGAAGCAGCCAGTCATCGGCGCGCCTGATCGCCACGCCGGTGTGCCCGTGCGTGTGGCCGTGCAGCGGGATCAGCAGGATCTCGGCGTCGCTGCCGGGCAGGATGCGCACGCCGTCGAACCCGAACCACCGCTCGCCGCCCGCGTCGTGCTCGACCCAGCGCGGCCCGTGCGCCCAGTGAGCGGATACGTAGCGGGGGCGTTCGCGCCAGCTCGGGTTCATCGCCGCCTGCAGCTCGCGTCCGATCAGGTGCACCTCGGCGTCGGGGAAGTCCGGCAGGCCGCCGGTGTGATCGAGGTCGAGATGGGTGGTGATGATGTGGCGTACGTCGTTTGGATCGAAGCCGAGCGCACGTACCTGGGCGACGGCGGTATCGGGGGCATTGAGACGGGGGCCCAGGACGGCGTTGAACACCAGCCCGAGCTGCCTGGGCCGGCGCACGTCGTCGCTGCCGAAGCCGGTGTCCACGAGCACGAGGCCGTCGGCGCCCTCGATCAGCAGGCAGTGGCAGACCAGGCGCGCAGGCGCGCGCAGCAGGCTCGCCCCGCGCGGGCACAGGGTGCCGCAGCTGAGATGGTGGATCGCGCGCGGTGCCACGTTCACGGTCCGCCGGACGATACCGGCCACCACTGGCCATGGGATTACACTGCGGCGATGCTGGTTGCGCCCCAGGCCGCACAGGCGGCGAGGCCCTTGACATGAGCTACGTGAAGGGCCTGCAGGAGGTGGGGGAGGGCCTGTACGCGTATCTCCAACCGGACGGAAGCTGGGGCTGGAGCAACGCGGGGCTGGTGGTCGACGGCGAGCGCACGCTGCTGGTCGACACCCTGTACGACCTCGCGCTGACGCGGGAGATGCTGAGCGCGATGCGCCGCGCGGTGCCCGCCGCGAAGCAGATCGACACGCTCGTCAACACGCACGCCAACGGCGACCACTGCTACGGCAACCAGCTCGTGGAGGGCGCGCGCATCGTCGCCTCCGAGCGCACGGCCGCGGAGATGAGCGAGCTGCCGCCCGCGGCGATGGCCGCGCTGGTGGAGCAGGCGCCGGGGATGGGCGAGCTGGGCGCGTTCTTCCTGGAGTGCTTCGGCGCGTTTGACTTCAAGGGCATCGAGCTGGCGCTGCCCGAGCAGACGTTCGCGGGCGGGCTCGACTTGCGCGTCGGCGATCGCGAGCTGCGCCTGATCGAGGTCGGCCCGGCGCACACGCGCGGGGACACGCTCGTGCACGCGCCCGCCGAGCGCGTGCTGTTCACCGGAGACATCCTGTTCTCGCACGCCCACCCGATCGCGTGGGCGGGGCCCGTGTCCAACTGGATCGCCGCGTGCGATCGCATCCTGGCGATGGATGTGGAGACGATCGTGCCCGGCCACGGGCCGATCGCCGGGCCGGATGCGGTGCGCGAGCTGAAGGCCTACTTCGAGTACCTCTACGAGCAGGCGCGCGAGCGCATGGCGCAGGGCATGACGCCGCTGCAGGCCGCGCGCGCGATCTCGCTCGATCGCTGGGCTGACTGGGGCGAGCGCGAGCGGCTGGTGGTGAACATCGCGAACATCTACGCCGAGCTGGGCGAGACCGAGCCGCTGAATCCGCTGGCGGCGTTCCAGCAGATGGCCGAGCTCGCCGGCGCGCGCTGAGAGCTCAGCCGTCGGGGCCGAGGCGCAGCTCCTGGCTGCGGAACTCGACGCTCATCGGCTCGATCACCACGCGTCGCTCGCCCGCTTCGACGCGCCCGGCGACGACCGCCTGCAACCCGTGCTCGCCGGCGTACGCGACGACCTGCTCGCCGCTGCCGGCGGCGCAGTAGAAGGCGAACCCGTGTCCCATGTTGAGCGTCGAGTAGGCGACGTGCGGGGTCATGCCGGCCTGCTCGACGAGGAACTCGAGCACCTCCGGCACCGGCAGCAGCCGCTCGATCCTGTAGGTCAGCTCGTGACTGGGGCGCATCAGCTTCAGCAGCCCGTGGCCGGTGAGGTGGCTCATGTAGGTCACGGGCAGGCCCGCGTCGAGGATCGACTCCGCCAGCGCGGAATAGATGTGCGACGGGCGCAACAGCGCCTCGCCGAAGCTCTCGCCGCCGGCCAACCGCGTCGCGTAGCCGTCCTGGAGGTCGGCGGCGATCAGCCGCGCCAGCGACGCGCCGTTGGCGTGCAGGCCGCTGCTCGCCACCAGCACGATCTCATCGCCCGCACCCAACCCCTCACCGAGCAATGGCTCGCGCCCGGCGGGGATCGTGCCCACGGCGCTGCCCGCCAACTCGATCTCCTCCTCCTCCACAAGACCCGAGAGGGATGGCGACTCGCCGCCGCCCCACGTGCAGCCCGCGTACTCGCACGCGCTCCCCCAACCCTCGACGAGGCGTTCGTACCACTCGCCGTGGCCATACCACTGGGGCCTGCCGGTGGCGAAGTACGCGTTTACGACCAGCGGGCTGGCGCCGACGCAGCAGAGGTCGTTTACGATCGCCGCGACCGTGTCGTAGGCGACCGCGTCGAAGCGGTTGACGCCTTCTTCGGCGACCGCGCGTGCGATCAGCGACTTCGTGCCCAGGCACTCGAGCACCAGCGCGAGCGTCTGGCCGCCCGTCTGGAACACGAACGCGGGCTCCCCGCGCGAGGACTCGAACACCGTGCCGCCGCGCTTCTGCAGCTGGGCGGAGGTGGCGAGCGCGGCGTTGACCGCCAGGCGCTTGCCCGCGTCGAGCACCGCGTAGTCGACGCCCGCGTCGCGGTAGGCCTGGTCGCCTCGCCGGGGGGGGCTGCTCATCGCCGCGGCGATGCTACCAGCCACCGCCGGCCTCGCCGCGGAGCCGCGCGAGCGCATTCTGGCGGTCGGGCTAGCGCGACTGGGGCAGCTTGACCGCAGTCGGTTTGGCGCCCGCGGCCGACGGCGGCGGCACGACCGGTCCGATGTCGCCGTCGGGCGCCTCGTCGAGGTCGACGATCACGGGCGCGTGATCGCTCGGCTTGCTGCCCTTGCGGGCGTGGCGGTCCACCCACGCCGCACACACCCGGCCGACGACCGCGGCGCCGGCGAGCACCAGGTCGATGCGCATACCGAGGTCCTGGTGGAACATGCCCGCGCGGTAGTCCCAGTAGGTGAACACGCGCTCGCTGGGCCAGCGCTCGCGCACCACGTCGTGCAGGCCGAGCCCCTGCAGCCGGGCCAGCGCCGCGCGCTCGGGCGCCGTCACGTGGGTCTGGCCGACGTAGGCGTCAGGGTCGAACACATCGGCGTCGCTCGGCGCGATGTTCATGTCTCCGCACACCATCGCCGCCTGCGGATCCGCGCCGACCATGCGCTCGAGCGCTGCCAGCCACGCGAGCTTGTAGCGGTAGTGCTCGGAGTCCGGCGTGCGCCCGTTGGGCACGTACACGCAGTGCACGCGTACCCCATCGCAGGTGGCGGACACGGCGCGCGCCTCCGCGTGCGGAAAGCCGGGCGCGTCGGGGACCCCCACAACGACGTCCTCCAGCCCCGCGCGCGAGAGGATCGCCACCCCGTTCCACTGCGCCTCCCCGTGGCGCGCGAGCGCATAGCCGCGAGCGGCGAGCTCCTCGCCGAGCAGCTCATCGAAGGCGCCGTCTGCGAGCTTCGTCTCCTGCAGGCAGACGACGTCAGGCTGGCGTTGATCGAGCCACGCAAGCAACCGCGGCACGCGCTGCTTGACCGAGTTCACGTTCCACGTCGCCACCCGCACCGGGCGTACGCTAGCGGCGCGCTCGAGCGTAAGCTGGCGGAGCTTGCAAATGCGTGAGATCTCGCGTTCCCCGCCGTCTATAGGAGATCAACCCGATCCGCAGAGAGGAAGGAGCTGGGACCATGGCGCGTAAAGCGATATCGAGTGCTGTCGCCTCGTTAGTGATCTCGCTGGGCTGTCTCGGCCTGGCTCCCGCGGCTGGGGCCGCGACCACCACGCGGCTGACTCTCGACCAGGGGGCCGCGTTCTCGATCCTCGGGCATTCCTGCGGTGGCATCCAGGAGCAGGTCTACGCGACCGGCTTCGATCCCACCAGCGGCTACCCCACCGGCGACGTCTACATGCAGACGCGGTGTGGCGGCAGCGGGCGCGGAGGCGGCTACAAAACCACCACCTACTCCGCGTGGGCGACCGTGACCTGGACCTGGTTTGGCGCCACACGCGCCTTCGCCAAGCTGGAAGGCGCCGCGGAAGGCATCAGCACGACGTTCTCCGCCGAAGACGCGTTTGGCGACCGCATCTACAACGTCGGCACCGCCGCCTTCCTGGAAACTACGGCGCCGCCGCTCGTCGCACCGGGCGTGCCCACGGGCGTCACGGCCGAATTCTCGCCGATCGAAGTCGGGGAAGAAGAAGAACCGGTGCTGAGGTTCATTGTCAGATGGGCGCCGGCGCCGGAAACGGCCGGGCTGATCACCTCCTCGACGGTCACCGCCACGCCCGTGGGATCGACGGCGCCGGTGCTCACCGCCACCGTGAGCGGCGCGGGCGCGAGCGCGGTGATCGCGCCGCTGGCGCGGCACACGACCTACCGGATCACGGTCACGAACACCGACGCCGAAGGCACGAGCCCGGAAAGCAGCTCGATCGAAGCGTACAGCGAAGGGACCCCGCCTCCACCGCCGGGGGCGGAGACGTGCGAACAGAACCAGGGGACGATCAAGCTCTCACCGGGGCTATCGGCGACCCCCCACGTTCAGAGCATCACGGTGAAAGGCCAGCTGAAGGGCTGCAACGGCGCCAAGGACGTCAACGAAGCGACATACGTCGCGCACTTGAAGACGACCGAAGAAGTCACCTGCTCGACGCTCACGAGCCTGTCCGCCGAACCGACGACGACGCCCGTGTCGCTGACCGTCAACTGGTCGCCGACGGAAGCGGGTAGCTCGAAGGGAGCCCTCGTCATGCCCCTCACCGAAGCGTTCGACAGCAGCCTCGGCGGGACGCTCGAAGGGGGGCCGTTTGAATCGCCGGCGAGCATCTTCGCCGCGTCGGTCTACGAGAGCTTCACCGGCGGCCCCACCTGCGGCGTGCCCTCCGGTAAGAAGAAGGCGAAGGCGGTCAAGAGCGGCAGCTTCGCGAGCACGGAAGTCGAAATCGGCGGGTAGTCGGCTGCCCCACGACGCGGTGCGGCCCCGAGCCAGGCCACGGCTGATCTCCCGCCGGGGATCAGTCGAAGTCGGCGACCGAGTAGACCTCTGTGCGGTGCAGAACCGTGGGCGCGGAGGCCTGGTCTGACTCGCTCGGCACGTGGTGCACAGTGTAGGTGTCGCGGCCCAGCTGGAGGATCGCGGCGACTGTCCTGCCGTCGATCGTGTCGGTCTCGCCGACTCTCAGACGGTAGTCGTGGCCCTGGCGTCGGCACTCGATCTCGCGGATGCGGCGGTCGCGCGAGACAGATCCCGTGCACACCTCCGCCTGCTCTCGCAACGAGCTGTAGAGGTTCTCGGCCGCAGCTTCGCCTCGCGGCGCAAGCGGCAGGAAGAAGGGGGTCATCCGCGTCGCTTGTAGCCACCGCGCGAGCGGTTGGCCTCGCGCGGCGGATAGCGCTTGCGCTCGTCGGCCGTCATCTTCCTGATCACCAGTTTGCCCTGGGCGACCTGCTCGCGAATGTCCTTGAGCTTCTCTTCGTGTTTTTCCTGCTGGCGGAGCTGCTGGGGGCCTGGCACGTGATCGCTCCTAAGAAATTGCGCCTCCGCGCGCTGGCGCCCAGTGCTCGGCTGCTGGTTGGAGGCAGATCGGCGCCCAGATTCCACCTGCAATGAAGCCAATCCGCACGTCCAGCTTAGCGCGATCTGCTAGCTTCACTGACAGCGGTCGATCCTCGGCCGCGAGGCAGCTCGCTTGAGTCCCGCTAGAGCGGTTCGGGTCGGCCACAGCCTCCGAATCGTGCGCGGCACCACTGCGCAGCCAAAGGAGCAGTTCATGAAACAGCAGTCCTTCGCCGATCTCGGCGTGTCGAGCGCCGTTGCCGGCGCCCTCTCCCGCCGCGGGATCGACGAGCCCTTCCCGGTCCAGCGGCTCGTGCTCGGCGACGTGCTCGCCGGCCGCGACGTGCTCGTCAAGTCGCCCACGGGCTCGGGCAAGACGCTCGCCTTCGGGATTCCGCTGGTCGAGCGCATCGAGCCCCGCGAGGCAGGACCAGTGGCGCTCGTGCTCGCCCCCACCCGCGAGCTCGCCAGCCAGATCGTGCGTGAGCTCGGCGAGATCGCCCGCGTGCGCAAGCTGCGGGTGACCGCCGTCTACGGCGGCGTGGGGCTGACCGCGCAGGCATCCAAGGCCGCGGCATCGCACATCCTCGTCGCCACGCCCGGGCGCCTGGAGGACCTGCTGCAACGGCGGGCCTTCACCCTCGACGCGATCCGGGTCCTGGTTCTCGACGAGGCGGACCGGATGCTCGACATGGGCTTTCGCCCAGCGATCGACCGGATCGTGGGCGCGTGCCCGACGGCGCGCCAGACGCTGTTCTTCTCGGCGACGCTCGACGGCATCGCCGGCCGCGTTGCATCCCAGTACACCCGTCAGGCGGTCAGGCACGAGAACGGGACGCCTGGCCTGTCCGCGACCGAGCAGGTGGAGCACCGCTTCGTGGGCGTGCGCGAGGACGGTCGCGTCGAGGCGCTCCTGACCGAGCTCGGCCGCGAGCGCGACCGCACGCTCGTGTTCGTACGCACCAAGCGCGGCGCCGACCGCCTCGTCAAACGCCTCGGCACTCACGGGGTGCAGGCGCTCGCGATCCACGGCAACAAGTCACAGCGCCAGCGCGAGCAGGCGCTGTCGCGCTTTCAGACGGGTAACGTGGATATCCTGGTGGCCACGGATGTCGCCGCTAGAGGGATCGACGTCGACGGGATCTCCCACGTGATCAACTTCGATCCGCCGGGAGACCACGAGTCCTACGTCCATCGCATCGGCCGCACGGGTCGGGCCGGGCGGCGCGGCGTCGGCATCACGCTCGTCGGCAGCGGAGATCGCCAGGAGATGGGTCAGCTCGCCGTCCGGCTCGGCCTGCGGCACGAGTTCGGTGGCGCCGGCGAGCGCCAGTCGAGGCCGTCGAGCGGGGCCTCGCGGCGAACATCCGAGCATCGGAGAAGGCGTGGGGCACGCTGACGGAGTGGAGCACGAGGACGATCTGGCGTTCTGGCGCGAGCGGCTCGCTCCCTACGCCCAGCCCGACAGCCGGCGGGCTCTGCTGTGCCTCGCAACCTCGGTCGCGCCGTATCTCGGCCTGTCGGTCGCGATCTACCTGCTGCTCGGAGTGTCGTACCCGCTGGCTCTCGTTCTGGTCGTCCCGACGGCCGTGTTCCTGGTGCGCACGTTCATCGTCTTCCACGACTGCACGCACGGGTCGTTCCTGCGCTCGAGGCGCGCAAACGCATGGCTGGGCATCGCCGCGGGGCTGCTGCTGTACTCGCCCTTCGTGCGCTGGCGGCACGACCATGCGGTCCACCACGCGAGCTCCGGCGACCTCGATCGCCGCGGCACGGGGGACGTCCGTACGCTGACCGTCGCGGAATACCGCGCGCTGCCCTGGCGTGGGCGGCTCGGCTACCGCCTGCTGCGCAACCCGCTCGTGATGTTCGGCTTGGGGCCGATCGTCGCGATGATCATCGGGCCGCGCATCGTCGCTCGCGATGCCCGCCCGCGCATGCGCCGCAGCGTGATCGCCACCAACGTGGCGCTCGCCGCGATCGTGGGCGGCCTGTGCCTGCTGATCGGCTGGCGCGACTATCTGCTCGTGGCCGGACCGCCCGCGCTGCTCGCCGGCTCGATCGGCATCTGGCTGTTCTACGTCCAGCACCAGTTCGAGGACGCCTACTGGGAGAGCGCCGAGGGCTGGAGCTACCAGGACGCGGCGCTTCGGGGAAGCTCATATTTGAAGCTCCCCGCTGTGCTCCGCTTCTGCACGGGCAACATCGGCTACCACCACGTTCACCACCTGAACGCGCGCATCCCCAACTACAACCTGCGCCGCGCGCACGAGGAGAACTCGATCTTCGATGCCGTGCCCACGCTCGGCCTGTGGGACGGTGTGCGGGCCGTCGCGCTGAAGCTGTGGGACGAGGACGCCGGGCGGCTTGTGACGTTCGCGCAGGCGCGTCGGGTATCCGCTGCAAATCGCGGTTGATGGACGTTCGGCGTAAGCGCGGAGACGCGGCCGGCTGCAACACCACTTTCCGACCCACCATTTGGGGCTCAAGTGTCCCGAGGGTTTGCACTTGAGCCCCAGTCACTGGCGAAATGGGCCGTCCGGGAATCGAACCCGGAACCTTGGGCTTAAGAGGCCCCTGCTCTGCCGGTTGAGCTAACGGCCCGCGCTGGGCAACCGGCGGGAGCGGCCGGCTCGGAGCCCGATTCTAGCCGAGCGGGCAGGGCGTCCGCCGCGCCGGCGGGCGCCAGGCGCCGCAACGATCGCGGCTCACTTCTTCTTCGTGCTGGAAGTCGTGCTCGAGGAGGTGGTGGTGCTCGAGGACTTGCTGGCCGGCGTGGACGCGGTTTTCACTTCCTGCGCTTGCAGTTCGTGTTTGGAGTTGAGCTTGCCGGTGTAGGTTTTGCCGTTGGTGGTGGTCGTGTAGGTCTTTTCGCGGCTCGGGTTGGCCTTGACTTCGGCCAGCTCGTTCTTGAGGCGGGTGCGCTGTTCGGCGGGAGCGAGGCTGACGGCTTTTTCCGAGGCGAGGTCGCCGACACGCGTGTTGTGCGCTTTGTAGGCGTACTCGGCCAGGGCGGCGTACAGGGCGGCGTCAGTCGGTCGGTAGGCGACTGAGATCTGCAGCACTTCCACCGCCTTGGCGGGTTCGTTGAGCCCCTGTTCGCCATATACGTTGACCATCAGCTGCGCCAGTTCGCTGTTGGGCTTGGGGGGATTGAGGGCTATGTAGCCCTGCCAGGCCGCCGAGACCTGCTTGAACAGTGCTTTGCCCTTGGCGGTGACTTCGCCGGTGTTGGCCACCGTATACGGTTCGTTGCCGGCTTCGTGGTACAGATCCTTGGCCAGGTTCTCCCACGCGCTCGCGTTGCTTGGCTGCTGTTCGGTGAGCTTGCGGTACTTCTTGATCTGGCTCGAGTAGCCCGTGCCGCCGCCACCGCCGCCTTCTTTCGAGAGCGAGCTGAGGATGCCGCCGCCGCCGATACCACCGCCAACCCCGAACAGCACCAGGCCCGACCCGAACAACACCGCCAGGCCGGCGTAGATCACACGCACCGCGCGGCGGCGGTGGCGGCCCCTGAGGTCGAACAGCATCAGTCCGACAACCCTGGGTCTATGTGATCTATGAGGTCCTGCACGGTGGGCTCCGTTCCCTGCTCCTGTGTTGGTGGCGGCGGATTCCCCACGGGATGCCCCACGCCAGCGGTGGCTGCGCTCCCCTCCTGCGGTCGGACGCGGCTGGCCCGACCGACAAGCGCTGCGATCAGAATACTGACCTCGTAGAGCAGATACAGCGGCACGGTCTCCAGCGCTAGCGTGAGCAGGTCGCCGGGCAGGAACGCGGCCACGGCAGCGCACGCGGCGAACGCAAACGGGCGCCCTTTGCGCAGCTGCCGGGGCGTGACGAGATCCAGACGCGTGGCTCCGAGGATCACGACTGGGACCTGGAAGAAGATGCCCATCGCCAGCAGGATCGTCGCCTCGAAGCTGTAGAACGGGCTGGCCTGGACGAGCACGTTGAACTCGCTCGCGTTGAAGTTCGCGAAGAAGCGCACGGCGGCGGGCAGCACGACGAAGTACCCGAACGCCACGCCGGCCGCGAACAGGAAGGGGACGGCACTCAACAGCGGCATGGCCACGCGTCGCTCGTGCGGCGCCAGTGCCGGCAGGATGAAGCCATAGAGCTCGAACAGGATCACGGGCAACGAGACGATCAACGCGAAGTACAGCGTCACGGTGATGGTCGTGCTGAACGGCTCGGCGATCCCGACCGTGACCGGATCGATGCCCGGGGTCGTGCGCGGTAGCTTGGCCACGTCCGCGCGCAGCGCGGCGATCAGCGGATGTATTTCGGCGCGAGCGTGGGTGGAGAGGCCGCTGCTTGGCTTGGCGAGGGCTCCAAGCGCGCTCTGTGTGTCCTGGGCGACTTTCAGCAGCCCTTGCTGGGCGAGGGCCGCCTGTCCAACTGTGCCGGCGCCCTTTGCGACCTGCCTTTTCGTCTCCGTCTGCAGCGGCTTGTTGAAGACCCGCAGCAGCGCGTGGTTCTGCCACAGGCAGATGCCGAATGCGACCGCCAGCACCGCCATGCTCACGATCAGGCGCGTGCGCAGCTCTTCCAGATGGTCCACGAGGCTGAGCCGATCTTCGTGGCCGATCGTACGGATCGCGCTGGCCATGGCTCCTATGAACCTACCACCGCGCCCACGCCGCTCCTGCGTGCTGACTCGGTATGCGGATGAACGTGCAGAGTTGATCGGGCTTTGCCACGCATCTCGGTGGTGGTCCACATCGACGTTCGGGATAGCACGTCCTCAGCAGCTAAAGGCGCCGGCTCGGTGCGTCGATGACGACAGGGAGTCACGATGGAATCCGAGAAGAACCCAGACACCAAGAGCCAGCCGCAGCAGACCGATCGGAGATCGTCGAGCAAACCGGCTGGCGCGGTGTACGGAGGGCGCGGGCAGGGGGCTGACAGCTGTGCACCGGCCCAGCTTCACATCTGCTTCCACTGCTCGGGCGAGCTCGTCTACCCGCTCGACTGGTCCGAGGAGGGCCCGCGTCACTGGCGTATCGTGCTGCGCTGTCCCGAGTGCGAGTCGCGACGGGAAGGCGTGTTCGACCAGACTGCGGTGGAACGCCTGGACGACGAGCTGGACAGGGGCTCGAGCGCGCTGCTCGGCGACCTGCGGCGGATGACGCACGCGAACATGTCCGAGGAAATAGAGTTCTTCGTGCGTGCGCTCGACGCCGAGCTGATCATGCCCAGCGACTTCTGAGCCACGCCCGGATCGGCGAAGGACGGCGCGCTCCATGCGCCGTCAGATTGGTGACTGACGGCGCGCTCCATGCGCCGTCAGCGATAGCGCTCGACGACCGCGTCGGCGACCAGCTCCAGCAGTACCGAGCGCCCGTCCGGGAGGATCGCTGGCAGCGCCGCCTTCGCCTCGGCGACGACAGCGAGCGCCCGCTCGCGCGCCTCGTCCAGCGCTCCGGTCGCGGCGATGCGCTCGCACAGCGCTTCGACCTTGTGATGCCCGCCGGCCTCGCGCAGCGAGTCCAGGGCAAAGGCGGCGAGCTCGGGGTCGCGCGTGCGCGCGAGTATGAACGGGAGCGTGACGGTGCCGTCGAGCAGGTCGGTGCCCCGCGACTTGCCCGTGCGCTCGACCGGACCGGACACGTCGAGCACGTCGTCGAGCATCTGGAAGGCCAGGCCGATACGTCTTGCGAACGCACCGAGCGCGTCGGCGAGCGCGCTCGACCCCTCCGCCGCGGTGAGCGCCCCCAGCCGGCAGGCGGCGTCGAACAGCGCGGCGGTCTTCAGCTCGCAGCGCATGAGATAGCGCTCGACGGGCACGTGTGCGGCGTAGGCGTCCTCGCGCTGCAGCAGCTCGCCTTCGGCAAGCGCGGAGCTGGCCTGGGAGAGGGCGCGCAGCTGGGCGGCGTCATCGTTGCGGGCGAGCTCGGCGAACGCGCGTGAGAACAGCAGATCACCGGTCGCCACGGCCGTCTGCCGGCCGGCCTGCGCCGCCACCGTGGGGTGACCACGACGCAGCAGCGCACCGTCGATCAGATCGTCGTGAACCAGCGTGGCCGAGTGCACGAGCTCGACGGCGACAGCGGCGCGCACCAGGCGCTCCTCCCCGTCGGGGGTGTCCGGGGGCCCGCCGGCTGACTCGGCGGCGAGCACCACGAGCAGCGGGCGCAGCCGCTTGCCGCCGGCGACGACGGTCGCGTTGGCGTATGGCGCGAGCGGCGTCCCAGCCTCCTCGGTCACGCGCTCGAGGTGCCGCTCGGTGCGCTGCATGATCCGCCGCAGACTCTCGCCGCCGAGACGCATGATCGTCTCGAGCCCGTCCACTGCCTCCGCGGGAGTGCCACCCCCCATGCTGCTCACCGCGCTCATGATGCCTGGCCGTGGGAGACGGTGCCGGCGTGGATGGCGACGATGCCACCGGCGGTGAGCACGTAGCCGATCTCGCACAGGCCGGCACGCTGCATCTCGGCGGCGAGCGCCGCGGGGCCGGGGAAGCGCTTGACGGAGTTGGGCAGGTACGTGTAGGCGTCGGCGATCGCCGCGTCGGCTGCGCGGCCGCACAGGCGCGCGTAGAGCTCGAGCACGGCTCCTGTGAGCCGTCCGAGCGCGGGGACGCAGCGGTCGAACCACAGCCGATAGAAGTAGGACAGCGGCGGGCGTGTGGGCGTGGTGATCTCGAGCACTACCACGCGCCCGCCGGGGCGCACGACGCGGACCATCTCCGCGAGGCCGCGAGCGAGGTCCTCGAAGTTGCGCGCGCCGAAGCCGACGGTGGCGGCGTCGAAGGTGTCCTCGGCATAGGGCAGCTCCATCGCGTCGGCCCACTCGAAGCGCGGACGCACGCTTTGCATGTGCGTGGCCGCGGCCTTCGCGCGCGCCCGGTCGAGCATGCCCTCGGCGAAGTCGCTGCCGAGCACCTCGCCGCCGGGCCACACCCGGTGCGCGAGCTCGATCGCAAGATCGCCGGTGCCGGTGGCGACGTCGAGCACGCGCGCGCCGGGGCCGACGCGCGCGAGATCGACGGCGCGCGCGCGCCAGCGATGGTGCAGGCCGGCGGTCATGGCGGTGTTCAGGGGGTCGTAGACGCCGGCGATGCGATCGAACATCGCCCGCACCTGCCCGGCCTCCAGAACCCCTGCGCCGGCTCGATCGCGAGCGCGCACCGCGCGGCTACTTGAGCTGCGAGAGGAAGTTGACGATCGCTTCGAACTCCTTTGGTGGCAAGTTCTTGTACGAGGGCATCGGCGCCGTGGGGTTCACCAGCGTGCGCGCGATCGCCTGGCGGGGAATGCGCGAAGCGATGTGCGTCAGGTCGGGCCCCGGCCCAGCGTTGCCGTTGTCGCCGATCTTGTGGCAACCCAAGCAGCCGCGCCCAGCCACGACGTTGCGGCCTTCTTCATACTCGCGCAGAGGCTTGCCTGCGACTTCTCGCACGGCGGAGGGCGTGGCCATTTCGATCGACGTCGGCGCGCCGACGTTGGCGCCGGAGTAGGTCAGGTAGGCCATCGCGCAGATCACGGCGATGCCGGTGATCGTCGCGATGGGACGGCGCTCGGGGCGGCGCTCGGGACCGCGGTCGTAGAACGGCAGCAGGAACAGCAGGATCATGCAGATCGTCGGCACGCCGATCGTGGCGAGCGGCACGATGCTCGGGGTGCGGATGATCCGCAGGAGCTCGAACAGGAAGAAGAAGTACCACTCCGGACGCGGCACGTAGGTGGTGGTGGTGGGGTTGGCCTTGGAGCCGAGCTCAGTGCCGAGCACGAGCGACATCGTGATGATCGCCACCATCACCACGCACGCCATCGCCCCGTCCTTGGCGACCGCGTACGGGAAGAAGGGCTTGCCCTGGGACTTCAGGGTCGCGTACTCGCGCAGGTACTGCTCCTTCTCGCGCTGGTTCATCGCGCGCCCTGCGAGCGCCGCTCAGGGCGGGGTGACCGACGAAGGCCCACGCTTAGACCTCCGTCTCGCGCAGCTCTGGGCGCGTTTTCGCCTTGGTCCAGGGTGGCGCGGTGGTGCCGAGCTTCGCGACGAGATACAGGTGCGCGCCGATCAACGCGGCGATCAAGCCGGGCAGGAGCAGCATGTGGATGGCATAGAAGCGCGACAGCGTGGTGGCGTTGAATTCCCCGCCACCGTAGAGGAAATCGCTCAGGTATGGGCCGAGCAGCGGCCCGGTGCCGTTGATGGCGACACCCACCTGCGTGGCCCAGTAGGCGCGCTGGTCGAACGGCAGCAGATAGCCGGTGAAGGACATCGCCATCGTGAGGATCAGCAGCACCACGCCGATCACCCAGTTGAGCTCGCGCGGGTACTTGTATGCGCCGAAGAAGAACGTTCGGCCCATGTGCAGGAACACGAGCACGACCATCACGCTCGAGCCCCACTTGTGCATGCCGCGCACGAACTGCCCGAGGAACACTTCGTTGGTGACGTAGCGGATCGATTCGTAGGCGCCGCCGGCGGCGTCGGGGCGGTAGTACATCGCCAGGAACACGCCGGTGACGGCCTGGCTGAGGAACGCGAACATGGTGGCCGAGCCGAGCGTGTAGAACCAGTTGGTGCCCTTGGGCACCTTGCGGAACATCATCCAGCGCGCCGCGCCGCTCAGCGAGGTGCGCTCGTCGACCCAGTCGACGACGGTGATCCCAGCCTGCGCGGCGCCCTCGAGCGGTCCGACCTTGCCGTTTCCCTCCCCTGGCCGTGGCGGCGGTTCCTGCAGCGGTCCTGGGAGCGGTGGAGCGGGGAGCTTGGGCAGTCGCGGCACGAGGTCTTCCTATTTTTTGGCGCCGGGCGTCGAGGGGTACAGGTACTGGCCGATGCCGTCGACCGCCTCGCCGGGAAGGCGCGGGGAGAAGCGCCGCAGCTGGCTGTTGACGCTGAAGCGCGGACCGACTTCGACGTTTTCGCCCGAGACGCGTGTGTAGAAGCGGTCGAGCGGTCGCACTGGCGGCCCACCCACCCGCCGGCCGAGCAGGTCATAGACACCGCCGTGGCACGGGCAGATGAAGCGCTCGGACGCGTCGACCCAGCGCACCGGGCAGCCGACGTGCGCGCAGCGGCTGGAGATCGCGATGTAGGGCGTGCCCTGGTCGTAGGGGTCGGTGTCGATTTCGGGGTTGAACTTGCGCACGTATACGGTCGTCTTGCCGACCTCGCCGATGTTCGGGGTCAGCGTGAGCACCACGGGGACGTAGTTGTTGTCGGGGAATTGGTCGACCTTGCCGACGACTTCCCAGCGGTGGGGCGTGCTTTTGAAGACGGGGCCGAGCGCGAAGCCGAGCGCGGGCAGCGCGAACGCGGCGGTGGCGATCCCGCCGGCCGTGTGCGCCGTCCCGGTCATGAACCTGCGCCGCGTGATCGTCTCACCCTCGAAGGCGCCGGGGATCCCGCGGTCGAGCGTGTACTTGGAGGTGTGCTTTGAGCGCTTGTCTGCCACCGAGCGGCAAACAATATCGAGGCTCCGATCAGCGCGGCGCTGGCACGGCCCCGGCGCTTGTGCGCATCGCCTCGATCGCGTCGGGGTCGTCGGCGAAGACGAGCTCCTTGGCGCGCTGATGAGACGCGCTCGAGCCCCAGCCGACGGCGCGCGCGCCGGCCAGCCAGACGTCCTGCGCGAGCTCGGAGCGGCCGGCGCCTTGCGCGAGCGCGCTGAGCGTGATCGTGTCCGCGAGCTCGGCCACGGCGAACGTGTCGCCGAGCTCGACCAGACGAGCGAGGCCGATCGCGTACAGCCGATCGCCGGCGAGCAGCCCGAGGTCGGCTTCGGGGACGCGTACGACGCGCGGCGACGCGTAGTGCAGCAGGTAGCCCTCGTAGATCGCCTCGACGAGCAGCTCGTACTCCTCGCGCGCGCCGGCGCTGCGCGGCCCGTCGGCGACTATGCGGGCAGGGCTCGGCTGCGCTGCGTTCGCCGCGCCCGGCGCGGCTGGCGCGTGGGGGACGACGAGGTTAGCCATCAACCCGCCGCCATCGCGCAGCAGCTCGCGCAGTCGCGCCAGCCCACCGGCGCCGTTGTGCTCGGGCTCGCCGC
>Ga0116215_1000440_pt1 | contig 31952 bp, 31 predicted proteins | sample Sb_taG_7_FD_89698 | JGI IMG/M metagenome (GOLD analysis project Ga0116215, IMG submission 89698) | Peat soil microbial communities from Weissenstadt, Germany - Sb_50d_2_FS metaG | ecosystem: Environmental > Terrestrial > Soil > Wetlands > Peat | place: Germany: Weissenstadt | collected 2010-09-21
CGACGCCTCGAGGATGCTCGTGTGGCGCGCGGGTTGGCTGAAGGACCAGGGCCGCCCGAACACGCTTGAGACCTCGATCGCCAAGCTCCACGCGACCGAGGCTTCGCTGGAGTGCGCGAACCTGGCGATCCAGGTGCACGGCGGCGCGGGCTACGTGGACGACCACCCGGTCGAGCGCTATTTCCGCGACGCGCGCGTGACGACGATCTACGAGGGCACCTCGCAGATCCAGCAGATGCTGATCGGGCGCGCTATGACCGGCGTGAACGCGCTGGTCCCCGCCTGAGACGGCGGGAGCAGAGCCATGTCCGATCAGACGCAGGTTCAGGAGGATGAGCAGGCCGGCTCCGCCGGCGGGGCGGTTTCGGCGGCTTCGGTGATCGGGGTGCTCGGTGCGGGCGTGATGGGCTGCGGCATCGCCCAACTGGCCGCACGCTCGGGCGCGCGCACGCTGCTGCACGACCCGTTCCCGGAGGCGCTGGCGCGCGGCACGCAGAGCGCACGCGACGGCCTTGGCAAAGAAGCGGCGAAAGGCAGGTTGACCGAGGAGGACGCGCAGGCGGCGGGCGCGCGCCTGGAGCCGGTGCAGGACATGTCGGCGTTCGCACCGTGCGAGCTGGTGATCGAGGCGGCGCCCGAGCGCCTGGAGCTCAAGCACGAGATGTACGGAAAGCTGTCTGAGATCGTGAGCGAGGAGTGCGTGCTCGCGACCAACACCTCATCGCTGCTGGTGACGGCGATCGCAGCGGGCGCGAGCAGGCCGGAGCGCGTGGTGGGCATGCACTTCTTCAACCCCGCGCCGGTGATGCGCCTGCTTGAGGTGGTGGCGGGCGTGCAGTCCTCGCCGCGGGCACTGGCGCTGGCGCACGCGACGGGCGAAGCGATGGGCAAGACGGTGATCGTGGCGAAAGACGGCCCGGGCTTCATCGTCAACCGCTGCAACCGCCCGTGGGGCCTGGAGGCGCTGCGCCTGCTGCAGGAGCAGATCGCTGACATCGAGACGATCGACCGCATCTGCCGCATGCAGGGCGGCTTTCGCATGGGCCCGTTCGAGCTGATGGATCTGGTGGGCGTGGAGACGGGCTTTGAGATCTCCCAGAGCTTCTACGCGCAGAGCTTCGGCGAGCCGCGCTGGCAGCCGTCGATGATCGCCGCGCGCCAGGTGGCGGCGGGACTGTACGGGCGCAAGACCGGGCGCGGCTACTACGACTACAGCGAGGGCGTGGGCAAGCACCGCCCGCCGGACCCCGAGCCGCTGGACGGCAGCGCTGCGGGCCACGACCGGGTCGGCGCCGCCGGCGAGGGCGTGGTGGTGATCTCGGGCGATGGCGCGATCGCCCAGGAGCTGCGCGCGGTGGCGGGCGAGGCGGGCTATGAGGTGCGCTCGCCACACGAGCCGACCGGCGGCGTGCTGCCGGCGCTGTTCGTCGACTGCGACCCAACTCCCCCGGCGACACAGTCGGCGGCGCGTGCAGCGGACGGTCGGCCCGACCGCCGGGGCGCGGCGCCCCCGCCCCACGGCGGCGCGCGCCTGCTGCTGTGCGCGAAGGGCTCGCTCGGCGCCCTGGACCCGGGCGGCAGCGCGGTCGGCTTCCACGTGCTCCCCCCGCTGGCGGACGCGAAGCTGGTCGAGCTGACGCGCAGCGAGAGCTCCTCACCCGTGGCGGCGGCGCGCGCGGAGCGCTTCTTCGGAGCGCTGGGCAGGCATGTGGAGTGGGTGGGCGACGCGCCGGGGCTGGTGCTGGGCAGGATCGTGTGCCAGGTGATCAACGAGTCGGCGTTCGCGTTGGGCGAAGGCGTGGGCGACACGCACGACATCGACACGGGCATGGTGCTCGGGCTCAGCCACCCGCACGGCCCGTTTGAATGGGCGGACGCGATCGGCGTCGATCACGTGCTGACGGTGCTGGAGGCGCTGTGTGAGGAGTACCGCGAGGAGCGCTACCGCCCCGCGCCGGCGCTGCGCCGACTGGTGGCGGCGGGACGGCTGGGTAAGGCAACCTGCGCGGGCTTCTTCACCCACGACGAGGATTGACCTGTGAGCGCCCGCATCGCCTTGGAGGGCCTCGCGGACATCAGCTACACACCGGTGCAGTCGCCGTTCGGCACGCTGCTGGCGGCCGCGACCAGGCGCGGCCTGGTGCGCTTGGCTTTCCCGGAGGAGGACGTCGACTCGGTGCTGGACCGTCTGGCACGGAGGATCTCGCCGCGGATCGTCGAGGCGCGGGCGCCGCTGGAGCGGGTACGCCGCGAGCTGGATGAGTACTTCGCGGGGCGCCGGCGAGCGTTCGAGCTGTCGACCGACTGGACGCTGATCGGAGCGTTCGCGCACAGCGTGCTGCGGGTCACCTCCGAGATTCCCTACGGCGGCGTGCTCAGCTACGGCGAGGTTGCCGCCGAGGCGGGCAGCCCGCGCGGTTCGCGCGCGGCGGGCAACGCCCTGGGCTCGAACCCGATTCCGATCGTGATCCCCTGCCACCGCGTGCTGCGCAGCGGCGGCGCCCGCGGCTACGTCCTCGGCGGATACGGCGGCGGCGTGGAGCGCAAGCGGTGGCTGCTGCAGCTCGAGGGCGCGCGAGAGCGAGACGCCCCGGACCGCATCTGACTTCCAGCGCAAGCGGTCAGCTCGTTTGGGTGGCACGCTCGCCCGCAAGTGACTATGGTTGCTGGATGGGGGTCAGTGCATCGGCTCCGGATCTCGCAGGATCGGAGCTTCGCGCGTTCGTAGAGCGCTATGAGGCGGCTCGGCTCTCGCGCCGATGAGCACGCGCGCCGGCGACTTCGACGTGGCGATCGTCGGCGCGAGCACGGCGGGCTGCGCGGCGGCGCGTCTGTTTGCTCAGAGCGGCGCGCGCGTGGCGCTGATCGAGCGCCGTCCGGCACTCGACGCGTACAAGACGGTGTGCACGCACTTCATCCAGTCCAGCGCGACGCCGACGATCGAGAAGCTCGGCCTGACGCCGCTGATCGAGGCGCGCGGCGCGGTGCGTAACAGCGCTGACTTCTGGACCTCCGGCGGTGGCTGGATCCGCGCGAGCGAGGACGCGCCGCACGGCTTCAGCATCACGCGCCGCGTGCTCGATCCGATGCTGCGCGAGCTCGCCGCCGAGACGCCGGGGGTCGAGCTGCTCGCGGGCTGGAGCGCGGTCGGCCTGCTCGGCGACGGGCGCCCGGCGGGCGTGGAGATCGAAGACCGCTCGCGCGAGCGCCGCAAGCTGAAGGCAAGGCTGCTCGTCGGCGCCGACGGGCGCGACTCGAAGCTCGCGCGGTGGGCGCGCGTACCGGGCCGCGTCAAGCCCCACCGACGCTTCTTCTACTGGGGCTACTGGCGCGGCGTGCGCCCGGCGACCACGCGTTCAAAGATATGGCTGCTCGATCCCGACGTCGCGTACACGTTCCCCAACGAGGACGACCTCACGGTCGTGGTCGTGGCCCCACACCGCGACCGCCTGCCGGAGTTCCAAGCCGATCTCGACGGCACCTATCGGCGCATGGTCAATGCGCTGCCCGACGCGCCAGATCTCACAGACGCGACACTCGAGTCAAAGCTCCTGGGCAAGCTGGAGATGCCGAACGTGTTTCGCCCGGCCGCGCGCCCGGGCGTGGCGTTCATCGGCGACGCGGCGCTGGCGGCGGACCCGATGTGGGGCGTTGGGTGCGGCTGGGCGTTCCAGAGCGCTGACTGGCTGGTGGCGGAGACGGCGGGCGCGCTCGCCGGCGACGGCGACCTCGACGCGGCCCTCGAGCGCTACCGGCGAGCCCATCGCCGTCGACTGCTCCCCCACTACCTGTTGATCTGCGATCTGGCGGGCGGGCGACGACTCAGCGCTTTCGAGCGACGCCTGTACCGCGCCGCTGCGCGCGATCGCGTTGTGCTGCGAGCGGTCGAGGAGGTGGGCAGTCGCCGTCGCTCACCCGGGCGACTGTTCGACCCCCGCGTGCTGGCCCGACTGGCTCTAGCTCACTGAGTCGGCGGCGGGCGCCCACTGCGCTTCGGCGGGGTCGCCGATCGGCATCCCCTCGGGCACGGGCACGCCGGGCGTGTCGCGTAGGTACCACTCGGCGTCGAGCGCGGCCTGGCAGCCGGAGCCGGCGGCGGTGATCGCCTGGCGGTAGGTGTGGTCGACGAGGTCGCCGGCGGCGAACACGCCGGGGAGCTTCGTGCGCGTCGAAGGGCCGTCGGTGATCACGTAGCCGTTCTCGTCGACGTCGAGCTGGCCGCGCACGAGCTCGGACTGGGGCTCGTGGCCGATCGCGATGAACGCACCGTTGATCGGGATCGTGCGCTCCTCGCCGGTGTCTGCGTGCAGCAGCGTTGCGTGCCCGAGCGCTCCGTTCTCGCCGGCGACGAGCTCCTTGACGGTGTACGGCGTGAGCAGCTCGATGTTCTCCTGCGCGCGGGCGCGCTCGAGCATGATCTTCGACGCGCGGAACTCGTCGCGGCGATGCACGACGGTGACCTTGGCGGCGAACTTGGACAGGAAGATGGCCTCCTCCATCGCGGAGTCCCCGCCGCCGACGATCACCGTTTGCGCGCCGCGGAAGAAGGCGGCATCGCAGGTGGCGCAGTAGCTGACGCCGCGGCCGGACAGCTCGAGCTCGCCGCTCACGCCGAGCTTCTTGTGCTCGGCGCCCATCGCCAGCACGACGGTGCGCGCGCGATGCTCGGTGTCGCCGACCCACACGCTGTGCACGGCGGGGTGGGCGGGATCCGATCTCCTCGAGAGCCGCACGCGGTCGGCCTGGTCGGTGATCAGGCGGGCGCCGAAGCGCTCGGCCTGGTCGCGGAACCTCTGCATCATCTCCGGGCCCATGACGCCGTCGGGGAAGCCGGGGTAGTTCTCGACGTCGGTCGTCTGCTGCAAGAGTCCGCCCCAGGCGAACCCCTCGATCACGAGCGGACGCAGGTTCGCGCGCGCGGTGTACAGCGCGGCGGTGTATCCGGCGGGACCGCTTCCGATGATGACTACGTTCTCGACGTCGCTCATGTGACTCTCCTGGTCGCCGCGCACGTGACCCAATGGGTCGCTTTACTTTGTATAGTATAGCAAGCGGCCGGGCTTTGTGCGCCGTCGCGCGCCGCGCAGGCGCTCACGAGCTTTGCAGCGCGCTCGCGGGCTCCGACGCGCCCGCGCGCGCGGCGCCGGCCAGCGTTGGCTGCTCGTCGCGCCAGCGAGCGACGGTGCGACGCAGTTGGAAGTAGGCGACGATACCCGGGAAGGTGGGCAGCCAGAAGGAGATCGCGCGGTAGGAGAGCACGGCCAGGACCGTCAACCTGAAATCGACGCCGAATGCCACGAGAGCGCCGATCATGCCGCCCTCGACGCCGCCGAAGCCACCCGGAAGCGGCAGCAGGTTTCCGAGCATCCCCACGAAGTAGGCCATCCAGATGACGGTGAACGGCGGCGGCGAGCCGAAGGCGTGGAACATCGCCCACAGGACGGCGATGTCGAAGCCCCACCACGCGGGGGCGCCGAGCAGCCCGGGGTCGCGGGTGCGGACCAAGTCGATCGCCGTGCGCACGCCGCTGGCGGCGAGCGCGGACGCAGTGGCGGCGCGGGTCAACCACTGCTTGGCACGCCCGGAGCCTGACGCCCCCCGTTGCAAGCGTCGCTCGAGATCGCCAGGCACGAGAGCGAGCGCGCCGGCCACCGCGAACAGGATGGTCGCGACGATCGCAGGCACGAGCGTGATCGCCAGCGAGCCACCCCCGGGAAAGAGCCCACTGCCCAGGCCGACGCCGTCGAGCAGCAGCGAGCCGGCGTAGATGACGTACAGGAGCACCATGAACGCCACCATGCGGCAGGCGACCAGCCGGGGAGCCATGCCCGAGCGGCGCAGCGCCCACGCGGTCAGCGCGACCCCACCGGCGCCGGCGGCGGCGAACAGACGCGTGGCGACGAGGCCCGCCATCGTGATCTCGTAGCTCTCGCGCCAGCCGATCCGCTGGGCGGAAGCGGGCGTGCGGGCGGTCACGACGAACACAGAGCGGAACAGCACGACATACCCGGCGAAGGACAGCAGCTCGAACAGGACGCCGATCGCGATCCACCACTTGTCCCCGCCCGCGAGGCGGTGCACGGTCTTCCCCGCTCCGGCGAGCTGTGGCAGCACGAAGTACAGGAACCCGACGCCAATCAGGACGAACGTCGCGAACGCGACGATCTGCCGCCGCGTGAGCAGCACACGCGGCATCTCTTCCTCGCGCGCGCCCGCCACCGGACCGGAGTCGAGCAGCTCCCGCTCCGCTTGCTGCCCCCCTTCCGCACCCCTCTCCATCGCGTTCGCAGGCACCGCCTTTCTCAGCTCAGGCCGCCTCGTGGGCGATCGCCTCCAGTGCCGCGATCGCACGCCCCAACCGTGCGATCGCCGGCCCCGCGCGTGGCCCCAGCCGCCGCACGGCGGCCGTCAGCAGCGCTCCCCCGACCAGGTCCACTGCGTAGTGCTCGCCGAGGTACACGAGCGCGAACCCGAGCGTGGCGGTGTAGCCGAAGCCGAGCGCGCCGGCGACCGGCCCCGCCTCTGCGAGCAGGAGCGCAGCCATCAGGGATGTGGCGAAGTGCAGAGAGGGCATCGCTGCCAGGGGATTGCCTCCGAACACACTGTAGAGCGAGGCCCAGCCGTCACCCCAGAACAGCTCGCCGTACTCCACCATCATGCGTCGCACGGGTAGCGTCCGCGCACCGTCGGGCGCCGTGAGCGTGGCCGCGTACCACGGCGGCGCGGTCGGCAGGAACCAGTAGAAGCTGGCACCGAGGTCGAACACCGCGTAGGTGAGCACGGCGGCGCGCGGAAAGCGCTCGCGATGACGGACAAGCATGTAGGCGAGCGATCCGTGCGGAACGATGAACCAGCTCCAGTGCGCCCACACGAGCACGCGATCGAGGGCGCTCCAATCGGCGGCGCTCGCGCCGCCGCGCGCGAGCGTCCGCTGTAGGCGCACGCTCGGCAGCTCGCCCAGCCCGAGCACGCGATCGGCGCGGATCGGGTAGTGAATGTGCACCCGCTGAGCCTGAGACTCGGCGTCGTCGTGCGGCGTCTTGTATGCGGCCAGGTACGCCCACATCTGCAGCCCGCACGTGGCCACGTCGCGCGTGCGCGAGCGGCGCACGGCCACGCACAGCCCGACCGGCGCCGCGAACGCGACGGTCTGCATCAGCAGCGGCGGAGCGCTGACGCGCTTGCGCAGGATCGGCGCGGCGACACCGGCCACCACCACCCCCCAGGCGGTTGCTCTGATCGCCCTCGACAGCCGCACTTGGCGGGCAGTATATGTGCCGCTACGGGCCCGCCCGCGGCGCGCGCCAGCTTGTGCGGGCTCGGCCACGCGTGCGCGCGAAAGGCCGCTTACCGGGAGACCCGGGCTGCTGCGGCGGCGTCGACGAGCGCGCGCACGACGCTGCTCTGAAGGTCGGCCTCGGGATGCCACTGCACGCCGAGCACGAAGCGTCGGGCGGGCGGGCGGCCATCCCACTCGATCGCCTCGGGCAGCTCATCGAGCGCGGATACGCCGCTGACGACGAGCCCCTCCCCCAGCCTGTCCACGCCCTGGTGGTGGTGGGACTTGGTCGCGTGGTGGCGCTCACCGGCGGCTCTTGCGGCGAGCGAGCCCTCGCTGAGCAGCACGTCGTGATCTGAGCCGTCGAACGATCCGAGCACCCGCCGGTGCTCCTCGTGGCCGAAGTGCTCGGGCAGGTGCTGCACGAGCGTGCCGCCGCAGGCGACGTTCAGCAGCTGCATTCCGCGGCAGATGCCCAGCACCGGCAGGTCGTCCTCGATCGCGACGCGCACGAGCGCGACCTCGAAGGCGTCGCGCTCGGGCACCGTGCCCACGGTCTCGGGGTGCGCGGGCTGCGCGTAGGTAGCGGGGTCGATGTCAGCGCCGCCGGCAAGGATCAGGCCGTCGATCAGCTCGAGCAGCGCCCGGGGTTCGGAGACGAGCGCGGGGTCGGGCGGGAGCATCAGCGCCATGCCGCCCGCCCGCTGCACGGCCTCGATGTAGTTGAGCGGCAGCAGCACCGCTTGCTGATCCCAGACGCTCCATGACGCGCGCTCGAGCGCCGCGCAGATGCCGATCACCGGACGACTCACGCCCACACCATAGGATCAACGCGAGCCGAGCACCAGCCAGAGGAGAGCCATGAGCGAGCACAGCATGCAGCTTGAGACGGTCAACGTGAGCATCGGCGCGGGCGCCGCGACCGTGGAGCTGAACCGACCGCAGGCGCTCAACGCCTGGAACCACCAGCTCGGGAGCGACCTGCTCGCGGCGCTGCGCACGGTGACCGAGGACGAGCGGGTGCGCGCGGTGCTGATCACGGGCGCCGGCCGCGCCTTCTCCTCCGGTGCGGACCTGAAGGACGTCAGCGGCGGGCAGACCACGCCGGAGGGGCGCCCGGACGTGTACAGGACGCTGACCGAGCGCTACCACCCGATCATGCACGCGATCCGCGAGATGCCAAAGCCTGTGATCGCCGCCGTCAACGGCCCCGCGGTGGGCATCGGCTGCTCGCTGGCGCTGTGCTGTGACTTGATCGTGGCGGCGCAGAGCGCGTACTTCCTGCTGGCGTTCGTCAACATCGGCCTGGTCCCCGACGGCGGCTCCTCGCTGTTCCTGCCCACACGCGTGGGCATGGCGCGCGCCACTGAGCTGTCGATGTTGGGAGAACGGTTGAGCGCGGAGCGGGCACTCGACTGGGGCCTGATCAACCGCGTGGTCGCCGATGAGCAGCTGGCCTCGGAGGCTGCCACGCTGGCCGCCCGCCTGGCCGAGGGACCGACGCGCTCCTATGCCGGCACCAAGCGCCAGCTGAACAACTGGCTGTATGCGCGCATGGACGAGCAGCTCGAGCTCGAGGCGAGGCTGCAGCAGCAGTCGGCCGACAGCGAGGACTTCCTGGAGGGCGCGATGGCGTTCGTGCAGAAGCGCTCGCCGCGCTTCAGCGGGCGCTGAGCGACGCGCCCACCGCGGCGCCTCGCACGTCGCGCGCGGGCCGCCGACCGCCGCGCCTGATCGGCGGTTCGCACGCCAGAAAAGGATTCGTGGCAATCGTCATCAAGCGCGTACCGCCCGAGCCTGAATAGAATCCCCCCGCCTTGAGCCACCTGCTCCCCGACATGCTCGCCTTCTTCACGCCGGCGAAAGGCGCTTCGCCGAACGCACAGGAGATCGACACCCTCTACAAGATCACGCTGTACATCGCGCTGGTGATCTTCGTGGCGGTGGAGTTCGCGCTCGGCTACGCGCTGCTGAAGTTCCGCAAGCGCAAGGGCGCGGTGGCGGCGCAGATCCACGGCAACACGCGCCTGGAGGTCAGCTGGACGGTCGCCGCGGCGGTGATCCTGGTCGGCCTGGCGATCCTCACCTTCGCCAAGCTCTCCTCGATCCAGAACCCACCCAACTCGGGGTCGGGCGGGGCGGTGCTGGGCGACCAGAACAACCTGATCTACGCGAGCAACGAGCGCAAGCTGCCACCTGACGGCAAAGCGCTTGAAATCTCGGTGATCGGCCGCCAGTACATCTGGCAGTTCGTGTACCCGGGCGCGAACGAACCGGACGGCCTGGGCGCGCCGTACTCATACGAGGAAATGGTCGTGCCGACCGACACCACGGTGGAGCTGAACATCTCCTCCTCGGACGTGGTGCACTCGTGGTGGGTGCCGGAACTGGGCGGCAAGTTCCAGGCGGTCCCCGGCTACCACAACTACACCTGGTTCAAGGTCAGCGAGCCTGGCGTCTTTCGCGGGCAGTGCGCGTTCCTGTGCGGACGTGGGCATGCGCGCATGATCACCACCGTCAAGGCGGTCCCGCCCGCTCAGTTTGAAGCATGGCTCGCGCATCAGAAGGCGCTGATCGCTCAAGCGAACCACGAAGCGCAGATTGCGCGCGCGAAATTGAGCACGCAGACCGGCGCCGGCGCGGTCGAGAACCCCTAGGACAGCAAGGAGAGCGGCACAGCACATGGCCACGTATGCAGCCCCGATCCCCCAGGTCAGCACCGATCGCGTAGAGCGCGAGGGGCAAGGCTGGACCAGCTGGATCACGACAACCGATCACAAGAAGATCGGGATCATGTACATGGTCACGACGTTCATCTTCTTCTGCCTCGGCGGCGCCGAGGCGCTGATGATCCGCCTGCAGCTGGGCGCGCCCAACAACACGCTGGTGACGCCGGAAGTCTACAACCAGCTGTTCACCATGCACGGGACGACGATGATCTTCCTGTTCGTCGTGCCGATGATGGCGGGCCTGGCCAACTACTTCCTGCCGTTGATGATCGGCGCGCGCGACATGGCCTTCCCGCGCCTGAACGCGCTGTCCTACTGGCTGCTGCTGGCGGGCGGCATCGTGTTCTACGCCTCGCTGTTCTGGCACCCGCCGGAAGCTGGCTGGACGAGCTACCCGCCGCTGTCGGAATCGCTGTTCTCGCCCGGCGGCGGGCAGGACGCGTGTATCTACCTGATCCACCTCACCGGCATCTCCTCGCTGCTGGGGGCGATCAACTTCTACGCGACGATCGCCAACATGCGCACGCGCGGGATGAGCTGGGGGCGCCTGCCGCTGTTCGTGTGGGCGATCCTCACGTACTCGGTGCTGCTGATCTTCGCGCTGCCGGTGATCGCGGCGGCGGTCACGATGCTGCTCACCGACCGCCACTTCGGCACCCACTTCTTCGATCCCGCGGAGGGCGGCTCGCCGCTTCTGTGGCAGAACCTGTTCTGGTTCTTCGGGCACCCGGAGGTCTACATCATGGTGCTGCCGGGCTTCGGCATCGTCTCGGAGATCCTGCCGGTGTTCGCGCGCAAGCCGATCTTCGGCTACAAGGCGATCGCCGCGTCGACCGTGGCGATCGCGTTCCTGGGCTTCCTCACGTGGGCACACCACATGTTCACGACGCCGATCCCCGAGGCGATCCTGGTGTTCGTGATGCTCAGCTCGTTCCTGATCGCGGTGCCGACGGGCGTGAAGATGCTCAACTGGATCGCGACGCTGTGGCGCGGCACGATCGAGTTCACGACGCCGCTGCTGTTCTGCGCGGGATTCATCGCGCTGTTCCTGATCGGCGGGATCTCGGGTGTGTTCCTGGCGATCTTCCCGGTCGACTGGCAGCTGAACGAAACGTACTTCGTGGTCGCGCACATCCACTTCGTGCTGATGGGCGGCGCGGTGCTGCCGATCTTCGCGTCGATCTACTACTGGTTCCCGAAGATGACCGGGCGTATGCTGAGCGAAGGACTCGGCAAGCTGAGCTTCTACCTGATCTTCTTCGGCATCGTGATCACGTTCCTGATCCAGCATGTGATGGGCCTGGACGGCATGCCGCGACGCATCTACGAGTACGACAACGTCGGCCATCTGGCGCTCTACAACCAGATCTCGACGGTGGGCTCGTTCATCCTCGCAAGCGGCGTGCTCGTGACGATCGTCAACGTGTGGCGCAGTCTCAAAGTCGGTGTGATTGCGGGACCGGACCCGTGGAAGGCGAACACGCTCGAGTGGTTCACCAGCTCGCCGCCGCCGGTCAACAACTTCGACGTGGTCCCGCTGGTGCGCTCGGCCGAACCGATGCGGGACATCCGCCACGAGGTGCAGCGTCGCAGCAGCACGGGCGTGGCCGGTGCGGCGACCGTGCCGGCGGGCGCCACGCAGGTCGGTCTGTAGATGAGCGGCGCGCCTCCCACGGGCGCGGCCTCGGCGATCGCGTCGTCCACGGCATTGTCCCCGGAGGGGGAGTGGGACCCGCCACGCCTCGGCCTGGCGGCCGGCGAGCTGCTCTCCCCCGCCGAGTTGCGCGCCGACTCAAGGACGGGGGCGCTGGGGCGGGCGAGCGACTACCTGGAGCTGACCAAGCCGAAGGTGCAGTCGCTGCTGCTGCTGAGCACGATCGCGACCATGTACGTGGCTGGGAACCCGTCGGCGGCGCTGGTTGCGCTGACGTGCCTGGGCGGCTACCTGTCGGCTGGCGGCGCGGGCGCGGTCAACCATTGGTTCGACCGCGACATCGACGCGCGCATGGCGCGTACGGCCACGCGCCCGATCCCCGCTGGGCGAATCTCGCCGCGGGCGGCACTGGCCTTCGGTTGTGCGCTGGCGTGCCTGTCGCTGATCGAGCTCTCGCTGCTCGTGAACCCGCTCGCGGCGGGACTGTCGTTCACGGGCTTCCTCGGCTACGTGTTCGTATACACCGTGTGGCTGAAGCGGCGCACGCCGCAGAACATCGTCATCGGCGGGGCGGCGGGCGCGGTGCCGCCGCTGGTCGGCTGGGCGGCGGTCACCGGCTCGGTCGGCGGCGTCGCGGTGATGCTGTTCTTCATCGTCTTCTTCTGGACCCCGCCGCACTTCTGGTCGCTGTCGCTGCTGATGAAGCGCGAGTACGAAAAGGTCGGCGTGCCGATGCTGCCGGTCGTGCGCGGCGAGCTCGAGACACGCAGGCAGATCCTGCTGTACTCGGTGCTGCTGTACGCGGTCACCCAGCTGCCGTTCTGCGCGGGCGGCTTCGGCGTGATCTACCTGGTGGCCTCGCTGGTGCTCGGGCTCGGCTTCATCGCCGGCGCTGTGCGCCTGTACCGGCTCGCCGACCGGCGCTCAGCGCTGCGCCTGTACCTGTACTCGCTCGCCTATCTCGCGCTGCTGTTCAGCGCGATGGTCGCCGACAGGCATCTTTAGACCGGAGCCTGGAGGACGACGCATCGATCGCGGTCCGGACGGCCGCAGGAGGTATGCTTTTCCGCCGATGACCCGACGCCTGGCACGCAAGAACGTTCGCACGGCGCTGATCGTGTGCGCGATCTGCATGTTCATGTTCGGCATCACGTTCGTCGTGGCGGCCGTGTACGTCTCGTGAGCGCGCTGGACCCCGACGTCCCGCCCGTCGGCGAGCAGATCCATCTTCCCGGGCCGAGCATGCTGCCGGTGCTGACCGCCGTGGGGATCACTCTGGCGCTCGTCGGCGTGACGACGTTCATCGAGTTCACGGTCATCGGCGCGATCCTGACGCTCGTGTGCGTGGTGCGCTGGATCAAAGACACGCGCGAAGAAATCGACGAGCTCCCGCTCGACGAGCACTGAACGCCCGCTCGACGCACCAGCGGGTCGTGGACCAAGCGGACCAAGGACACAGCGAGCGTGGCGTGCGATCGCACGCGAGCGAGCGAGGACGCCGGTCCGCGCCGGTCCACGACCCGCTGGCCGTGGCGGTGGCAGCCCGCTCCCCAGCAGGCATGCCACCTCCCCTTCAACCCACGGCGACCCTCGCCGGCACCGGACAGCTGGCTCCGTCGTCGGTCCAACAGCGAACGACGTCGCGGACCGAGAGGATGCCGACCGTCTCTCCCCGTTCGAGGACGATCAGATGACGGAAGCCGCCGCGCGCCATCGCCCCGGCGGCCTCCTCGAGCGACCAGTCTGGCGCGGCGAAGACCACGTCGCGCGTCAGGTGCTCGGCTACGGACTCGCGGTCCGGGTCAAGGCCGGCGCCCACCGAGACGAGGATGTCGCGCTCGGTGATGATCCCCGGGCCGTGGCCGTCGGGGTCGAGCACCACGGCCGCGCCGACGCATCGCTCTGACATCAGCCGCGCGACCGCGCGAAGCGTGTGGCCGGGCCCGACCGTGAGGACCATCCGAGTCATTCCTTCAGAGACCTGCACGGCTCACCTCGCCCTGTTGCAAGTATTTGCAACGATTGCCTCAATGTAGTGCTTTGGGATCGCGCCGTCAAGGGTCCCGGCGCTGAACGCGACAGGTTGCGAGCGCTCCGCGGGCCGAGGCATTAGGATCCACGCCCGGGATGGGAGGGCCTGCCGCACATAGCCTTGACGCAGCTGCCGGAGCACGTCCGCGTGTCTAGGCGCGGCTCGCTGACGGTGGCGTTCGTGGCGGGGCTGATCGCCGTCGCGATCGGCATCTGGATCAGCTTTGAAATCCACTGGTTCCCGGCGCAGGCCTCCACGCAGGCGCGCCGCACAGATCACCTCTACCACGTGCTGGTGATCGCCACGATCCCGATCTTCGTGCTCGTCGTGGGCGTGATCGTGTACTGCGTGTGGCAGTTCCGCATGAAGCCGGGCGAGGAGCTCAAGGACGGCCCGCCGATACACGGAAACACGCGCCTGGAGGTCTTCTGGACGGCGCTGCCGACGGTGCTGCTGCTGAGCATGGTCGGCTACTCGTTCGTGGTGCTGCACAACAACGAGAAGAAGCCCGCCCGCGAGATCCAGGTCGGCGTCACCGGACAGCAGTTCTACTGGTCCTTCCAGTATCCGTCGGCGGTGACCGGCGGCGCTCCCGTCAACAGCTATCAGCTGTATCTGCCGGAGAACGAATCGGTGCTCTTCAACATCCGCTCCAAGGACGTGATCCACGCCTTCTGGATTCCCGCGTTCCGCCTGCAGGAGGACGTGGTGCCGGGCATCACCACCCACTACCGCGCGACCCCGGTCCGGCTGGGCGACTACCCGGTCGTGTGCAACCTGCTGTGCGGGGTCGGGCATTCGCTGATGCGCACGACCGCTCACGTGGTCACGCAGGCGCAGTTCCACGCGTGGATCTCCAGCCAGGAGCACGCGAGCTCCAACGGCACGGGGACGGCTGGAACGGGCGGGGGAACGACCGGATAATGTTCGCGGCGAAGCGACCGTTGGCGGCGAAGCGACGGCTCACTGGGGAGGCTGCTGCATGGAAGTTGGGCTCACCCCCTTCGGGGGCACAGGCAATCTGATGGGTTCGCGGGAGACCGGCTGATGGCCGCCAAGCTTCGCGCCCCGGGCTTCTATCGCGCCACCTGGATGATGCTCGCCGGCGTCGCTTTCTCGGTGGCGCTGACGTGGCTGGTGCGCATGAGCACGGGGCACGCGTCCTACCGGCACTTCATCTCCGGCGACGCGATCCTGACGGTCTCGCTGATCGCCGCTCCGCTCGCGTTCTTCGTCGGCATCGGCGGCTTTGACTACTGGTTCTACTGGGCGACCGGACGCCCGACGCGCCCCGAGGACCACTCGGGCCACGGCGCGTACACGTGGAGGGACTACTTCCGCGTCAACACCGACCACAAGGTGATCGGCATCCAGTACACGGTCAACTCGTTCTTCTTCCTGCTGATCGGCGGCCTGCTGGCGATGTTGATACGTGCCCAGCTGGCGCAGCCGGGTTCGCACTTCGTCAGCGCGAACACCTACAACGGCCTGTTCTCGGTCCACGCGACGATCCTGATCTTCCTGTTTATCATCCCGGTGTTCGCGGGGCTGGGGAACTTCGTGATACCGCTGATGATCGGCGCGCCCGACATGGCCTTCCCGCGCCTGAACGCCCTCTCCTTCTGGCTGCTGCCGGTCGCCGGCGTGATCATGCTGCTCAGCTTCTTCGCTCCGGGCGGGGCGTTCGCGGATGGCTGGACCGCGTATGCGCCGCTGTCGGACACGGCGCCGATCGGGCAGACGTTCTTCGCGATCGCGGTCCAGTTCGCGGGCGCATCCTCGATCATGACCGCCCTGAACTTCCTCGTGACGATCATCACCATGCGTGCGCCGGGGATGAGCTTCTTCCGCCTGCCGCTGCTGGTGTGGGCGAACTTCGCGACCTCTCTGCTGGTCGTGATCGCCACCCCGTTCATCGCCGCGTCGCAGTTCTTCGTGCTGCTCGACCGCGCGCTCGGCTTCAACTTCTTCAACGCGGCGGGCGGCGGGGACGTGCTGATGTACCAGCACGTGTTCTGGTTCTACTCGCACCCGGCGGTCTACATCATGATGCTGCCGGGCTTCGGGATCATCAGCGAAGTCCTCGCCGTGAAGGCGCGCAAGCCGATCTTCGGCTACCGCATGATGGCCTTCTCGCTGCTGGCGATCGTGGGGCTGGGCTTCACCGTTTGGGCGCACCACATGTTCACGTCGGGCATGGCCAACTGGATCCGCATTCCGATGGCGATCACCACGGCGATCATCGCCGTGCCGACGGGCATCAAGGTGTTCTCCTGGCTGGCGACCCTGTGGCGAGGGGTGCTGCGCCTGGACACGCCGATGCTGTTCGCGCTGGGCTTCCTGACGACGTTCACGCTCGGCGGGATCAGCGGCGTGATGCTCGCGATGATCCCATTCGACATCCACGTCAGCTCGAGCTACTTCATCGTCGCGCACATCCACTACGTGCTGTTCGGCGGCTCGCTGATGACGATCTTCGCGGGCGTGTATTACTGGTTCCCGAAGATGACCGGGCGCATGTACGACGAGCGCCTGGGCAAGTGGCACTTCTGGAGCACGTTCCTGTTCATGAACCTGACCTTCGGCCCCATGCACGTGCTCGGCCTGCAGGGCATGCCGCGGCGCGTGGCCACATACGCGGCCCAGTTCGCCGACCTCAACCTGTTCATCTCGATCGCGAGCTTCGTGCTCGGGCTGAGCACGCTGATCTTCGTCTACAACATGGTCAACAGCTGGCGCGGCGGCCCGATCTCCGTGCCCAACCCGTGGCGTGGCATGACGCTCGAGTGGCTCGTGTCCTCACCACCGCCGGTGTTCAACTTCGACCGCGTGCCCACGGTGGTGGGCGGCCCGTACGAGTACGGCATCCCCGGCGCCGTGCACGGGATCATCGCGCCGCCGGTGCCGTCTACGGTCGGCTCCGGCGCGGGCGTGGCGCACGCACCAAGCCAATGAGGAGGCAGAAGCGATGAAGGAAGTACTGGTGGTCGCCAACCGCACGCTCGGTGGCGCGAAGCTGCTGGAGGCAGTGCGCGAGCGCGCGGGCGCCGGTGACGTGCGCTTCCGCCTGGTGGTGCCGCAAACGAATCCCTCAAGCGGCCTGGTGGTCTACAAAGAGGCGGTGCGCGAATCGGCGCAGGTGCGCGTCGACCTGGCGCTCTCGGCGGTCGCCGCCGAGGGCATCGAGGCGAGCGGCGAAGTCGGGGACCCGGACCCGTTCATGGCGACGATGGACGCGGTCGCGATCAACCGGCCCGATGAGATCATCCTGTCGACGCATCCGGCGACTGCCTCGGGCTGGCTGCGCCGCGACCTGATCGAGCGCATCAAGAACGCGACCGGCCTGCCCGTGCACCACGTGGTGACGGACATCCAGCAGGAGGGCCTGACGTTCAAGGTGACGCTGGTGGTCGCCAACAAGACATCCAGCGGCGAGGAGCTACTGGATCGTCTGAAAGACAAAGCTGCGCGGGAACCGCAGCACCTGTTCATCGCGGTCATCCCCCAGGTCGACGGCAGCGGCGTGGCGCCGCGCGAGGCGCGCGCGCGGCTGGCGGGCATGCTCGACCGCCTGCACTCCGCCGGACTGCTCAGCTCGGGCATGATCGGCGACCCGGACCCGTACACGGCGACGATGAACGCACTCGAGCTGTTCCACGTCGACGACGTGGTCATCTCCACGCTGCCCGGGGAGCGCTCGGGCTGGCTGCGCTCGAACCTGATCGAGCGCGTGCGCGGCGCCAGCTCCGCGCCGGTCGAGCACGTGGTCGTCGACACGAAGGTGGCGGCTACGGCCGCGTAGCGGGAGACTCGTGGAGGCAGCCAGCATCCCCCACCCCGCAGGGCACGCGCACGACGAGCACGCCCATCATGGGCCGCCGCCGGCGAACAAGAGCTCGCGGGTCGACGCCCCGCTGCTGGGAATGCTGCTTTTCATCATCTCCGAGGTGATGATCTTCGGCGCGTTCTTCACTGCCTACTTCTTCATCCGCATCGCCGAAGGCGAGCCGTGGCCGGCGCCGGGGATGCACCTGCCGGTGCCGGTCGCCGGCGTGAACGCCGGGATCCTGATCTCCTCGTCGTTCACGCTGCACTGGGCGGAGAAGTGCATCAAGGAAGGCAACCGCTTTGGCTTCAAGGCGGGCATGCTCACGACCTTCCTGCTCGGCTGCACGTTCGAGTTCATCCAGATCAACGAGTACGCCAACATCGGCTTCGCCCCCCACGACCACGCGCAGCAGACGATCTTCTACTCGCTCACCGGCCTGCACGGCGCGCACGTGTTCATCGGCCTGTGCCTGCTGGCGTTCGTCACGATCCGCGCCTTCCGCGGCCACTACAGCCCCGAGTCGCACAAGGGCGTCGAGATCCCCGGCATCTACTGGCACTTCGTCGACATCATGTGGATAGTCGTCTACACGACGGTCTACATCCTCTGAGGAACGTGGACACGGCGCGATGCTGCGTCCTCCCTCGCTCGTGTGCTGAGCACACTTCGCTCACTGCGGTCTTGCCTCGCTTGGTCCACGTCCCTCACCCGCAATCAAGATGCTGAACCCGCTGCGCTCGGAGGATGAGGCGTTCCGTTTCCTGCTGCGGGTGATCGCGGTGTTCGTGACGATCATCGCGCTGGTGCTGATTGTGCGCGCGCTCGCTTGAGGTTGGGTCCACGCCGCATGCGGCGTGGCCGGCCCGGCCGCATGCGGCCGGGCCACGGGCCGCGCATGCGCGGCCCGGCGGCGGGCGCATGCGCCCGCCGGCCAGTCGGTGCATGCACCGACTGGTACGACGCTCAAGCGCGTCGTTACTTGACCGTGATCGTGCCGTACATCCCCGCGGCGCGGTGGCCGGGCGCCTGGCAGAAGAAGGTGTACTTGCCGGGCTTGAGGCTGACGGTCACCGAGGTGCTGCCCTTGGTGATGAAGCTGCTCGCGCCGAGCGTCGCGGCCTTCTGCGTGGCGCCGTTTTCGCCGACTTCGACGGCGATGTTGTGCGATACGCCGGACATGTTGGCCATCGTGATCGTGACCGGACCGGCGCTCGCCTGCGCCTTGGTGGCGGTGTAGGAGAGCTGGCCGGTGGGGCTGGCGTCGAGCTCGAGCTTGCCGGCCTTCTCAACCGCTGGCTTGCCCGCGCCGGGCGCTTCCACGGCGGCGGCGAGCAGTCCGGTGTCCTGTCCGGGACGGTCGGCGACCTGCGCGACATAGGCGGAGATGTCGCTGAGCGTCGCCCCGCTGGCGAGGTCCTTGGGCATCACGCCCAGCGGGTTGGGATTCTGCACCTGGCCTTCGACGACCGTGCGCACCGCGTTGCGCTGCAGCCCTTCGGCGAGGTCTGTCTCGTAGACCGTGTCGAGGTTCGGCCCGACGATGCCTTTCGTGTTGGCGCGCGCGAGCGTGTGGCAGGCGCCGCACTTGGCGACGAACGCCTGCTTACCCAGGATCAGGTTCGCGTTGTCGGCGCCCTTGACCGAGCAGCCGCTCGCGAGCACCGCGAGCGCGGCCAGCAGGCCGCCCGCGGCGACTCGCGCCACGACGCTGCGCGATCTGCTCGTGTGCGAAGCGCACGAGAGTGTGCTGCCATCCCCAACCCTCATGGTGTCCAACACTATCTCAAGCGGCGGGCGCCTGGACGGCAGCTTGCGCGCAGGCGCAAGACGATGTGCTCACGGCTGCGCAAGTTCGTCCAGCTGCCCCTGCGCCGCGGCTAGCACGCCATGCGCGACGCCCTCCCACGACCAGCGTTCGCGCACCGTCGCGACCAGGCCCGAGCGCACGCTTGCCCGCACCGTCGGGTCTGAGGCCAGCCAGCCGATCAGGTTGCCGGCCAGTGACTGAACGGCACGGTCGTCGATCGCGAACGACAGCCAGTCGGCGGCCTGCGGGACCGCACGTGCCAGCACGGCGCTCACCTCGGCGAGGCCCGAGTGGGCCGCGCTGACGGGCAGCGCGCCGCACGCGGCGGCCTCCGCGGCGACCATGCCGAACGCCTCCGGGAAGGTGCTCGGCACGACCACCGCCTCGCACGCCGGGAGCAGCTCGACCAGCTCGTCGTGATCCAGGCGCCCCGTGAACACGACCTGGCGCGCGAGCGCGCCGGCCGCCTCCAGGTAGCGCTCCAGCTGGCCGTTCTGAGATCGGTCGTCACACAGTCCGTCGAGGAACGCCAGCAGGTGGCGCAGCGGCCGCGCCCGCGCGGAGTCTCCCTCCAGTGAGCTGCCCGCACGTGCGATCGCGCGCGCCCGCTCGAGCTGCCCGTCGCTCAACGCCGCGCACAGGAGTTCGAGCCCGTCGCGGTAGGCGCCGAAGCCGACCACCACCAGGCGCGCGCGCGGCTCGCGCTCGAGCACCAGCGGCCACGCCGCGATCAGCAGGTCCACGCCCTTGCTGACGATCAGCTTGCCGACGTACGCAACCAACACGTCCTGGTTGGGGTCCAGGCGCTCGAGCGCGCCCGCCGCAGCGAGCTCATCGCGCGCGAATGCGTCCCCGGCGGCCGTCGCGTCGACGAGCTGCTCGGTGCTGGTGGACCCCTCGACGCTGGCGCGCAGGCGCGTGGCGAGCGCGCGCACGCCGGCGGCCGCCGGGCGTGGATCGCGTGGGGCAAAGCGCGCCACGTCGACCCCCGGCGGACCCAGCCGTGTGCGCCGCGCGAGCCCCCCATCGCCGAGCGCAGCCCACAGGCTGGCGGCCGTGTGGCGCGAGCCGACCAGCACCGCGCTGGCGCCTGCGAGACCCTCGCGCGCGAGCTCGAGGAAGCGCTCTGGCTGTGGCTTGACGGTGTACTCGAGCGCGCTGCCGTGAACCTTGACCGCGTACGGGACCTCGCCAAGCAGCCCGCGCGCGAGGATCACCGGGCCCATCACCAGGTGATTCGCAAGCGCCAGCTGCGGGCGCACCACTTCGAGCAGCTCGCGCACCGCGGCCACGTTCGCGTCGATGTAGTGGGCGACCTCCGCGTCGCTGCACTGCGCGAATGTGCGCGCCTGGATTCCCTCGTAGCGGTCGGCCACATACACGGGCAGCAGCGCGCCGATGTCCGGGCGATAGACGGTGCAGCGTCCTTGCGCCAGTGGCGAGCCCACGCTCTCGCCGGCCTGCGTTCGGTCGCTCGCGCTCTCCGCTTCGGCCGATCGCGCCAGCTCGCGCACGCGCAGGGCGCCGCCGTCCCAGTCGCCGCACGCGTCCACGAACTGCTGGCGCTGCGGATGGCGATCCTGGCTCAGCAGGTGCACCTCGTGGCCGAGCGCGACCAGCGCGGCCGCCAGGCGCGCGTTGTAGACGTTCGAGCCGGTGCCGTCGAGCAGGTAGCCGTGGAAGATCAACACGCGCACGCGCGAGCAGCCTATGCGCGGCGCCATCGCACCGTTCGGGGCACTTCGCGCAGCCCCTGAGATAGAGTTGTGGCGTGAGCAGCCAACAGCGCTACCGCCTACGCAGCCCGTCTTCGGGACGCGAGATCATCACCACGGCCGAGCCGGACCAGATCTACCGCGACCGCGAGTCGGGCGAGCCGCTGGAGGTTCTCGGCAAGGTGCTGCCACTGGCGCCATCCGCCTCCAAACTTCCATGGGCAGTCGAGAACCTGCGCTTCTGCCAGTGGTGTGACCAGCACGCACAGAAGGACCTCAACGACTGCCCCACCTGCGGCAGGCGCATGGGACCGCTGTGAGAGCGCGCAGCGCGCTTGCTGCGTGCGCGGCGCTGCTGTGCGCGCTCGCGCTGAGCGCCTGCGGCAGCAGCAGCGTGTCGGACTCGGTGCCCACGAACACGCCCGACATCACGCCGCCGACGAACACGAGCGCGGAAGCGGCGGCAGCGCAGACGACGTCCGCCGCGGCGACGGCCACGAAGACGAAAAGCAAGAGCAGCGAAAGCTCATCCTCGAGTGGCGAAACACCGGCGAGCGAAAGCAGCGAAGCATCCTCGACCTCGAGTGCCCAGAGCACCGCCGGTCCTTCGGGCGGAGCGGCCGCGGAAGAAAAAGAAAAAGCCGCCCCCAGCGAAGGCGCCTCCAAAGAAGCCGAATCCAAAGGCGCGGAAGCCGCCCCCACGAGCACAGCGGGCGGCGCTAGCGCACCGTAGATGAGCCGTCCGCTAGGGCGATCGATGGACAAGCAAGGCAAGGACGCAGCGAGCGTGGCGTACTCGGTACGCGAGCGAGCGCATCGTCCCCGGAGGGGGAGGACGCAGCATTGCGCAGCCCAGCGATCGCCCTAGGGCGTGGAGATCAGGGTGGCGCTGTAGGTCAGGCGCGCGGTCTGGTACAGGCAGAAGTACTGCACGGCGCTGCCGATCGTCGTGTGCGTGGTTTGCGTGCTCGTGTTCGTGCAGCCGCTTTTGGGCCGGCTGGCGCGCCAGGAGGTGTCGTTGCCGAAGCCGAGCGCCAGCGCGGGTGCCCAAGAGGGAACCGTCAGCGCGACCACGTAGCCCTTCTTGACGGCGATCGTCGTTTCGAGCGGGAACTGGACCGTCTCGCCGAAGTAGGGCTGCAGTTTCACGAGTGGGCTCTGCGCGATGAGCTTGTATGTGAGATTGGGCTTGGGCTGTGGCGCGAGGATCGCGATGCCCGCTTCCGAGGGGCCGCCCTCGTTGGCGTCGAAGAACTTGATCTGGGTCGCGGTCGGCTTGGCCAGCGTGATCGACCAGGCGACGATCGTTCCCGCGCGCGGCGCGGCGAGGATGTTGCGGTTGGAGCCGACCTTGACCTGGAAGCCGGTCGTGCGGCTGACCGCCAAACAAGGGGTTGCCGGGCAGCTGGGGACGGTGGCGGGCGTGGTCACGCCGATCACGCCAACTTCGCTCAGCGTCGCGGGCGCGACCGCCGGCAGCACGAGCATCAGCATCGCGACGCTCGCGACCACAGCCATCGATATGCGTCTCATATGTGCCATTGAACACGCCCGCCCGCACTTTGTAGCGGTGTGATTATTTCGCTATCGCCTTGACAGTTCCTGCGCGACGGCCGCGATCTGCTCCTGATCGCCCGCCGCGGGCACCCACGGCAGCTGCAGCGGGTCGCCGGCGTAGCGCGGGATCACGTGCATGTGGAAGTGGAACACCGTCTGCCATGCGGCCTGACCGCATGAGTTGATCAGGTTGACCCCATCGGCCCCAAGGCGTTCCTTGACGCGGGCGGCCAGCCGCTGGCAGGCAAGCGCGACCGCACTGAGGTCCTCGCGATCGACGCTCAGCAGGTCCGCACTGTGCGCGCGCGGGATCACGAGCGCGTGCCCGGCGGTGGCGGGCGCGATGTCCATGAAGGCGATCGTGCGCTCGTCTTCGTCGACGATCCGCGCGGGCAGCTCGCCGGCGAGGATCTTGCAGAAGATGCAGTCGGGATCGTTCATCGCGCCAGATCCTACGTCAACTGGTGGGCGCCTCCGTCAGCGCGCGCGCGTAGCGCAGCGCCTGCTCGCGGTCGCGCACCTCGCCCGCATACTGCGCCGCGGCCAGCTCCCCGAGTAGCTCCCCCACGCGTGGACCGGTCGCGATGCCCAGCGCAGCGGCGAGCTCGTCGCCGCGCAGCAGCGGCTGCGGCGGGCCCTGCTGGCGCCAGCGCAGCGCGTCCGTGAGCATCGCGCCCGCGAGCGCCAGGTGTGCGCGCACGGCCTCCTGCGCGCGCTCTCCACGCGTTGCCAGGCGGTCGGCGATCGACAGCAGCGTCACGTCGGCCTCCACCGGCGAGCACGTGCGCAGGTAGGCGAACACGCTCCTGCGCGCGAGCGGCTGGGGCTCGTGCACGAGGAAGCCCAGGCGCAGATGGTGGCGCACGAGCGCGGCCACGTGTGCGCGCAGCCGCTCGCTCGCGCGCAGCCGCTCGAGCACCTCGCGCGCGAGCTGCGCACCACGGGCGTCGTGTCCGATGAACGTCACGCGCCCATCCTCGGGGCGGATCGCGCGCGTGAGCGGCTTGGCGGCGTCGTGCAGCAGCGCCCCCCAGCGCAGGGCGTCCCCGCGTGTGAGCTCGTCCGCGAGCGGCTGCGCGAGCAGCTCTCCGACCACGGCACGGTTGCCTGCGATGCACTCCTCCAGCTCGGCGCTCTGCGCCGGCATGCCGCCGGTCAGCTCGACCGCGCGGTCGAGCACCTCGAGCGTGTGCCCGTGGACGTCGAGGTGATGAAAGCGGCTCTGCTGCACGCCGCGCAGCGCGTCGAGCTCCGGCAGCACCGCCGCGCTGGCCCCCAGCGCGCTCATCATCTCAAGACCCTTGCGCACGTGTGGCGAGGCGATGATGCGCCGCAGCTCCGCGAACACCCGCTCGCCGGACACGCGCCGCAGCGCGTCGGCGCTCGTGCGCGCGCGCTCGATCGCCTCGGCATCCGGCTGCAGGTCGAGCTCGAGCGCCAGGCGCACCATACGCAGCACCCGCAAAGGGTCCTGCGCGAACGCGTCCGGCGCGGCCAGTCGCAGGCGTGCCGCCCGCAGATCCACGGCGCCGCCGAGCGGATCGATCGACGCGCCGCCGGCGATCGGCTCGGCGATCGCGTTGACGGTGAAATCGCGCAACGCGAGGTCGGCCTCGATGCTCTGCCCGCGCAGGGGCTCCACGTCGACCTGCCAGCCACCGTCGCGGGAGACCACGCGCCAGGAGCCGAACTCTTCGGACAGGGCGAAGCAGGCCGCGGGACGCACGGCGCGGGCGAGCGTGCGCGCCACCCGCGCGGGGTCGTCCTGCACGACGATGTCGAAATCCGCCGTCTGCCTGCCCAGCAGGCGGTCGCGCACAGCGCCCCCCACCAGCCACGCGCGCGTGCCCGCCAGCGCGCCGCGGGCAGCGTCCAGGCCGCCGCTCACGCGATCGCTGCGCCCTTGTCCACGGGGACGCGGTCGCGGTGGTAGACACGCGGCACGCGTGGAGTCAGCGCACACGTGATCTCGTAGTTGATCGTGTCCAGACGCCGAGCTACCTCCTCGGCGGTGATCCGCTCGGACGCCTGGAAGCCGATCAGGATCGCGCGCTCCCCTCGCAGCCGCCGCGCGCGCTCGTCGAAGCCGAGGTCGACGGTGATGCTGTCCATGCTCACGGTGCCGACCAGCGGATGGCGCCGTCCGGCGATCAGCACGTCGGCGTTGTTGGACAGGTTGCGCCGCCAGCCGTCTCCGTAGCCGATCGGCAGCACGCCGATGTACGTGTCCGTGTCGGCGATGAACTGGCGCCCGTATCCGGAGCTCTCCCCCGCGCGGCAGAGCTTGACCTCCGCCACCCAGGAGTCCAGTTCGAGCGCCGGCTCGAGCCCCCGCGCGGCGGGGTCCTTGCCGAAGGGGTCCATCCCGTAGATCGCGATCCCGCAGCGCACCATGTCGAACTGCGCCTGGGGATCGCGCATCGTGGCGGCGCTGTTGGCCGCGTGGACGATGATCTCCGGCTGCATCGCTCTGACGGTCCGCGCCCAGCTGGTGAACGCCTCCAACTGCTCGGCGAAGAAGCCGTCGTCGTGGAGGTCGTCGGCGGTCGCGAAGTGGGTCATCGCGCCGACGAGGCTGACGCCGGCGGTCTCGCGCGCCGCGAACGCCACGCGCAGCGCCTCCTCGGGGTCGCGCGTGCCCAGCCGCCCCATGCCGGAGTCGAGCTTGACGTGCACGCGGCCCCCGCCGGCATCCGCCACCGCCCCCAGGTAGGCCTCGTTCCACACCACCACGTCGGCGTCGGCGGCGAGCGCGTCCGCGAGCTCGGCCGGGCTGAGCGCGCCCATGACCAGCACGCGCACGTCGCCCAGGCCCGCCTCGCGCAGCTCGCGCGCCTCGCGTGCGTCGGCGACCGCCAGCCAGCGCGCGCCGCCGGCGAGCGCTGCGCGGGCGCTCTGCACGGCGCCGTGGCCGTAGCCGTCGGCCTTCACGACCGCACACAGCGCGGTCTCGCTGCGGAGCTCCGTGCGCAGGCGCGCGCAGTTGCGCTCGATCGCCGCGAGGTTGACGAGCGCCTGCACTCGCCCCTCCGCAGAGGCGACGGGCACGCCGTCAGCGATCATCGCAAGCCCTCCCCCACGCGTTCATCAAACACCATCTCCCGGCGGGCGCTTCCCAGCGCCGCGATCACATCCGAGGCGATCACCGCCTCGGCCGCGCCCACGCGGCGCGCGGCCTCGCGGCCGGCCTGTGCGTGCAGCCACACGCCCGCCGCGGCCGCGGTGAAGGCGTCGAGTCCCTGCGCGAGCAGCGCGGCGATCACGCCGCTGAGCACATCTCCGCTGCCCGCCGTAGCGAGCGCGGGCGCCGCTCCGGGGCTGACCGCCACGCGCCCGCCCGGCTCGGTGACGAGCGTGTCATCTCCCTTCAACACCACCACCGCGCCGGATCGCTCGGCAGCCGTTCGCGCGTGATGCAGGCGCTCGCGCTCGATCCGCGAGCTGTCGAGCTCGAGCAGCCGTCCGAGCTCCCCCGCATGCGGCGTGAGCACGGTCGGCGCGCGGCGGGCGGCCAGATCCGCGAGCCTGCCCGCGTGCGCGTTCAGCCCGTCGGCGTCCAGCACCATCGCCACTTTCGCCTCGCGCGCGAGCTCCCGTGCGAACGCGAGCGCGCCCGCTCGCCGCCCCAAGCCCGGACCCAGCGCGAGCGCGCCGCCGCGGGCGCTCGCCTCGAGCACGGCGGTGACCGACTCTGGTGCGAGCGCCTCACCGTCGTCGGGCATGCCGCGGGTCATCAGCTCGGGCGTCGCGCCGGCAGCGATCATGCTCTGCACGCACGCGGGCACGCACGCGGTGACGTAGCCGGCACCCGCGCGCATGCTCGCTTCGGCCGCCATCCGCGGTGCTCCAGTCAGCCCGCGCGAGCCTCCCGCGACGAGCACGTGCCCGGAGCTGAACTTGGTCGAGGTCGCATCCCTGCGGGGCAGCTCGGCGAGCACGCTCGGCGCGATCAGGCCGATGCAGGCGCTCTGGGGCGCGCCGCGCGGGATGCCGATGTCGAGCGTCTGAACCTCGCCCGCGTGCGCCTTGCCCGGGCGGATCCACAGGCCGGGCTTGGCGAGCTGGAAGGTGACGGTCACCGAGGCGCGCACGGCTGCCGCCGAGACGACGCCGGTGGAGGCGTCCACGCCGCTCGGCACATCGACGCTTACGACCGGCGCACCCGTCCGGTTGACCGCGTCGATCGCCTCCGCTACGGCGCCGCGGGGCTCGCCCTGAAAGCCCGTTCCGAGCAGCGCGTCCACGACGATCGCGCTGCCCTCGAACACACTCGCGTCCACGCCGGCGTGCTCCCACGCGGTCCCGTCCAGGCGCACGGGCGGCTCTCCGGGCAGCCGCTGCAGGTTCGCCTTCGCATCGCCAGCGAGCTCCCCCGGCGCCGCCACGCATACGACCGTCACCGCCCGCCCGCGCTCGCGCAGCAGCCGCGCCACGACGAGCCCGTCGCCGCCGTTGTTGCCCTTGCCGCACAGCACCGTCACGGGCCCGTCGGGCGCGAGGCGCTCGAGCACACGAGCGACCCCTTCGCCGGCCCGCTCCATCAACTCCAGGCCCGCCACGCCGCGCTTCTCGATCGCCCAGCGGTCGATTCCGCGCATCGTCTCGGCGTCTGCAAGAGGCACGAGCCACGGGGGCAGCGAGCTCACGAGGGGCGCTACTCGACGGTTACGGTCTTCGCGAGGTTGCGCGGCTGATCGACGTTCAGGCCGCGTCGGCGCGCGATCCGGTAGGCGAGCAGCTGCAACGGCAATACGGCGAGGATCGGCTGCAGCATCCAGTCGGTCGCCGGCACCGCGATCGCCGCCTCCACGTGGGGCTCGACGACGCCTTCGCCGGCGGTCGTCACGGCGATCACGTGTGCGCCGCGCGCGCGCGCCTCCTGGATGTTGGAGACCAGCTTCTCGAGCACCGGCGAGCGCGTGGCCACGCACACGACCGGCGTGTCCTGGTCGAGCAGCGCGATCGGACCGTGCTTCATCTCACCGGCGGCGTACGCGTCGGTGGACACGTAGGAGATCTCCTTGAGCTTCAGCGCGCCCTCGAGCGCGACCGCGAGGCCAACGTGACGGCCGATGTACAGGAAGAACTCGGCCTCCCAGCAGTCGTCGGCGATCGCGTCGGTGCGGGCCTGGCAGCTTTCGATCAGCTCGTCGATGCAGTGCGGCAGGCGCTTGATCTCGCCGATCAGCTCGGCGATGCGCTCGGGCGCGAGCGTGCCGCGCAGCTCAGCCAGGCGCAGGGCAAGCAGGTACATGACCGCCACCTGGCAGACGAACGTCTTCGTGGCGGCAACGCCGACCTCGAGGCCCGCGCGCGTGTACAGCACACCGTCGGCCTCGCGCGTGGCCTGCAGCCGCGCCCACTCCTCGACCGCGTAGCGGCCGATCAGCCCCGCGTGGTAGGCGGTCCCGCAGGCGACCACCACGACCCGCTCCACACCCTCGAAGATCGCCTCGTCCAGGGCGCCCTGCTCGTCGAGGTCCACACCGTCGCCGCGCGCGGTGCGGTCGGCGATGCTCGCCGCGACGGCGTCGGCCTGTTCGTGGATCTCCTTCAGCATGAAGGTCTCGTAACCGCCCTTCTCGGCGGTCTCCTGGTCCCAGTCGACGGTCTCCACCGCACGCTGCACCGGCTCGCCGGACGCGTTCGTAATCGCTACGCCGTCGGGTTCGAGCACGACGATCTCGCCGTTTTCCACGTACTGCACGCGGCGGGTCTCCGCGAGGAACGCTGGCACCGCGGAGGCGACGAACTGCTCGCCCTCGCCGCGCCCGACGACCAGCGGGCACTCCCTGCGCGCGCCCACGAGCGCGTGCGGCTCGTCGTGGCTCATCGCCACGAACGCGTAGTGGCCCTCGAGCTCTGCGTAGGCGCTGCGCACGGCGTCCGCCAGGTCGCCCGCGTAGCGATGCGCGATCAGGTGCGCGATCACCTCGGCGTCGGTCTCGGAGCTGAACGTGCTGCCCGCGGCCACCAGGCCCTGCTTGAGCACCATGTAGTTCTCGACGATCCCGTTGACGACCACGTGCACACGATCGGCGCTGTCGTTGTGGGGGTGCGCGTTCGCCTCGCTTACCCGGCCGTGCGTCGCCCAGCGCGTGTGCCCGATGCCGGTCGTCGCGGGGCGCTCCGCGAGCGCGACGGCTGGGCCCGCCGTCGAGGAGCCGTCGAGCTTCGCGCGCAGCGCGCTGAGGTTGCCGACCGCCCGCACCGCGTCGATCCGGTCCTCGGCTATGACCGAGATCCCGGCGGAGTCATAGCCGCGGTACTCGAGCTTGCTCAGCCCGGCGAGCAGCAGGCTCTGGACGGGCCGCCTGCCGACATAGCCAACGATGCCGCACACCCGCTCGAAGATACCAGCGAGCAGCGTGCCGCCCGTGACGCGCGGGTTCCAGCTCGTGCACTAGCCCAGCTCGCGCTGGACGACTGCGACCAGGCGCCCGCAGACCTCCTCGGCCTCCTCGTCACTCGGCGCCTCGACCATCACCCGCACGAGCGGCTCGGTCCCGCTCGCACGCACCAGCACGCGACCGCGTCCGAGCAGGTCCTGCTCGGCGGCGTTCACCGCCTCCTCCAGCGGCTCGGCGTGCTCGAACGCGTCGCGGTCGCGGACGGGAACGTTGACGAGCCGTTGGGGCAGCTTGCTCATCGCGTCGCGGTCGCTGAGATCTCTGCCGCCGAGCGCCTCCAGCGTGAGCAGCGCACTGGCGATGCCATCGCCGGTACGGTTGAAGTCCATGTCGATGATATGCCCGGACTGCTCGCCACCGAGCGTCCAGCCGCGGGCGCGCAGCTCCTCGAGCACGTAGCGGTCGCCGACCTGCGTAATCGCGACCTCGACTTCCGCTTGGCGCATGGCCGCGTGAAAGCCGTAGTTGGTCATAACCGTCACCACCACGCCGCCGCCGCGCAGACGCTCGCCCGCGCGCAGGTGAAGCGCGGCGAGGGCCATCAGCTCATCCCCGTCCACCACCTCCCCGCGGCGGTCCACCGCGAGCACGCGGTCGCCGTCGCCGTCGAAGGCGAAGCCGATCGCGTGACCGCCGGCGCGCACCCGCTGTGAAAGCTCGTGCACGTGCGTGGAGCCGCAGCCGGCGTTGATGTTGCGCCCGTCGGGCGCGTCCGCCATCACCGTCACCCTGGCGCCCAGGCGCCTGAAGATCTCGGGCGCGACCTCGTAGGTGGCGCCGTTGGCGCAGTCCAGGAGCACGTCCATGCCGCTGAGCTGCAGGTCGGCGAAGCGCACGTGCAGCTCGCGTAGGTAGTCCTCGGGGGCGCCGCGCAGCTCGCGCACGCGCCCGATCGCCGCGGCTGCATCCGGTGCCCGGTCGCCGGCGTCGAGCTCGCGCTCGATCGCGAGCTCGGACTCGTCGGAGAGCTTGTAGCCGTCGCCGGCGAAGAACTTGATGCCGTTGTCGCGATAGGGGTTGTGCGAGGCGGAGATGACCGCCGCGAGGTCAAAGCCGTAACGCCCGATCAGCAGCGGCGCCGCGGGCGTTGGCAGCACGCCGCCCAGCAGCGCATCCCCTCCCGCCGCGCTCACGCCCGCCGCGAGCGCCGCCTGCAGCATCTCACCGGACTCGCGCGTGTCGCGCACGATCAGCACCTGCGGACGTGACGCGCGCGTGCCGCGGGTGGCCGCCGCGCCGAGCGCGAGCGCCAGCTCTGCGCTCAGGAAGGCGCCGGCGACGCCGCGAACGCCGTCCGTACCGAACAGCTTGCGGGCCATGCTGCTCAGCGCTTGGAGAACTGCGGACGCTTGCGCGCCTTCTTCAGCCCGGCCTTCTTGCGCTCCTTCGTGCGCGAGTCGCGTGTCAGGAAGCCCCTGCGCTTGAGCTCGCCGCGCAGGTTCGGGTCGGCCTCCAGCAGCGCGCGCGAGACGCCGTGGCGCAGCGCGCCCGCCTGCGCGGAGATGCCGCCGCCGTGCAGCCGCGCAACCACGTCCATGCGGTCCTGGTAGCCGACCGTCTCCAGCGGCTGGCGGATGTTGCGCTGCAGCGTCAAGCGCGGGAAGTGCTCCTCGAGCGTGCGCCCGTTGACCAGATAGCTGCCGCTGCCCGGCCTGAGCGTCACGCGGGCGATCGCCGACTTGCGCTTGCCCGTCGCGCGGTAGCGCGCGCCTGAGGCAAGGTCGATCGCCGCGGTGGAGATCGGCTCGGTGAACGCCTCCTCCGCTTCCTCATCTTCCTGCGGCCGGGCCTCCTCGACCTCCTCCTCCAGCGCGTACGGGTCGACGGCGTAGGCATCCTCGTAGCTCGTGCCGCCACGGCTGAGCGGATCGACGCCCTCGGGGACGATGTCCACTTCCAAATGCGCGCCCGGCACCGCCGGCTTCTCGCGCGGCGCCGGCTCCTCTTCCTCCTCGTCCTCCACGCTCTCGGCCTCAGCCGCGGCCTCAGTCGCGTCCTCGACGGGCGCCGCCTGCGGCTCGGCTTCGGCGGCGACAGCAGGCGCGGGCTCCTCAGCCTCGGCGACCGGCACCTGCGCAGCTACCGGCTCCTCGCTCTCGGCGATGGGCTCCTCCGCGGCGACCGGCTCCTCCACGAGCTGCTCCTCCTGCGGGGACGATGCGCCGTCCTGGTCGCGTTCCTCGTCGCTCATCAGGCGTCGATCTCCAAGGGCTGTGGTTTCTGGGCTACGTGCGGGTGCTCCGGTCCGGCGTAGATCTTCAGCTTCGTGATCTGCTTACGCGCGAGGCGGTTGCGCGGCATCATGCCCTTGACGGCCAGCCTGATGATCTCCTCGGGGCGCCTGGCCTGCATCTCCTCGAACGTACGCGAGCGCAGCCCCCCGGGATAGCCGGAGTGGCGGTAGTAGCGCTTGTCCTGGCGCTTGTTGCCGCTGACGTGGATCTTCTCCGCGTTGACCACCACGACGAAGTCGCCCGTGTCGATGTGCGGCGTGTACTCGGGCTTGCGCTTGCCGCGCAGCACGTCCGCGAGCTGCGTCGCCAGGCGCCCGAGCGTCTTGCCGTTGGCGTCCACCAGCAGCCAGTTGCGCTCGCGGTCGCTGGGCTTTGCTACGTAGGTCTTTACAGAGGGGGCCATGGCGTGAAAAAGGCCACGCGTGAGCGCGGCGGAGTGGACACTATAGGCGAAGCAGCCCGCGCTCGCGGGTTACTCCCACTCTATGGTCCCTGGCGGCTTCGAGGTGATGTCGAGGACCACACGGTTGACCTCGCGCAGCTCGTTGATCATGCGCGAGGCGATCGTCTCGAGCAGGTCGTAGGGCAGGCGCGCCCAGTCGGCGGTCATCGCGTCGTCGCTGGTGACCGCCCTCATGACGACGACGTACCCGTAGGTGCGCTCATCGCCCTGCACGCCGACGGTGCGCACGTCGGGCAGCACGCA
>Ga0116215_1000448_pt1 | contig 31596 bp, 27 predicted proteins | sample Sb_taG_7_FD_89698 | JGI IMG/M metagenome (GOLD analysis project Ga0116215, IMG submission 89698) | Peat soil microbial communities from Weissenstadt, Germany - Sb_50d_2_FS metaG | ecosystem: Environmental > Terrestrial > Soil > Wetlands > Peat | place: Germany: Weissenstadt | collected 2010-09-21
AGATGCGCGTGGACTGCCACCTCACCAAGGAGCAGGCGAGCCTTTACGAGGCGGTCGTCGAGGAGATGCTCGCAAAGGTGGCGCAGGTAGAAGGGATCGAACGCTCCGGGATCATCCTCGCGGCGCTGATCAAGCTCAAGCAGGTCTGCAACCACCCCGCGCACCTGCTCAAGGACCGTTCCGATCTAGACGGGCGCTCGGGCAAGCTCGCACGCCTGGAGGAGATCCTCGCCGAAGCGCTCGCCGAGGGCGATCGCGCGCTCTGCTTCACTCAGTTCACCGAGTTCGGGCACATGCTGCGCACCCATCTGCAGGAGCGCCTCGGCCGCGAGGTCATGTTCCTGCACGGCGGCACCCCAAGGAGCGCGCGCGATGAGATGGTGCAGCGGTTCCAGTCCGAGGACGGGCCGGCGGTATTCGTGCTGTCGCTGAAGGCGGGCGGCACCGGGCTCAACCTGACAGCCGCCAACCACGTGGTCCACTTCGACCGCTGGTGGAACCCAGCGGTCGAGGACCAGGCGACCGACCGGGCTTTCCGGATCGGGCAGCGGAAGAACGTGCAGGTGCGCAAGCTGACGTGCGTGGGCACGCTCGAGGAGCGGATCGACACGCTGATCAACCGCAAGAAGGATCTCGCCGACCGCATCGTCGGCACGGGCGAGGCGTGGATCACCGAGCTCGACGCGTCTCAGCTGCGCGAGCTGGTGACGCTCTCGGCCGGCGCGGTGGCGGACTGACGATGGTCTCGTTCGACTTCGACCACCCCTTCTATGAGCGCTCGGTGCCGCTGCCCGCGGAGGACGGCATCGAGGCGCGCAGCCGGCGTGGGGCCATCGGCGAGACGTGGTGGTCGAGGCGCTTCATCGAGCTGCTCGAGTCCTTTGGCGCCGGCTCGCGGCTGAAGCGCGGACGCAACTATGCTCGCTCCGGCCAGGTCGTCGAGCTCGACGTCGAGCACGGGGTGGTGCTGGCGAAGGTGCAGGGGTCGCGCTACTCGCCCTATCGCGTGCGCATCCGGTTCAAAGCGCTCACCGATAGTCAGTGGCACCGGGCGGAGAAAGCGATGGCGGCGCAGGCGCTGCCGCTCGCGAAGCTGCTAGCCGGCGAGATGCCGCACGACATCGAGGAGCTGCTCGAGTCGTGCAAGCTGACGCTGTTCCCGCGCTCGGCGAGCGAGCTGGCCGCGACTTGCACCTGTCCTGACGGGGTGAATCCGTGCAAGCACATCGCGGCAGCCTATTACATCCTTGCCGAGCGCTTCGACGAGGATCCTTTCCTTATCTTCACGTGGAGGGGACGCGACCAGGACGAGCTCGTGGAGCGCCTGCGCGACCGGCGCGCGCCCGCCAGCCGTGGCGCGCGGACCAGCGTGCGGTCGAAGCGGGCCGCTCAGGGATCCCAACCCGGTGTGCCGCTGTCCGCCGTGCTCGACTCGTTCTGGCAAAGCGGCCCCGAGCTGGAAGCTTTTTACGTGAGTCCGCTCGCCGGCCAGGCGCCCGATGCGCTGCTGCGCCAGCTAGGACCCGCCCCGGTCGAGGCTGAGGGACGAAACCTTGTTGAGCTACTCGCGCCCGCCTACGCGACGCTGGCGCAGGCAGCGGAACAGAGAGCGCTCGCCGAGTAGGACTTCGCCGTCGAAGGCTTGGTGCGGCCGACACCGAGCACTTGAGCTCGTCATCCCTTGCAGGCCGTATTTCGATCTGATAAATGTTCACATTAATGGAACCGCACGTGCCGGCCGGTGCCGGAGCGCGCCTGGGCTGGCTGTTGCCGTCGCCCTCCACGCGAGGGAATGCCCTGTAACGGCCGACACGGCTCACAATCGCGATGTTCCTCGACCTTCACGCTCACTATCCGATGCACGTCCAGCCTCTCGCCAGGCGCGGCACGCATGCGCAGCTCGAGCGATGGCGACGCGCCTGGCTGAGGGCGCAGGTCGTCAAACTGCTGTCGCGCTTTGCCAACTACCAGGGTCCAGGCGACCAGCCGGGGGTGACGCTGGACCTGATGCGCCAGGGGGACGTGGGGGTGATCTTCTCGGCCCTCTACTGCCCTTTCGACGAGATCGACCTCACTCAACGCTACGGAGCAAAGCCGCAACGCGCCTACTTCGACGATCTGTGCGAGCAGCTGGAAGACGTGGAGAGTGACATCGCGGCGCACGCCGTCCACTTCCCTGTCGTGATCGCCCACTCGCGCGCGGAGCTGGACACGGCCCTCAACGAAGGCAAACAAGTGCTGATCCACTCGGTCGAGGGCGGCTTCCACCTCGGGGGTAGCGAGCAGGAGGTCACGGCCAACGTAGCTGAGCTTGCGCGCCTCGGTGTCGTCTGCATCACCGTCGCGCACCTGTTCTGGCGCGGGGTGGCCACCAACGCGCCGGCGCTTCCGTTCATGTCGGACTGGCTATATGAGCACGTGTTCTGCCAGCCGCGGCGCACGGGCCTGACCGCCCTGGGCCGCGCGCTCGTGACCGCGATGGCGGACAACGGCATTCTCATCGACGTGACGCACATGAGCGACGCCGCGCGGGTGCAGACGCTGCAGCTGCTCGACGATCACGCGCCCGGCACGCCCGTCGTGGCCACGCACATGGCCAACCGGCTGGGGAAGCTCGAGTACAACCTCAGCGAGCAGGACGTCAAGAGCATCACCGATCGCGGCGGCGTGCTCGGGCTGATCGCGTGCGAGCACTACATCAGCGACGGGCGCGACAAGCCGCAGTCGTTCCACGACTCCTTCAAGCTGCTCTGTGAGCACATCGATCGCATCTGCGAGATCGCCGGCAACGACGACCACGTCGCGTTCGGCACCGACCTCGACGGCTACATCAAGCCCGCGCTGCCCGGCCTCGAACACCTCGGTCGCATGCACAGGCTGCAAAGCGCGTTGGCCGATAAGTACGGCGCGGTCAGCGCCGAGAAGTTCTCGAGCGCCAACGCGCTGCGCCTGATCCGCGCAGTGTGGCGCTAGCCGCTCGCGGCGAGCGCGCTCAGAGCGCTCGCGCCAAGCGGCGAGGGCTTCCCTCTGCCCAGCGCGGCGCTCGCGTCTTCCTCGGGGGCGCGCGGATCGGCCGTGCAGATGCCGTGTCCCTTGTAGAGCTGCGCGTTCTCCCCCTGCCACAGCGGCGAGCGTGGACCCTTGGCATAGAGGAGTTCCACCCCTTTTTTGACCACCTTGTCGAGTTCTTCCGGAACCACGCCGCGTTTGGGCGACTCCTGCCCCTCGCCGAAGTACCCCTTCCAGCAGCCCCAGCCGACCCGGGCGAGGTCGACGAGCGGCGTGTCGTCGCCGCGGAACGCGTAGCGGCCGGAGCCGCAGACGACCCAATCGCTCGACAGGTAGAGGACAAACGCCCGCGGCCTGGGCCCGCAGTGGTTGTCATACGTCGGATGGCCGCCGAAGGCTGCCTGCACGATCGGATGCGTGCCGTCGAAGGCCAGCGTGGGGCTGTCCCAGGGAAGGAACGTGCCCTCTTCGTTGTGCCTGGCCATGTACAGCCAGCGCGGCGTGAACGTCTTGGCTTCGAGCAGGACCGTGACGTGCTCCCAGTCGCCCTGATGGAGGTCGGTGTTGAAGTTGTCGCCCGCCCACGGCGCTTGCGCGATCAGCGAGTTGTTGATGACGGTCGGGTAGTAGTTATACGGATAGAAGAACCAGTACTCGAGGCCCAGCATCCCCTTCGGGATGTCCGGGTACTGGTCCGCCAGCTTCGGCCAGGCCTGCTCCGGCACGAGCGGTCCGGCGAAGTAGAAGTAGAGCTGCGCCGTGTACCACGGATCGAGCAGACCGGGATCCGCCAGCCAGCGATGGTCGGAGCCCGGGAAGACGTACTGGCCGTTGAGGAAGGCGCGAAACTGGTTGCTCGGGTCGCTGCGGCGGGGCGCCGGAAAGCGCAGGAAGTACCCGTCCCTGCTCGGGGCGGCGCCGAGCGCGGCGGCGGAGGCGAGCGGCGTGCACGCGGTGCCCGCCGTGACGATGCACGTGCGGCGTCCTCCTGGGCCGATCTCTTTGATTACCGATTCGACCGAGACGGGCCAGAAGCGGTCGGCGACGCTCACCTCGACAGTCGGCTGATACAGGCGAGCCAGGCTCGCGATCGCAGCAGGGGTGACCGTGCTCGTATCTTCGCCGTCGTGGGCGACCCCGCTCGCGGGCGGTGAGCCGACGATCACACCCGCCCCCAGCGCAGGGTCCTGGTGCGCTCTGGTCAGGACCTGGGGCTCCGCGCCGCCGCACGTGCCCCGACGGGCCCGCAGGTCGACGCGCACGAGCGCTCCGATGCTCGCGTTGACGCCGAGCGCACTGAGGGCGAGCGACGCCAGCGTGGGTCGCGTGCCGGAGTCCAGGTAGGTCGGCGGGCCGCCAAGTTCGATGTTGCGGATGGCGCTGCTCGGTAGGACTTCGACGCGCTCGCCAGTGGACGTGGCGTCAGCGAGCGGCGTGCAGCGCGCGAGGTAGATGCTCGAGCCGCTGCGCCCCACGTAGCCGCCGACCTCCTGGCTGCCCGCAACGGTGACGACCGCGCGTGGGAACGCTATGGGCGGCGAGGCGTAGTAGGCGGCCGCAACGAGCGTGTAGAGGCCGAGCAGTGCCCACGGCAGCGGCGAGCGCACGACGCCGATCAGCGACGTGGGCGCCGGGCGTCTCGCGAGCGGCCGTCCGAGCGTGGCCACGGCGATCGTCGCGACGAGGAGCAGGCCGAGCGGGGCGGAGACGAGTGCAGCGGCCGCCGCGGCGAGCACCCACGCGGCGCCGTGCATCCCCGGGGCTGCGATCAACGGGCCCCAGCGCGTCAGCGCGAGCCACACGGCGACGGCCGCGACGGCGCCGACCGGCAGCGTGATCCACGAGGCCCCGACGATGAAGTCCGCCGCCTGGCCGAGCCACAGGCCGACCACGGCGGCGATCACGACGATGTTGAACCCCGCGAGGACCTGCAGCACGGGATCGCGCGGCGTGGGCGGGTCGGGCGTCGCGACGAGCTGCTGGCCGGCGTCCATCTCTCGCTCTTCGGCCCGCGCTTCGAGGTGCGTACCCCGGTCGTGTGCGCGCATTCGGTGCAGAAGCGACACGCGGTGCCGTAGGCGGGCTGCATCGGCTGCCGCCAGTGGGTCGGCGGCAAGCTCCACCCGCTGGGCCTCGTCGCGCCGGCGCTCCAGCCGCGCGCGCAGTCGGCCCGGGTGGTCGTGCTCGGCGAGCCGGTCTGGCCGACGCTTACGCCGCAGGAATCCACGCAGAGTATGACCGGGTGCGATCCCGGCGAGGCGGTCCGCCCGCCGCCGGCGCGCACCCGCCACCGCGCGTTGGCGGCGGACCGTCCACGCGCGGCGGCCCTCATCGGTTTGCAGCGGCTGGTGCGCCGAGCGGATCCCCCCGCCGTGGACCAGCGCTTGCCAATCGGGTCCGTTGGCGTCCCAGTTGCGAAGCGAGGTGAAGTAGGCCGCCAGGCAGCCGGCGGCGAAGACGAGCGCCATGAAGAAGGCGGTGCGAAGGCCTGTTGCCAGCAGCGGGCCGACCGGGTAGGCGCGAGTCGCCAGATCGGCGGGCAGCCGCGCCGCCGCAAGCCGCACGGACGTCACCACCCACCCGATCAAGAGACCGTACGCGAGCAGCCCGACCGCTGCGGCCGTCAGATCGAGCGCGAGCGCTCGCGGCTGCTCGTCGCTGCTCTGGCGTCCGTCGGGCCCCCCAGCCATTTGGGGGAAGCATACCGATCACGCAAACGAGTTGGACAACGGGGCCGCCGGTTCACGCGCTGGTCGCGGACCGAGGTCATCGACAAGGACAAGCCACGACGACCACCTCTATCGCAGGGGCTGCTTATTTGAGATTATGGTCTAACCTCAAATAGAGGCATTCCATGTCGCAGCTTCTTCTCGCCGGCACGCGACTCGAGGTGCACGGGGGAAGCTTCAGAGGGGTCCAGAACTGGATCGGTGGCAGCGACTACAACCCGTGCTCCGCCGACTTCGTGCCTCCGCCCCCGGAGCTCGTTGCGCATCTCATGGACGACCTCTGTGCCTTCTGCAACACCGACGACCTGCCGCCGGTCGCGCAGGCCGCGATCGCCCACGCGCAGTTCGAGACGATCCACCCGTTTGTCGACGGGAACGGTCGCACGGGCCGCGCGATCGTCCACCTGGTACTACGCCGCAGGGGACTGGTCCCACGGGTGTTGCCGCCCGTCTCGCTGGTGCTCGCGACCTTGGCGCGCGACTACGTCAAGGGGCTCACGGCGACCCGGTACGTCGGCTCACCGAGCTCCCCGGAGGCGAGCACCGGCGTGAACAGGTGGGGTTGCCACCTTTGCCGGCGCCTGCACCAGGTCGGTCGCCGATGCCAGTGCCTTCGAGGTGCGCGCCGTCGCCCTCGAGCGGCGATGGCGCGAGCAGTTGGGCCGGGTGCGCGCCAACTCGGCAACCGACGTGCTCCTGAAACGGCTCGCAGGTGTCCCGGTGCTCACGGCCGAAAGCGCAGCGACTCTGGTCGGCCGCACATACAACCCGGCCAATGAGGCCATACAGCGTCTTGCTCGGGCGGGGATCCTGCGCCAGATCACTGTCGGCCGGCGCAACCGCGCCTACGAGGCACCGGAGATCATCGACGCGTTCACCGATCTCGAGCGCCAGCTGGCCAGTCCGGCGGGCGATACACGCACGTCACCGCCCGCCCGGACGGTGCCACGGCGGCGGCCGGTGCAGGGCACGTGATCCGTTGCCTGAGGGTCTCGAGCCGAACTGGATCACCTACGCTTGGCGGCTCACCAGATGATGTAGCATTACATCACTTTGCACCGCACCCAGATCACGCTGACCGATTCTCAGTACGCACGCTTGCGGGAAGAGTCCGCCAGAAGCGGTCGTTCGCTCGCGGAGCTTATCCGTCGTGCGCTGGATGAACGCTATGGTCCCGTGTCAAACTCCGAGCGGCTGCGGTTGCTCGACAGCGCCTTCGGCGCGTGGAAGCACCGTGGCGAGGATGGCGCCGAGTTCGTGGAGAGGGTTCGCTCGGGCACTGCGCGCAGGCTTCGCTCGACCGGGTGAACGCTCTCGTCGACACGTCGGTGCTCGTCGACTACCTGCGCGGCGTCGAGCCGGCGCGTGAGCTCCTGCGGTCGGCATTCGAGCGCGAGGAAGTCGTGGCCGCGTCAGTGCTCACCCGGATCGAGCTCTCGATCGGAATGCGCCCTAGTGAGCGACGAGCCACCGACGCGCTTGCGGGTGCGCTGCGCTGGTTGGCGGTCGATACCTCGGTTGCCAAGCAGGCGGATGCTCTCGCTCGTCGGTATGCCCGCGGTCATTCTGGCATCGACGCGGTTGACTATTGCGTGGCCGCCTCGGCGCTGGTGAACGGACTGGAGCTATGGACGCTCAACGTCCGCCACTTCCCAATGTTCGAGGGGCTCCGCCCGCCATGGTGATTGGTTTCTCGCCACTCGCGCTCGCCTCGTTGCGCAGACGCTGATCGAGCGCGGCTCGGCCATGCGCCGGTCACACCCAACAGTCGGAAGCGTCGATCAAGGCGCAACGGGCTTGGGCCGGCTACGCGACCGCGTCTGATTCGCGCGCGCTGAGCTGCACGATCGGGATCGTGCGGTTCGCTTGCGCTGCTTCTCGGCGGTAGGTCGCGTAGGGCGCGAACACACGGTCGGCGAGCGTCCAGATCCTGTGGCGCTCAGCTTCGTCGCTGACCACCGCCGCCCGCATGGGGATACCACCGAACGTGACGTCGGGGTGGGCGCGGAGATTGTGAAACCACGCTGGGTGCGTCGCGGCGCCGGCCTTCGAGGCGACGATCGTGACCTGGTCCCCGTCGTGGAAGTAGATGACCGCGTTGCGTCGCACCGCGCCGCTCTTCGCGCCCCGGGTTTCGAGCAGCGCGGTGGGCAGGACGAGGCCCATCCCGACGCGACCCCGGGTTGCTCGCAGCAGATATGGATCGAGCTTCCAGACGACCTTCTCCGAGATGAACCTCCCCAGGCGGGTGCTGGAAAACGCGGCAAAGGCGCGGCTGAGGAAGCTGCGCGGCCGGTTGGGATCGACGTACTTGAGCTGAGTATGCATCACGTGGTCTCCTACTCTCGCCTCTGCTTCAGCCAACGCGCCGCAGCAAGGTCTTCGCTGCATGTTCGCCGGTTTCCACGGCACCGGCGAGGAAGCCGATGTTTTCGCTCGACGTGTGCTCGCCGGCGAACAGATAGGGGCCTTCGGGCGCCCGCGCGAAAGCGCCGTAGCTGGTGGCCTGACCGACGCGGTAGTAGGAGTAGGAACCTTTGACCCACGGGTCAAGCGCCCAGTGATCCTCGTATGAGCGCCCGGTGTACGCGGCCGAGGTACCCGGGAAGACATGGTCTATTTCCCTGAGCGCCCAGGCGGCGTCGGCCTTGGGGGTCGGACCGTGAGCGGCGCCGGTGAGCCCCGAGCGACCGACGCGGCCGCCGGGGAACGCCACGTAGAGCGCTGGGGCGGCATCGGGGCCGAGGGGCACGCAGTCGTCCCACCCGCAGGCGAGGCGGTCCCATTCCCCGAAGGCGGCGCCGCTGAAGCCGAGTGCCGGCCAAGTCTTGTGTGTGAGTTCGAGGTGGACCTTGGCGTTCGTGCCCATGCCCATCGTCTCGATCACAGTGCGCTTGGCCTGCGACATGCCCGCGAGACTCAGGTCGACGTCCCGCAGCGAGCTGAAGGGGAGTGCGAAGACGACGAAGTCGGCTACCGCGTCGGACAGGGATCCAGCCACTTCAAACGTCAGCGTGACCGTCCCGTCGGTGTTGGCGCGCACCGCGACGAGCACGTGGTCGTGTTGAACCGTTTCCGGCGGCAGCTGGTCGATCATCCCGCTGACGAGCTGGTCGTTGCCGCCGATGATGTGAAAGCGCTCGTCGTCTCCCCCGAGCGGCACGACGGAGGAGCGGGGATTGTGTGTGAGCAGCCCGATCAGGTCAAGCGCCGACTGATCCGCCGGGTCGCCGCCGTTTTCGGTCACCGTGTTGGCCTGCATCAGCCTGCCGAAGCGGCTGTGCGCCCCGATCTCTGTGCTCTCGAGCCATTCCGGCACCGACATCGCGTCGAGCCGCGCCGCTCCCGCTTGGCTTTGCATTTCACGGCCCGCCGCCCTGAAGGTCCGGTATCCGATTCGCTCCCAGTCCGCGTTCGCTTCGGGGAGCAGGTAGGGGGCGTGGTCGATGAAGAAGACTTCTTCTCCCTGGGGGAGGTTGCCGCCGTTCACTTCCTCTTCCTGCAAGCCCAGCAGCTGAGCGAGTTCCCTCACGGCCGTCTGATTGGTGTTGATGAGCTGGCCGCCGTGCTCTGTGATCAGCCCGTCGGCGAAGAAGTCCCTCAGTGTCCAGCAGCGGCCTCCGGCGCGTTCGGCGTTTGCCTCGTAGACGGTCGAGAGGATGGGCCTGCGGGGCCGCGCGGTAAAGAGGTGATGGGCGCAGCGCAGGCCGGCGAGGCCCGCGCCCACGATCGCGATCCGCGGCTGGGAGTGGGCTCGCAGCGCGCGCGCAAGGCCAGTTGCAGGGTGAGCGGCCAGCGCGGCCGCCGCGGTGGCGGCGCCTGCGCCCGCGATGAACTCGCGACGGGTCCGCAGCGGGATTCCGTCGGAGCGCGCCTCGCGCAGTTGCCCAGAGAGCTCATCGACGGGCACGCCGCTGCGCTCGGACTCGCAATGCAGCGCGAACATCCGCCGCGCAGCCGCCATGCCCGCCGTCCGCGGGCGGCGCGCGATTCTTCGTCCCGCAGCCATCTGCCAAAGCGTAACGCCGACGCTCACGGCATGGCCCGATTCGCGAACGGCCGACGCGATAGACCGGATCGAGGCTCACTGGGCGCGCCTACGCCATCAGCAGGCCAATGCCTCGGACACACGCCGAGGCTTGCCGAGGTGATGGCCTTGGGCGTAGTCGACGCCGTGCGCCTTCAGCACCCGCACCGTCTCAGCGTCGCCGACGAACTCTGCGATCGTGCGCTTCCCGAGCCCTCTTGACATTTGGACGATCGAGTCCAGGATCAGCTGATCGGTGCTGCTGGCCGGCAGGTTGCGGATGAACTCACCGTCCACCTTGACGTAGTCGAACGGAATGTGCTTCAGGTAGTAGAAAGACCCGAATCCGGCCCCGAAGTCATCGAGGGCGAAGCCGCACCCGAGGGCACGCAGCCTCGCCGCAAAACCGCGCGCGCGGTCCATGTTCGCGATTGCGGCGGTCTCGGTCACCTCGAGTACCAGGCAGCCGGGGTCGATTGCGCTCGCCTCGAGTTCCTGCTCTATGAGATTGAGCAGCTCTGTGTCTCCAACCGACCGGCCCGAGAGATTCACCTCCAGACGCAGCTCGCGGCCAATGTCTCGCTGCTCGGCGATCAGGTGGACCGCCTGCGTCAGCACCCAGCGGTCGATCTCCAAGATCAGCCCCGAGCGCTCGGCTGTGTACAGGAACTGCGCCGGCAGGATCAGCTCGCCCCCGTCACCGGGTAGGCGCAGCAGCAACTCCCATTGCGAGATGCTGTCGCTGGCAAGATCGACGATCGGCTGACAGAAGAGCTCGAACGAGCCGTCCTGCACAGCGCGCCTGACCCGCTCGGCCCAGGTGACCCTCGATCTCATGCGCTCCTTGGTCGCTGTGCTCGCAACCGCGACGCGATCCTTACCCCGTTCCTTCGCGGAGTACATCGCGACATCGGCGTCGACCAAGATGTCGTCCGGGGTGAGATCCTTACCGGGTTCGTAGAAGCTGGTGATCCCAACGCTCATGGTCACGCGTCGGCCTTCCGGGAGCGATGAGCTGCATCCGTCTCTGACCGCCTCGAGCAGGCTCGCGGACACCGTCTCGGCCTCGCCCGCCACGGCGTCGGGCAGCAGCACAGCGAACTCGTCGCCTCCGAGGCGCGCAAAGATGTCCGTCTCGCGCAGCCGCTCGCGCACGATTCGCGTGAGGTCGCTGATCACCTCGTCGCCTGTGCCGTGCCCGAGCGTATCGTTGACGTACTTGAAGTCGTCGATGTCGAGGAACAGCACGGAAGCACCGTTGCCATAGCGGCGTGCGTAGGCCATCTGGTGCGCGAGCTCGCGTACAAAGCCCCGCCGATTCAACAGGCCTGTGAGTGGATCGTGCTCTACGAGATAGCCAAGCTGACCCTCGTAGCGCTTGCGCTCCTCGATGTCCTGCATCTGGCGGATGCAGTACAGGGGATTGCCGGCCCCGTCGCGGACCAGCGAGGCACTGAGCGAGACCCATACAGCGTGACGTTCAACGTGAAGCAGGCGCTGCTCGAGCTGGAAGCCATCGACCTCGCTCTGGATGAGACTGGTCATCGCCGCCACGTCGTTGGACCGGTCACTCGGATGCAACAGCGCACCGATGTCCATCTGCTGGAGCTTCTCAGGCGAATATCCCGTCAGCTCACACAATGCCCGGTTGACCTTGAGAAAGCGGCCCTCGCTTGCCGGGTCGATGCTAATGAGCGCGATGCCAATCGGAGCATCCTCGAACGCCCTGCGCAGGTACGCGTCGACGTCGGGCGCCGAGTGCGCATCTTTGGCCTCGAGAATCGCACGAGCGTTGACGTCGCCCTTTGGTCGATGTGCGTAAGACGACCACGCCATCAAGCGGGTAAAGCGACCACTCACATCTGGCTCTTGCACAACCTCATCGCGACTCTGCAGCATGACCAAGACCTCCCATAAGCACGCAAACTTGCCGGCGAGGTGCGGTCCGTGGAATGAGGCAGCCACAATGTGTCTGCGAGCACGTCCAGCAACCAACAGCAAATAGCCAGACCACCATTCGGCAGCTAGGTGATTCGCTGGCATACCACTGTAGCACGGTAAATCGATAGATACGCCAAGATTCTATTGTTGGAAAACGGTTCTGAAATGCACTAGCTGCCGGTGGCGTCCCCCGCTAGGAGGACCCCAGGGGACGCCATCGGCTTCGCCGTCCCTCGCTCCACTGATCGACCGTAGTTTCCCCCGAATGGCTCCGCCACCCGGCCGGTTACAGCAACGGTTTCCGCAGTGCATCACGTCTTGATCAGATGCCGCTCGAGTGCGTAGCGGACGAGCTCAGCGCGGGTCGAGAGCTGCAGCTTGAGCTGGATGCGCGCGCGGTGGCTCTCGACTGTCCTCACAGACAGGTACAGTTGTTCGGCGATCTCGGCGTTGGTGTGCCCCAATGCGATCAACCTCAGCACGCTGAGCTCCCGCTCGGAGAGAGCATCGGGTCCTCTGGTCAATCGCTCGGACGCGAGGAGCGCGCTGAGCCTGGGATCCAGAAAGCTCTCCCCAGCCGCGACACCGCGCACGGCCTCCACAAGCTCGTATATGGCAGCGTCCTTGAGCACGTAGCCGAGCGCGCCTGCGCCGAGAGCCTGCTGAGCAAGTGCCGGCTCTCGGTGCGCCGTCAGCACCACGATCTGCGTGGCCGGTGACTCCTCGCGGATGCCGGTGATCGTCTCGAGCCCTGAACCCCCCGGCATGCTCAGATCGAGCACGAGCACGTCAGGGTGATGGCCGCGCACATAGCGCCTGGCGCTCTCCGCATCGTTGGCCTCAGCAACGACCTCCAGATCCGGCTCGTTTTCGAGCAGCAATCTCAGTCCGCCGCGAACGACCGCATGATCATCAGCAAGGACGATTCTAACCAGAGGCATCATGGCGAGGCTCGCCGTCGGCAGGTGGGTGGGGCGTTCAAGCGCACGGGCTCGACCGGCTACGCGGGCTCGATGATCTCGACTGCGCCGAAGCCTTCGAGTGGGCCGTCGACGAAGAAGATCTCCATCGTGATGTCGGGCTCGACGTGCGCTTGGCTCAGGAACGCGAGGACTTTGCGGCCGGTGAGATCTTCGATCGTGTGCCTGTAGCGTGTGGCCATGACGCGCTGGAAGTCCTCGCGCATGGCGATGACGCGATCGGGCTCGCCGCTGTCCATGATCGTCTGCTCGAGCGGGGTGAAGCCGCTTCCGCGCATGACGACGACGACGATGTCATCGAGCACGTAGGTCTTGGCATTCATCGGGCCGCGCCCGTAGTGATCCCGCAGGATCCCGACGATGCTGGTCGAGATTGCCGCCAGCAGATGACCGCCGGCAAGCGACGGGTGAGTCGCGGCAGGCTGCGTGTCCTCTTCAGGTGCTTCGTGTGCGGCGGGGTTCTCTAGGTCTTCCGACGGGTGTTCGTCGTTCATGTCCCTGGGTTCGATGCGTGGAGACGGCACCATGCCACTCGGTGTATGCGATATTATCGAACCTACAGTGATTCCACATATGCGGTCAAGAACTGCAGTTGGGATTACGGCCTGAAGGCGGAACGAGTTGGCGGTCAGACGCTGGCCGCCATGATCTGGTCCGTTGCACGACTGTTTTCTGGGCTAGGAGTCCAGCTGTGCGACAAAGAGCGACCGGGTGCCCGCCACGGCTTTTACGTGGCTTCGCAAGGCTTCGTTCCCCAGCCTTAGGTTTTGCTCCGCTGCGATACCTGCGAGCCCCGCAGTCCTCACGAGACTGCAGCGGCTGTTGCCACGAATCGCCGCGTCACGGGCGTAGGCGCAGGCATTCCTAGCGTGTCGGCGGCTCGTGAATCCCGATGAAGTTCCCGTCGGGGTCCTTCAGCCACGCGGCGCGGTAATCGCCCATGTCTGCGATCCCGTCGATTGTGCGAAGACCGGGCGAGTCGTATTCCTCGAAGACGACCCCGCGATCGCGCAGCGAAGCGACCACGCCTTCCAGGTCCTCGACCTGGAAGGCGGCGATCGTGTGTGGCGGCGGCGTTGCGTCCGCTCGGTGGATCAGCGGAAAGATCGTGCCGTTACCGGCCGTCATGAAGATCCCGGTCGACACCTGCGCACTGAAGGTCAGGCCGAGTTTTTCGTAGAAGGCACGGGCCCTGTCGAGGTCCCTTACGAACACCGTGGGGTGGGCGAGCGCCGTGTCGAGCATCCTAGATCCTCGCCTCGAGCACGATGTTGAACGGGGTCTCAGCCGCGCGGCGCACCCGGCTGAAGCCGCCCTCGTTCAACACCTCGGTGAGGCGCTGCTCGCCGGCCTGGGCGCCGAGTGCCAGGCCGATCTCCTGGCTCAGAGAAGCCGGCGTGCAGAGCATCGTCGAGGCTCCGTAGAAGATCCGCCCCACCGGGTTGAGGTTCTCCTCGATCGCGTCACCCGCCCACGGGCTCGACGACCATCCACGTGCCCTCCGCGGCCATCTGCTCGCGCACGTGACGCGCGGCGCCCGTCGGGTCTCCCATGTCGTGCAGCGCGTCGAACACGCACACCAGGTCGAACGGCCCTCCACCGAAGTCCTTGGCCGAGGCCACCTCAAAGCTCACGCGATCCGCCACCCCGCTGCGCTCGGCGGCGGCGCGGGCCGCCTGCACAGAGTCTTCGTGGTAGTCCGAGCCCACGAACTGCGACGCCGGAAAAGCCTCGGCCATCAGGATCGTCGAGGCACCGTGCCCGCAGCCTATGTCCGCGACGCGCGCGCCCGCCGAGAGCTTCTCCACCACACCGTCGAGCGCAGGCAGCCATGCGTTGACTAGATTCGCGAGGTAGCCGGGCCGGAAGAACCGTTCGGTGCCCGCGTACAGGTCGTGGTGATGCTCGTGCCACCCGAAGCCCTCGCCCGAGCGGAAGCGCTCGGCGATGTGCGGCTCGTCCTTGACGACCGCCGCCACGAGCTGGAAGGCGCCCGGGATGAACGCGGGGCTGTCTTCGTCGGCCAGCGCCATCGCCTGCTCGGGCGGCAGCCTGAACGTGCCCTCGGCGGCGTCGTACTCGACGTAGCCGCTCGCCGCCTGATTGCACAGCCACTCCCGGATGTAGCGCTCGCGGCAGTTCGTGCGCTCGGCGAGCTGCTGGGGTGTGACCGGCTCGCCGTCGGCCATCGCCTTGTACAGGCCGAGCTTGTCGCCGATCAGGACCAGCGGCGCGGTCATCGCCGCTCCCAGGTCCCCTACGAACTGGCCCATGAACTGTTCGAGCTTCGCTTCGTCGATTCCCGTTGCGCTCATCGTGTATGCCTCTCTTGTCGTGATTGCAGGTTCCAGCGCAACGGTGACGCCCGCAGCGTCACGAACCCATCAATCGATCGTCAAAGCGGACAGCTCAGCCAGGTTCGCGAGCGAGGTCCGGATCGCCTCGCGCTGGCCGTCCAGGCGTGCGGCCTCCGCCTCGGGGATCTCGACGTCGACGGTGATCCGCGTGCCGGCGCCGTCGGCGAGCGGCTGCAGGCCCCACTCGAAGCGCAGGTCGGACACCAGGCACGAGACCGTCACGCGCTGGCGTTCGCGCGTCGTGTCGAGCAGCTGCGCCATCGGGAAGTCGGGATAGCCCTCGGGATACATCGTGTAGGAGCCATCCTCCTCGCCGAGCTCGACCGTGCCGATGCCCGCCCACCAGTCGGGGAACCGCGCCGGGTCGTACAGCAGCTTCCACACCTCCTCGGGCGGCGCCTGTGCGTCCGCGCTGTCATGAAACGACGGCATGCTCTGCTCCCTTCTTGCCTTGTTGGACCGCTTTCAGCTCCTCCAGCACGCACTCGAGCTCCCACTCGGGCTCGATCAGGCCGACAACCGGCCTGCCGAGGTCGGCGAGCGCCACCGTCAGGCTGTCGCCGCGGCTCAGGGTCAAGACCTGTCGGCGCCACCCCTCCGCGGCCTCGCTCAGGCGGCGCTCGGCCAACTCCCCATCGCCCGCCAGGGCCGCGATCAGGCCCTGCACGCGCGCCATCCTGGCCACCAGCGTCGCCGGGAAGTCGCTCGGTCGCACCGGCTCGAGCGTCGTCGCGCGCAGTTCCCGCTCGGCCTCTGCGGGACGACCGGCGCGGGCAAGCGCCTCCGCGCGGCGCAGGCGGGTGAGAGGCCGGCTGATCGGCGCCTCGCGCGCGAGCGCCAGCTCCAACAGCTCAGCCGCACGTACGTAGTCTCTCTGCGCGAGCGCCACCATCCCTCGATCGTGCGCGGACATCGCTTCGAGCTCGGGCGCGCCCAGGCGATCCGCGAGCGTCGCCTCGAGCTCGGCCGCCTCGTGTGCCTCGGTGATCCTGCCGACGCGCATCAGCACGAACGAGCGCATCGCAAGCAGTTGCACCTCCAAGCCGACAAGCCCCCTGCCTTCGAGAGCTGCGCTGGCGCGGGCGATGAACTCCAGCGCTCGCTCGTAGTCGCCAGCCGCCGCCGCCGCTCCGGCGGCGTTGGCCCAGCAGCCGTATGCGAGGTCGGGACGGCCGGCACGTGTGATCGCCTCGCCCGCCGCGATCCCCGGCGCGTACCCCTCGACGAACGCGCCCCTGCGCATCATCGCCAGCGCGCGGGCGTGGGCCACGTCATAGATGGACAGGTCGTCGGCCTGCGATCCAGCGGACAGCTCGTGCACCTCCACCAACAGCCGCTCCGCCTCCTCGACGCTGCCCGCTACCGCCTCCGCCCAGGCGAGCGCCGCGAGCGCCCCGCGGCGCTCCTGCACCACGTCCGCGTCCACCTGGTCGAGCAGCGTCAGCGCCTCCCGACAGCATTGGCGAACCATCGTCGGCACGCAGATCGGCCCGTGATACCAGCGCGCGCTGCGCAGCCACGCCCGCGCGAGCTCGAGCGGCGATCCTGCTAGCAGATCCGTGGCGGACGCAAACGCCCGCTCGGTGTCCGCGCGCAGCCCGCGCCAAGCCTGCACCTCGGCGAGCTCGAGCCACAACGCTGCGCTGGCGCTCGCCATCGACACGGCCTCCTCCAGATAGCCGGCAGCCTCGACCAGCGCGCCGACCGCGCGCGCGTCGCCCGCCGCAAGGCCGAGCTGCTCGACGGCCTGCTCGTCTTTGCCGGCGAGCCGCAGGTGGCGCGCGACCTCTGCCGCTCTGCTTGGCCCCCCTTGCGACGCGCGCCTGAGCAGAGTCTGTGCCCAGTGCTCGTGCAGTGCAGCCCGGCGAGGTTGGGGCAGCTCGGAGTAGGCCGCCTCGCGCAGCAGCGCGTGGCGGAATCCGATGCGCCGCTCGCGCTCGACGAGCATCCCGCTGTCGAGCGCCTGCACGGCGGCCTCGGCTGGGTCCTCGATCGGCAGCGCCACGACCTCGGCGTGCTCGAGCTCGCGTGCCGCGACCGCAGCAAGCTCGACGAAGCTCCGGCCGGCGTCACCGAGCGACCCGAACGCGCCGCGCACCGCGCCGCGCACCCCCTCCGCGAGCTCCCCCTCACCGCGGGAGATCGCGCGGGCCGTCTCGACCGCCAGCAGAGCGTTGCCCTCCGCTGCCTGCACCACGCGGGCCACGTCATCCTGTGCCAGCGCCGCCACGTCGAGGGCGATCTCGGCGACGGCCGTGGACTCCAGGGGAGCGAGCGCGAGCTCCTCGCGCAACAGTCCACGCGAGCGCAGGGCGTGCTCGAGACGGTCCACCTCGGTGCGGCGCGGGAGCGGACGCCGGGTGAGCAGGAACAGCACCGGCAGCGAGCCGATCCGACGGGCGACATAGCCGGTGAGCTCGAGACTCGAGGGGTCGGCGATGTGCGTGTCCTCGAGCAGTAGCGCGAGCGGACGCGCGCGCGCCGCCCATTCGATCGCCGCGACCGTCGCCTCGAGCAGCCGGGCACGCTCGAGGTCGGGGGACACGAACGGGCGCTCGGTGTCGGGACGCTCCAGGAGCGAGGGTATCTCGGGCACCAGGCGAGCCAGATCCTCCGGCCAAGCGGCCTCGGCCGGAGGGATCGGCACGCTCGCAAGCAGCTTGCGCAGCAGTTCCGCCCACAGCCCGAACGGAGCGGCGCCGCCAAGGTCGAGCGCGGCGCACGCCGCCGTTCCCGCTCCCTGTTCGCTTGCGCGCGTCAACAGCTCGCTCGCGAGCCGCGTCTTGCCGATGCCCGCCTCGCCGCAGACGCTCACCACCGCTCCCACCCCAGGTTGCACCGCCCTCCACACCTCGAGCAGACGGTCGAGCTCCCGCGCACGGCCGATCAGCGGCTGCGATGGGATCGATCCGGGCTGCGTCCGCACGATCGAACTCGGCCCTGTCGCCACGGTCGGCTCGGCCACGGCCCCCTGCATGGGATCCGCCGAGGCCGGCACCAAGACGGGGCCGTTTGGCGCCCCGCCGTCGGTGTCGATGCGCAGCCGTTCCACCAGCGCGCGGGTGGCGGGAGAGGGAGCCACCGAGAGTTCGCGACGCAGACGCTCGGCGAGCGCGCGATAGACCATCAGAGCCCGCGCGCGGTCTCCCGCTGCGGCAAGCCGTCCAATCAGGTTGCGGTGGGCATCCTCGCTGAGCGGATCGACCGCGACCGCGCGGCGACTCCACTCGAGCGCCTCGTCCAGGTCGCCAGCTGCCTCGCGGCTTCCCGCGAGCCGCTCGAGAACCTCGAGCAGACGCTCGCGGTGCGCATCGCGCGCCAGCAGCGCCCACTCCTCCTCGAAGCCCGCGAGGAGCTCTCCGGTGCATAGCTCCACCGCCTCTCGCTCGCGACCCGCTCGCACGAGTGCGTCGAAGGCGTCCATATCCACCCACAGCTCCGGGCCGGGTGCGAGACCGACGCAGTTGCGATCGACGATCAGGTGACGCTCTGCCACCGCGCCCAGGGTGCGGCGCAACGACCACACGGCGCTGCGCAGGCTCGCGCGGGCACTGGAGTCGAGCACATCCGGCCAGAAGTGAGCCGCCAGGTCCCCCCGTGGCTGGGGTCCGGGCGAGAGCGCGAGGTAGGCCAGCAGCGACCACGCGCGCCGAGCGCTGGGCGCAGACAGCTCCGCGCCGTCGCACTCCACGGCCATACGCCCCAGCAGCTGTATGCGCAGCACCAGCCAAGCGTACCCCTCACCGTCGGTGTGAACGGGCACTGAGTGCAAACGGAAGCGTCGAGTGTGCTTTGACGCTCGCTTGACGCCCAGGCAACGCCGCCCGCCTCAACATGCGATCCATCCATTCACCTCACACCAAGGAGCCACGATGAGCACCATCCACACATTCGACCTGAACACCTTCAAGCAGGCAATCGAGGAGCGCGATGCGAGCGCACAGCTCGGTATGTACGCCGAGGACGCCGAGGTGACACTCGTCGATCGCGTCGCCCAGCCGAGCGCCCCCCGCGTGCTGCGCGGACGCGGCGAGATCAGGACCTGGATCGAGGACGTGTGCGGACGCGACATGACCCATCGCGTCCAACACACGGTCCAGGACGACACCGGTGCAGCCTTCACAGAGGCGTGCCGCTATCCGGACGGCACCGGCGTCGTATGCTCCACCGTGCTCGAGATCGACAACGGTCTGGTGGTTCGACAGGTCGGGGTGCAGGCCTGGGACGAGTAGCCCTGACTGTGCTCGGCGTCCCCTTCCGACCGCAGCGTCTCCAGCGGCTGCGCTCCCGTTCAGCGGTGGCTGGGCAGGCCGAGCACGTGTTGGGCGATGTAGTTCATCGCGAGCTCCTGGGAGATCGGCGCTGAGCGGACGGCGCGCGCGTCGAGGTAGAGGTCGATCATGCCCTCGCGCTCGTCCCACGCTTGGGCGCCGAGCGTCTGCATCGCGTGGTCGGCGGCGTCGAACAGCAGATCGGCGCTGAGCAGCTTGGCCATGTTCGCTTCGCCCGCGATCGCCATCGTGTCGGCGCCGGCGTCGAACTGCTGGGCGGCGCGGTAGACGAGCAGCCGCGTCGCCTCGATGCGCGCGTGCAGGCGGGCGAGCGGGTGCTGGATCGCCTGCTCGGCGCCGATCGGGCGATCGCCGAAGATCGTGCGTTCGCCGGCGCGAGTCACTGCGCGCGAGACGCAGTAGCGGGCGCTGCCCACCGCAAGCCCCGCCGTGAGCAGCCGCTCGATGTGCGTGAACGGCCACAGCGCCAGCAGAGCCTGGCCCTCGACTCCCACGAGCTCGTCGAGTGGCACCTGGACGTCGTTGAAGGTGAGCTGGAACTGGCGCGCGCCCTCACGCCAGCGCATCGGCAACTCGACGCGCTCGACGCCCGGCGAGTCAGGGTCGACGAACACGGTCGTGAAGTGCGGGGGCGTCCCCTGCTCGCGGGGCGTGCGCCCGAACACGAGCACGCGCGCGGCGAGGTCGATACCCGAGGTGACCGCCTTCAGCCCGTTGACAACGAAGTGGTCGTCCTCGCGGCGCACAGTGGTCTTGGTGCGAAACACGTTGTGCCCGCACTGTGGCTCGGTCACCGCGAGGGCGAGGAAGCTCTCGCCGGAGGCGATCCGCGCCAGCCAGCGCTCGCGCGCGTGCTCGGGACCGACCTCGCCGATCGCGTGCCCGATCGCCGCCGTGAGGACCGGCATCCACAGGATCAGGTTCGACGCCGCCAGTGCCTCCATGATCACCACGTAGGCGAGCAGTCCACCCTCGCTGCCGCCGTGCTCCGGCGCCACGAGCAGACCGGCCCAGCCACGCTCGCAGAACTCCCGCCACAGCTCCGGATGCAGCTCACCGTGCTCGAACGGGTGCAGGCGCACCTCGCGATGGCGCTCGGAGAATCGCGCTGCGAGCTGCTCCGCCTGCGCCTTGATGTCGGCGATCGACGGTGGCAGCTCGAACGGTGCTGATTGCGTGGCGAGTGGGGTGGCTTGCATGTTGGCTCCTGTCGCGTTGACTGCGTCTGCCGGCGTGCGCACGGGACGAGACGACCGTGCACCGGTGAGAGTATTACTCCGGAGTGATACTCTGTCAACATGGAATCGCCGGGAGTCAACGGAAGTCAGCGAGCTGAGGAGTGAGCATGGATACGCGCAGCCGCATCCTTGACGCCGCGCTCGCCTGCTTCATCGAGTCGGGCTACGAGCAGACCACGATCACGCGGATCCGCGAGCGAAGCGGCGCCTCAAACGGTGCGCTGTTCCACCACTTCGCAACCAAGGAGGCGATCGCCGACGCGCTGTACGTGGACGCGATCGCGTCCTTCCAGCAGGGTCTCTGGGACGTGCTGCGACGCCGGCCGCGCTCGCTTCGCGCCGCGGTCAGCGGCTCGATCTCCCACCAGCTCCGGTGGATCGAGGAGAACGAGGACCGCGCTCGCTTCCTGTACATGCGCGGGCACCTCGACTGGGACTCGCCCGCGGGCGCTCAGCTGCTGGAGCTCAACCGCAGCCTCGCCCAGGCGTATCGCGAGTGGATGGCCCCGCTTCTCGACAACGGGCAGATTCGCCCGATGTCGATGGTGATGCTGAACGCGATCGTGACGGGCCCCGTGCACGCGATCGCCCGGCGCTGGCTTGCCGGGCAGCTGCGATCCCCGTTGCACGACTATCTCGATGAGCTCGCGGGCGCCGCCTGCGCGGCGCTCAGCGGGACGCCGGCGAGCTCCAGGCGCCATCCGCGCTCACTGGCCCGCCAGGGCCGTATCCGGCTCGAGCTCGTAAACGACGACGGTAGCGTGATCGCGGGCGGCGATGCCACCGCAGAGCTCATTGCTCGCACGCCCGCGCCGCATGGGTAGGGCCTCTGCGCCCTACTTCCCCGCCGGCGACATCGAGCGGAACGGTTCCACCTTCGAGAGGATGCGGAAGTAGTTGGTGGGCGCGATCCGCGTGAGCACGTCGAACACGTACGCGTCCGGCCCCACGAGGATGCGCGCCTTGCCCGCGTCGACACCGCGATGGATGATCTCAGCGGCGCGCTCTGGCGTCGTGCGCGTGATCGCCTCGAATTCAGCGGCGATCTGCTCGTGCGTGCGATCGAGTCCGCGCGGGTCGGCGTGGATGCGGGCGTTGCGCGCGATGTTGGTCTTGACCCCACCGGGATGGACGGTCGCCGCGCGCACGCCGGTGCCCACGAGCTCGTGGCGCAGCGATTCGGTGAAGCCGCGCACGGCGAACTTCGACGCGCAGTACGCGCTCTGATATGGGATGCCCGCCAGGCCGAAGACGCTCGACGTGTTGACGATCGATCCGGACCGCTGCTCGAGCAGCAACGGCAGGAACGCGCGCACGCCGTTGATCACGCCGTCGACGTTCACCGACAGCAGCCATTCGTCGTCCTCGGGCGACGCGTCCGCGACCGTCGCGCTCACGCCCACGCCCGCGTTGTTGAACACAGCGCCGATCGGCGTCTGAGCCCACGCCGCGACGTCCGCGGCGAACGCGAACTGGCCCTGGCGGTCGCGCACGTCGAGCTGTCGCGTGAGCGCCGGCCCGGAGAGCATCGCGGCCGTCTCCTCGAGTGTCTCCGCGCCCGCGTCAACGATCGCCACCGGACAGCCGTGAGCCGACAGGCGTATGGCGAGCGCCCGCCCGATGCCCGAACCGGCGCCGGTGATCACCGCGGTTTGCCCCGCTAGCGGCCGCGGCGGCGGCTGGGAGGCGAAAAGACGGAAGCGAGCCATCGGGCGGATCATGCCACTGCGGCGCCAGGTTTGAGTGCTCAGCTTGCGCGCGGCGATACGCCCCCCGCCGGCAGACCACGGCCAGCCCCGCGCGCGGCGCGGATATGATCCCGGCTCGGCAGGGCCGCAGGCCCGCCGTCAATCAGCGAGGGGGACCATGTTCAACACGATTGTGGTCGGGACCGACGGCTCAGACACAGCCACTCAGGCGGTGCGCGAGGCGGTCGACATGGCGAAGGCCGTCGGCGCGACGCTCGAGCTCGTGAGCGCGTCCGCGGCCGTTTCCGAGGAGCTCGAGGCGTCGCTCGCCGACGCGGCCGAGATCGCGCGCGCGGCCGGGGTGGGCGTGAACACCCATGCGCGCGAGGGAGACCCTGCCGACGCGATCCTCGCGGTCGCCGAGGAGCGCGGCGCCGATGTGGTGATCGTCGGCAACAAGGGGATGACGGGAGCCAAGCGCTTCCTGCTCGGCTCGGTGCCAGACAAGATCTCACATCATGCTCCCTGCTCCGTGATGATCGTCCGCACGACCTGAGGGCGGCGGCCGCCGCTGACTGGCGGTCGCGGCCACCAACTCAGCGAACGGTCCCAGCGCGGCCGATGTTGTCCTGCATGAACGTGAAGATTCACTGTGCATGCCTGGTAAGAAGGCGAAGTCCGGCAAGCCGGACGAGGGCTCTGAGCAGACCACAGCCGTTGCGCAGAGCCCGAGCGTGGCCGCGCACCCGCGCGCGGCTCTCGCCGTGGCGCGAGCGAAGGCGTGGGGTGGACTGTTTGGCTTCTTCGCCGGCGGCTACCTGTCGCTGGCGACCAGCACGCTCCTCGCTGCCGGCCTGCGCGCTCTGGCGGCCGGTCTGGTGTGCTACCTGGCGGCGTGGGCCGGTGCGGTGTTCGTGTGGCGCCATCTGGTGATGCTCGAATACGCCAGTGTCAGCGTCCGCACGCAACAGCGCTCGCTCGAGCTCGCCTCCGGCCAGGGCACGAGCCTGCCCTACCGTCGCGAGAACGTCCGCGTGCAGACGGAACGCCCCCTGGTCGCCTACATCGGCGCCGACCGCTCGCCCGTGCAGACCTTCACCATCGACCTGAGCGCAGGCGGAATGCTGGTGGGTGGGCTCGGGCGGCTGACGCCGGGCGAGCTGTTCGAGTTCGAGCTGACGCTCGCCGGGGACGACGCCCCGGTCAAAGGCGCCGCCACGGTCGTGAGGACCGATTCGCAGGGTCGCTGCGCGGTCACGTTCAGATCGATCGGAACTAGCGACGAGCGGCGCCTGGTGAAGTTCATCTTCGAGCGGCTGCGCGACGAACGCCAGGAGGTGGCCTGAGCGTCGAGCGGGCCTTGCAGCGCTCAGGCCGATCTCGCCGGACGTCGATGGATGAGCGTGTGGAGCACTGCCTCGCGCTTCTGCCCGCGCACGTCCGGCTGGCGTCGCCTGTGCGCGTCGGCTTGCCTGCTCGCAGCGATCGGCGCAGGTCCGCTCAGCGCTTCCGCCTCTGCTCGCAAGCTCACCGCCGCCAACTGGGACGCAGCCGCGCAGCGCCTCGTAGTCGGCAATGGGCTGATGAGCGATCAGGAAGGCGCGGGCTTCGCCGGCGCGAGCCCCTTGAGCGCCCAGGCAGACGGCGCGGCGCTGACGGCGATCGCCGCGCGCGAGCACAGCGAACCAGTTGCCGTCCCGGGCAGTGCGTCGATCACCGTCGTCGGCTTCGATGCGTCGCTGATCGACCAGCTCGGCCTGGGCGAGGTCGCCGAACACGTCCAGCAGACAGCTGCCGCCGCCGGGCTGAATCCCCCGGGCTACTTCGGCAGCGAGGTGGTCGCGCGCTACCTGGGCCTGGACTACGAGCACCCCGTCGGCGAACAGACGCTCGACCTGTACCCCTGGAATCAGATCACGCGCGCCGAAGCCGCACACTCGTTCGCGGTCGCGCTCGAATCAGACGCATGGGCGCTGTCGGCGGCGCGTGAAGCGCTGTCGAGCTTTGCGCTCCCGCGCTACACCGGGCCGCAGCTTCAGGTGCTGCGGATCGCGGTGTCGAAGATCGGGATGCCGTACGTGTGGGGCGGCACCACCGACGGCACCGAAGACGGCCTCGAACACGGGGGCTATGACTGCTCCGGCTTCGCCTGGCGCGTCTACAAGGTCTCCGGCCTGCGGTGGGGTCGCAAGATCCTCGGCCGCACCGCCGCCCAACAGGCCGGCGAAATCCCCAAGAGCGCGCGCATCCCTCTCGGAGGGGTCCAGCCCGGCGACCTGCTGTTCTTCGGTTCGGCTCACTTCGGCTCGAAGGCGACAGAGGCCAACGTGATCCACGAGGGGATCGCGCTGAGCGCCGAATGGGCGATCCACTCCTCCGGCCAGGGCGTGTACTTGCAGCCGCTCACCTCAGGCTGGCTGGCGGAAAGCTTCACCTGGGCGCGGCGCGTGCTGTAGGCGCGTGGCGCGCGGCTCCGCGCGCGCGTCGGCGTGCCGGGGCTCGGCGCGCCACTCCCGGTGTCGTACGGTCGGCTCGGCCTGGGCGAGTAGTTCGTCCAGCGTCTGTTCGTCGCCCAGGCGAGCCCCGAAGCACAGGCCGGCGACGACGGTCAGGGTCAGGATCCAGAAGACGAGGACGACGAGCAGGGGGGCCATCGGGGAGATCACCGGGCTCATGCGCTCGCCCGCTGGTGGCGCTCTGCTCGCTCGGCCTCCTCGGCGTCTCCAATCGCCCAGCCGATCCGCTCGATCAGCTGCTGCGCGGAGGTCCTGTCGGACACGTGCACGGAGTTCACGCGCTCGTCGAGCAGCGTGTAGGTGTCTGGCGTCTGGTGCTGGTCAGTGGTGACGATCACTCGTGGCATAGGAGCTCTCCTGTGGGTGGAAGCTTGGGTGCGTATGGGGAAGCTGGCGCGCCGGGCCAGCTGGGGTCGCTGGCCCGGCGCGCGTAGTGCCCGCTGGATGCGGACGCTCTGGTGAGGGGAGAGAACAGGGACAGGACTTCTACAGAAAGTCTATCAACTCACTGAGCAATCTCAAGGCCTCGCGCTCCGCTCCCGTTCGTGGCCGCAGTGAGGTCGCGCTCGAAGGGCGTGAGTGGGGAGATCCGCTGTGGGCGTCCGACGAAGAAGCCTTGCGCGCAATCTACGCCTTGATCGCGTAGGGCCTGCAGCGTCGCCGCGTCCTCGACCCCCTCGGCGATGGTGCGCTTGCCGAGGCTGTGCGCGACCTGCGTGATCGAGTCGACGACGTGGCGGTCGGTGTCGTTTGAGACCATGTCGTGGACGAACTCCATGTCGATCTTCAGGTAGCGGGTGGGGAGGTACTTGAGGTAGGTGAACGACCCGAAGCCCGTGCCGAAGTCGTCCAGCGCGACATGGCAGCCGAGCTCGATCAGCGCTTCGACGAACTCGCGCGCCGTGTTCATGTTCGTCATCGCGGCGCTCTCGGTGATCTCGAAGATCACGCCGGCGGGGTCGACTTCGCCGCTGATGACCGCTGCACGGACCATCGCGAGGATCGGCTCGTCGCCGATCGAGTGGGCGGAGAGATTGATGCTGATGCGCTCACCCCGCCGCGCTAGGCGGAGTCCTTCGCGCGTGACCCAGCGGTCGATCTCGACGATCAGCCCGAAGCGTTCGGCGGTTGGCAGGAATGCGTCGGGTGGGATCAGTTCCCCGTCGTTGGAGATCATCCGGATCAGCAGCTCCTGGTGGGCGACCTCGCCGGTCTTGAGGTCGAGCATCGGCTGGCCGTAGAGCACCAGCCGCCCCTCGTCGAGCGCTGTTCGTATGTGCTCCACCCAGGTCACGGCTGCGCTGGCGCTGCCGTGGTATACGCGGACCTGGTCCTTGCCGCCTTCCTTGGCCTCATACAGCGCGATGTCCGCCGCGATCAGGGCGTCGTCAGCGAGCAGGTCCTGATCGCCGTCGAACAGCACGATCCCGCCGCTGATGTGAAGCGGCGGATCGATGCCGCAGGCGCCAAGGGCCACGCGAATGTCCTCGCTGACGGTGCGCGCGCGGGGACCGTCGGTCTCGGGCAGGATGATCGCGAACTCGTCCCCTCCGAGTCGCGCGACCACATCGGACTCGCGCACCCTGTCGATGATCGCCTTGGCAAAGGTCCTCAGCGCCGCATCTCCCGCGGAATGGCCTTGGCTGTCGTTGACGAACTTGAAGTCGTCGAGGTCCAGCATCATCAGCGCCCCGTGGCGGTTGTAGCGGCGGGCGTAGCGAAGGACGCGTTCGAGCTCCTCGGCGAAGCGACGCCGGTTGTACAGGCCGGTCAGCGGGTCGTGGTCGGCCTGGTATTGCAGCTGGCTCTCCATGCGCTTGCGATCGGTGATGTCCTGGTGGGTGCCGCGCACCTTGAGCACGCGGCCGGCGTCGACCTGCAGCTCACCGTGGGTCAGCAGCGTCCGCACTTCCCCGTCCCCGCGCAGGATCCGCATCTCGTAGGTGAACGGCTTCGCGCCGTCGAGCGCGGCCCTGATCTGCTGCTCGACGCGGTCGCGATCGTCGGGGTGAACCGCGTGCAGCGCCTGCCGGTAGGTCATCGGCGGCGAGTCCGCGTCCAGGCCGTAGATCCTGCAGTCCTCTGCCGAGCGCTCGACCGCGTCGCGCTTGAGGTCCCACTCCCACGAGCCGAGATGAGCGAGCCGTTGCGCGTTCGCCAGCTGTGCCTCACCCTGCTTGGCCTCGGTCAACGCGGTGGCAGAGTCGAGCGCGCTCGCCGCGTAGCGGGCGTAGACCTCGAACAGCTCGCGCTCCTCTGGGAAGAAGCGCAGGCCGGTGTCGTACATCGCCAGCAGCGAGCCGTAGTCGCGGCGGTTGGAACGCACGGGAGCGACCAGCCACGAGTCGGGCAGCGCGGAGGCATGCTCGTCGAGGATGCGCTCGGCGTAGCGGTTGGCTTCCTGGTCGCCAAAGCCCTTGTGATGGCAGTGGATCGCACCTCCTGGCGTGGTGCGAACCGCCAGCAGGTAGCGGGGGGCGCGCACCTCGAGCGCGGCGCGATCGGTGATGCGCGCGAGCACGTCGGCGATCTCATCCGAGCCGATCAGATCCGAGGCGGTGGCGAACATGCTGCCCAGACGCTCCCGCATCGCCTCGAGCTGCTGGTGCAGCCCATCCAGTCCCACTTCGGAGTCCGCGCTGTCGCCGGCTTGCTCGCTGCCCCAGATCACGCGGTAGCGGCAGCAAGGCGAGCCCAGCGCGGCGCACTGCTCGTGCTCGACGATCGCGGGCGCGAGCCCGAATAGCACCGGCGGCTGCGTCAGCAGGCCGCACGTCCACGCACAGTGCTCGGGGACGCGGGGAAACCCCTCGACCGGGGTCGCGACGATCTCCGCGAAACCAGGTCCGACTGCGACCGTCTCCAGCGTGGAGACCGTGCTGAACTTGGTCGAGCCGATCGCCAAGCGACGGTAGACCTCCCCCGGAGAGCCGAGTGAGCGAAACAGGGAGGCGACCGGCGAGCCGTTCAGTCGGCGCGCTGCATCTTCTCCAACCGCGCGCGCGAACCGCGGATCGTGGGTGACCCGCGCCCCGGCCTGCCACAGCGCCACGGCCTCGTCATAGGACACCCAGTTGCCGATGTCGAGCAGGTACTCAGGGGAGCGCCTGCTGCGAGATTCGCGCAGCAGCGCCTTGACCGCGTCTGCTCCACCGAAGGCCTGCACGCGAGCGACCAGCACGGCGGTCAGAGAGCAGGAGAAATGGTTTCCCTGGCCCGTCGCGACCGTTCGGCACTGCGTGTTCCCGTCCATTGCGGTTGCAATCGACAGCGGGCCGGCTGCGCCGGCCCGTACTCGGCCACATTTCCAATACGGCAAAACCCCGAGCGCAACGCTCGTCGACCCCCGACGCGCCGCCTGCTGGCTTCCAGCCCGTCGATGACATGCTCATCGCCTCGATCACAGTAGACCGGCACCGGCCTCGTGTCCGGCGAGATCGCGTTCTGGCAGCCAAAGCGCTGAACTGTGTTCTGCGCTCGCACCGATGAGTTTGCGCCCTCCCCGCAGTTTCAGCTGCAGAACCCACCAATCGATGAACAGGAGAACCGCAATGCCCGACACACAGACGAGCACCCGGATCAGCCAGGTGAGCACCGTGATGGTGCCGGTCGCCGACCAGGACCAGGCGATCGACTTCTACGTCCGGAAGCTCGGCTTCGAGAAGCGTGCCGACATTCCCTACGGCCGCGGCGATCGCTGGGTGGAAGTCGCGCCCGCGGGAGCCGCGACGACGATCGCGCTAGTGCCCCCGCGTGAGGGCGAACCGACAGGGATCAGCACGCGCGTGGCGTTCACGACCGACGACGCAGACGCCGACCACGCGAGCCTGCAAGCGCAGGGAGTGGACGTCGACGAGGCGGTCATGCGCATGGGAGGTCCGGTGCCGCCGATGTTCTTCTTCCGCGACCAGGACGGCAACACGCTGATGATCGTCGAGCAACGCGGCTGAGCGCTCTCGCTGCGCGCCGCCGCGACGCATTCCCGTCGCGGCGGCGCCTGCGCAGCCTGACTGCGTGGCTCAGCCGAGCGCCTCGGCGGTCATCTGCAGCGACATGCCCGCGCTGGCGAGCTCGTGGACGCCGCCATCGACCACGTGGGTGACGTCCCTGGCGCCGTGGTGCTTGAGCAGGCTCGCGGCGATCGCCGCACGCCCGCCGCCGGCGCAGATGACTGCGACCGGACGGGTGGGATCCAAGCCGTCCGGTATCCGGCGGATGTCGTGCCACGGCGTGTACAGCGACCCGGGTACGTGCCCCTGATCCCATTCGTCGCGCTCGCGCACATCGAGCAGCTGCAGGCTGGGTTCCTGTGCGAGCCAGCCGAGCAGGTCCCCGGCGGCGACGCGCTCGGTGCGGTCAGCCGGATGGCGTTCTTGACGCCAGTTGGTCATGCCCCCGGCGAGCAGGCCGGCGATGTTGCGGATGCCCACCGCGAGCGCCAGCTTCGCCGCGCGGCGCCCGTCGGCGTCGTCGCGCCCGATGAACACGATCTCCTGCTCGGGGTCTGCGAGCCACGCGAGCTTCGATCCAAAGCCCGCGCTGAAGGAGGGAATGCAGATCGAGCCGTGGATGTGTACGTCGTCGAACTGCAGGTCGGTCCTGACGTCCACCAGCAGCGCTCCCTCGTCGCGCTTGAGCTCGACCTGGTGGGGGTAGAGCGCAGGCACCTCCACGCCGCCCGTCAGCAGCGGCCCGCGGTTGAGCTTCACGATCAGCTCGAAGTTCGGGGGCTGGGGGCCGAGCGTCGCGATCGCCTGAGCCACGAACTCCCGCTCGTCGGCGATCGCGAGGGTGGAGTTGTGCTGCTTCTCAAAGCCGATCGTCGAGCAGATCTTCGTGCTCATGCCCGTTCCCCCGCACATCGATCCTCCCAGGTGGGCCGGCCACAGCTCGCAGTCGTCGTGCAGCGTCAGCAGCTTGTCGCGCACGGAGGCGAAGATCTGCGCGGCGCCGGCCGACTTCTCGATCGCGAGGTCCGTGCGGGCGACGTCGCCGACGAACAGGCTGTCGCCGCTCAGGAGCGCCCACGGCTCGGGGCCGCGACTGGTGTCGATCAGCAGGAACGCGGTGTGCTCGGGGCGGTGCCCGGGCGTGTGTAGGGCGCGGATCAGCAGCGTGCCGAGCTCGAGCTCCCAGCCGTCGTCGAACGGCTCGTGCGCGTAAGCAGGCTCTGCCGCCCGGTGGATGTGGATGCGCGCGCCCGTGGCGGCGACCAGGCGACCGTGCCCGGAGACGTGGTCGGCGTGGTTGTGCGTCTCGAGCACGTGCTCGATGTTCACGCCGCGGTAGCGCGCGAGCTCGAGGTACTCATCGATCTCAAAGCGTGGGTCCACGACCGCCGCGACGCCCGCGTGCACGTCGCCGATCAGATATGAGGCGCAGCCGAGGTCGTCGTGGGTGATCTGCTTGAAAAGCATAAAATCAACTGGTTTAGTCGAGTATAGCCGGTCGCCGGCGCTCTTCGATCCCGCGCCCCGTTGAGACTGCGCCCCAATGACGATCGGCGTTCCGTCTCTGCACCCGTCTCGCGTTCACGTGAGTAGGCCCTCATGCTCGTCCGCGTTTATGTGACTCACTCGCACCTGCGACAAGCTCGCAGAAAGCGGCGCGTTCGCACCGTCATAGTACATGCGACAAGGTCGCAGAAAAACGGGTCGGATATTGGGGTTTCGCTGTTACATTCACACCCGAAGCTTGCCCCTGAGTTTACAGTCAAAGGCACAAGGAGTCTGATCATGAAAGAGATAACCCGTCGTTCGCTTCTGAAGCCCAGAGTCGACATGTCGACCGCGATCCCCGCAGTGAGCGGGGCAGTCGATGCGGTCGCCGTCGAGGGCACCAGTCGGCGCGCGTTCCTGCAGGGCAGCGCTGGCGCTGCCGCCGGAGCCGCGGTGATCCTGGGTACGCCCAAGGTCGTATCCGTGCTCGATGGCACGGGCGCTGGCAGCACAGTTCCCGAGCCTAAGGCCGTCGTCACCGATCCGTCGGGCAGCGCGCCGCGCGAGCCGATCACGGCCTTCGTGCGCAACGCCGACCGCGGCGAGGTGACCGTGTTGTTCGGCAAGCATGAGACCACCTACAGGGACCCCGTGTTGGTCAAGCGTCTGCTCGACGCCGCTCCCTGATCCCTCATCGACTACGAAAGAAAGGCGAAACCCATGTCATCGCATCGCGAGGCGCCGGAGATCAGCAAGGATCCCGTCGCGGACAACACCGACACGTACGCGTTCGTCAGCCCGGACAAGCCGAACACGGTCACGATCATCACCAACTACCTCCCCGCGGAGGCGCCCGCCGGTGGTCCGACCTTCTACGAGTTCGGCAACGACGTGCTGTACACGATTCACATCGACAACAACGGTGACGGCAAGGCCGACATCGAATATCAGTTCCAGTTTGAATCGAAGATCGAAAACCCCAACACGTTCCTCTACAACACGGGGCCGATCGGATCGTTGAAAGACCCCAACTGGAGCAAACGCCAGTTCTACAGCGTCACGCGGGTCGAAAGGAAGGGCAGAAAAGAAACAACGACCGTGCTAGCCGAAGGGCTTCCCTGCCCACCGTCGAACATCGGCCCGCGCTCGACGCCCAACTACGAGGCGCTCGCCAGCGAAGCGATTCAGTCGCTTCCAGGTGAACTGGCCGTGTTCGCGGGACAGCGCAACGATCCGTTCTTCGTGGACATCGGGTCGATCTTCGACCTCGCGGATCTGCGTCCGTTCCAGAACCTGCACATCTTCCCGGAACCGGCGACGAAGGGCACGGACACGCTGGCGACGCTCAACGTCCACTCGATCGCGATCCAGGTCCCGATCG
>Ga0116215_1000454_pt1 | contig 31426 bp, 29 predicted proteins | sample Sb_taG_7_FD_89698 | JGI IMG/M metagenome (GOLD analysis project Ga0116215, IMG submission 89698) | Peat soil microbial communities from Weissenstadt, Germany - Sb_50d_2_FS metaG | ecosystem: Environmental > Terrestrial > Soil > Wetlands > Peat | place: Germany: Weissenstadt | collected 2010-09-21
CGGACGGGTGGGCGGTGGCCTGACCGCCACGCTTTCCCCCCAAACGCCGGCACGGTCCACGCTTCCCGATCGTTCAGTCGCTCACCGCTGATCGGAAAGCCGATTGCTCAGCAGTCTCTTAGGTGGTCCGGCTCGTGATGGCTGGACGCGTTTGCTCAGCTCGAGCCGTTCACCGCTGGGGTCTCAGACGCGTCCCGCCCGCCGACCGCACAAACAGAGTGGTTTTGCAGGAAAGGTCGTCAATCACGGTATGAGGACTAGTCCCTGCAAAGTGACTGATCCCCGCAAGTTGGAATCGGCTGCAACCAAATGGAACTGGCTTCACTGCGGTGCAGTGGGCTGCGAATCGGGGAGACAGGACTCGAACCTGCGACCCCTGGTCCCCCAGAATAGTCCTCATCTTCCGATGAGTGCTGAGCTCGATTTAGAGTGGTTTTGTGGGGAACTGGTTGGAATGACGACTAGAGCGCGTGTCATGGAATCCGCTGGAATCGCAGAGAAAGACCTCAGCGCTCTTCGACAGAGACCTTCGCCTATTCCCTTGAGCCTCCGGCCTTTCCCAGGAGCGATCACGGCTTAGCAAACGTGTCCGTCAAACCGAGGCAGGCCCAGGCGTGCGCGCCTTCCCCTCCCGCGGCCACCCCTAGCCCGAGGGTGTGTCCTCGGACAAGCAGTCGACTCCAGGTCCGATGGCGTAGGTCATTGCCATGTCGTTGCCAAGCGGCGGCCTCGCCGCGTCACTCCTCGCGACCCTACGAAGCGATGGCCAGCAAACTGTTGACGTTCACAATGGGGGACGCTTGGCCGTGTTCACCCTCAGGGATGGCCTCTACCACGAACTCTGAGATGACGCCGGGCCGGAAGACCAGGCAATGAGTCGATCCTCCGAACTGGAAGTATCCGAGCTGGTCGCCTTTCTCGACCTTCTGGCCCTCCTTCAGCGGCTTCCCCTCTTGGTCGACCAGCACGCAGGACGAGACCTCCCCCATGCCCACGGCGACCAGACACATCAGGCCGATACCGCTGTAGTCGGCTTCGATGAAGATGAGCGCCCTCGTCGCCACGTGAGTGATGTAGCCCTGCGAGTTGGTGGGACCGGCGGGGTCGAAACGCTCGGAGGCTGCTTCGGCGTAATACGTTCCCGGTACCTGCTGGGTCCTCCTGATGGTGCCCGTGACTGGGCTGTGCCAACGGTGATAGTTGTCGGCGCTGAGGAACGCCTGGTACACGGTGCCACCGACGAACCGCTCTACGAAGTTCCCATTGAGCATGTGCCGGACGGAATACGGCTCCGACTTCATCCAGAAGGTGTCGTGTTCGTTCACCTGCGTCTGTATGCGATACGGCTGGGACTCGCAGGCGCTCACGATGGCCTTCTGGTCGTCGGGCCGGGCGACGGGCCGCCTCCCGGGTTTGAAGCGACGGATGAAGAAGTCGTTCCAGCTCTTGAACCCGAAGAACTCGGCGTCGGGATCGATCTGGAATTCGTGCAGCCGAAGCGACTCCCTTGCGACCGGGCTCAGCCAGCCAGAAGGCGAATCGTCCAGCACGTAGCGCGAGGCTTCGCTGTCGAGGAACTCCGCCCAGACCGAGAGCAGCCTCCTCACCATCTCGTTGACACGCGGGTCGGCGAAAGCGGCCAGCCCGGCCGCGGTGATCATCGGGTAGTCCAAGATGGCGTTGATCGGGCACCCCACCATTGCCGTGACGTCGAAGGTCGGTGCCGTCGTCAGGATGTGGTTCATCACGACCAGCATCTGCTCGTAATTCTCGAGCTTGACGTCACCCGAACCCGGCTTCGGCGCAGAACGGGGCTGCTGCTCGAACATCAAGGTGAAGTACATGTTCATGACCGGATCGTTCTCGATCATGTCCCGGAACTCCTGCACCACCGGATGGAAAGAGGCGTTTCTCTGCTCGGCCTCGGCGATGTTGCTCTCCAGCCACCTGTTCAAGTGGCGGGGATCGACGGGAACCCATCCACCTAGGCGGCTGGGTCGCAAGGCGGCGCTGTCATGTCGCGGCGGGGCCATGGTTCCTCCGTGCTCACCCTAGCAGTCTTCGGGTGTTGATAACAGCGGGTGACCGCCCGCCGGCGTGCATTCCGCGTGAGACGTGGGGTCGGACATACGCGAATGAACGCGACGCCGGCGGTGGCCTCATCGTTGCGGAGAAGATGAATGAAGTTCGTGCGGCGGTCTACCCTGGGCACCACGTCGATTCGAATGCTGGTCAACGAGAATGACCCGCCGCCCCAGATACCTGGGCCAGCCTCGACTCCGGCGATCATGTTGTGCTCGCATGGACCAATCACGAAGTCCGATGACGTATGTCGGCATCGACGGCGTTGTTCGCCATGACTAGTACCCGATCCACGGCGACAACTGGCAGCACCTGGGCTACGAACCAATCGAGCCAATGCCGCCCGAGTGCCATCCAACGATCGCCGGCCCGCGAGGACCGATCGTGATTCCCAGACTCGGGCGGGACGCGCAACGGATTGAGCGGCGCGGAGCGTGAGGAGTTGACGCGTCTGCGCCGCCAGGTGCGCGTGCTCGAGGAGGAGCGCACCATCCTCAAGAAGGCAGCAACTTTCTTCGCCTGAGTGTTGATACTCCCGGGTAGCGCGGCGGGTTGGCTCATTTCTTCGCTGCTCACCGAGTGGCATTTCCGTGTTGTGCCGCTCGCTGCGCGACCTTCGGACCGGCCGACGTGACTTGATGGCGTCCGACCCGGCATTACCCAGTCTCAACGGCGCGATTATGACGCGGCTGTCTCGGATCCAGTCGTATCGGACCCACGCCTTGTCGCTCCGGGGTCGAGTCCGGCAAGGTATGCGGCAACCTCATCGTGTCGCGCGAAGAACACGCCGCTGATCGAGGAGATGTGTTCCAGCAACTGCTCGAGCACGATGATGCGAGAACGGTGGCCAATGACGTGGGGGTGCAGGGTGAGTTGAAAGAGGCCGTGTTCCCTATGTGCTTGCTCGAATTCGTCGAGCCATATGCGCAGGAGTTCGCGTGGCGGCGTGTATGGCCTCGTGCCCGCATATCGGTCCATCGTGAGATACGGGGCATCGTCGCGGATCCATTCAACAGGGATCTCGACGATCCCGGTGGGCGCTCCATCTGCCAGTAGTTCGTAGGGCTCGTCGTCGGCCATGAGCGACGAGTCGTACGTGAGATGCAACTCACATATCAGGTTGAGCGTGTGATCGCTGAAATCCCAGGAGGGCGTCCGGATGCCCACGGGACGCGATCCGCTGAGCCTCTCGATGACGTCGATGCTGCGCATGAGCAGGTCGCGCTCGGTGTCAGGGTCGAGCGTCGCGTTCCACTCGTGGATCCAGCCGTGCAGAGCAATCTCGTGTCCGGCAGCAACGCACGCGCCTATCTCGCCCGGATGGAGAAGCGCGGACACGGCTGGAACGAAGAATGATGCCGGTACCCGATGGTGGTCGAGCAGCCGGAGGATGCGTGGCACTGCGACTCGGGCGCCGTATTCACCCTGGGACAGCCTGCCTGGATGCGTCTCGCTGTTGCGCAGCGGGATGGTCTCGTGATCGGAGTCGAATGATAGCGCCACGGCAACCTCGGCACCGCCGGGCCACGCCTGCGGTTTCACGCTTCGGCCGGCGCGAACCCGCTCGACACAGCCGCGCCAGCGCGACTCATCCCAGGCCCACGGTTGATCCTCGCGCGCCACGTCTCCCCGAGCGCCTCGATCGATGCCGCCCGCTCGTACATTTCGGGCAACCGCCCGAGGAGAGCGAGTCATCTCATCAATTCGCGCAGCCATCGCAGCACCGGCATCGGAGACTGTGCGGGCCGAGACAGCGGCGTTTGCTGGCTTCTGTGGTGGGGGCCGCTGGAGCGGCTACGTGCCTATGGGCGCGGAAAGCTCCGCAAACGCGACCTCGTAACTCTCAACGTGAGGATCGCTGGCACCCATCACCTCTGAAGCCGTGGCACGAACAGGGCCGGCTTGGCTTGAGCTCGCCTCGAGGTCGCGCTCACTGTCCCATACGGTGAAGGCAATTGCCTCTCCCGTCGCGCGGTCGACCAGAAGGATGGCTCCCCGGAATCCCTGCAGCTTCGACATCTCGGGGATGACCCCTGACTCGAAGTGACGGATGCCCTCGTCGACCTTTGTCGGGTCGCCACTCAGGGTGGTCACGCGCACCCAGTTGCCGGCCTCGGTTGGCTGTGGCCGATGCTGGACGACCGCCTCATACACATTCGCCTCCGGCGTGCCAGCTCCGAAGCTCGACGTGGTCTCGGCACGAATGCTCGTCATCGCTTCGAAGCTCGCCCGCGATGTCTCCCCATCCCGCCAAAACGTGATGCTCATGGCGGCGCCGGTCCTGCGGTCGACGATCAGGCGAGCACCACTGTAGCCGTCCCGCTCCCTGAAGGCTGGCGCGACTCGTGACTTGTACGCTTCGACGCCCTCGTCGATCTTTTCCCGGGATCCGTTCAGACGTAGCACTCGAGCCTGCACAGCCACAACCTCCGCCGTTTCGCAGGTCTTAAGCGGAACCCGCAGGCTCGCGACTATACCCACTCGCACGGCGCCTTAGCGACGCTGCCGCGGGCGGCTGATCGTGCATGGCGGCGGGGAGACAAGGGTGTGGGTCTGCCTGGTTTGGCGGATACGTTCGCTACCGAGCACACTTCGGCCCAAGAGGTAATTCGATGCACGGAGCAGCGGGGCTGCCTCCTCCCCCTACCGCCGAACCGGCGTGACCCGTGCCCGCCCCGGTTTCAGGCGCTCCGATCACCACCTCAATCGATTTGCTGACAAACCGATTGAGATAACGGTATCAATTCAACTTTCAGGCTACTTAGGCCGCAATCCAGGCTGAGCCGAACGCGATCGAAACTGGCTATGGCAGCGGGAGACGGGGGTCGAACCCGCAGCTTCAACCTTGGGAAGGTGACGGTCCGTTTTTGTATTCAGTTGCGACCGATAAACCCCTCAGGATGTCTATCCACCCCCATTTTCGAGCGCGCCCACGTGGCCTTCGCCACTCACCATCGGCCAATCAATTGGCGTGGACGTTATCCATCTGAACGTCGATCTCTCCGCTCCTGCACGCCTACGGTCCGCGGTGCTCACTCACCCACCGGCTCACAGAGCGCCGAGTCAAGTCGTTCGCGAACGTTGTGAGCACTTCACTGTTCGTGTCCACCAATCCGGGTCAGGCACCTCGGTCTGCCGTACCCCGTCGTCTACAGGAGTCCCCTCCGCTTGGACCGATTCTTCAACCATGTTGCTGCGTACCGGGCGTCCACAGGTGACCGCCCTCGTGAGGATCGACGACCGAGAGCGGCGTCCACGACCCTGACGCACGGTCTGGGCTGCAGAACGTGCTTTCGGGAAGGCGGGCGCGGGGCTATGGAATCCCCTTCGCCATGTGTCGGAGCAGGATCACGTTGCGATCGAGCGGCGTTCCCGCTCTCCCCGAATCGAACCCTGCCCACGGCGAGTTGCCGGCCAGTTGACGATGCAGGCCGGCGAGCTCCAGTTGAGTCTCCGCGCCCGCGGGATCGGCGGGCCCATCATGGTCGATCAGGGTGCTGGCGATCCCGATGATGCCGTCGCCAGCATCGAAGAGTTCGATCAATCGCGCCTGACATGGCCAGTCAACAAAGGATCCGGTCGTCACCTCCCAGAGCCCGCTACCGATGCCGCTCGGGTCTGGACGCGGGCGGATGCCGTGGGTGTGCGTGTGGCCGTTGAGCCAGAGCACGACGTTGTCGAATCGGAGCAGCGTGTGGAGCAGCCTTGGACCGGCACCATGGTGGGAGCCGTCGGCGTGAGGCCGGGTGTTGCCGAGGACCTGCGATCCGTGGTGCGACACGATCACCACGAGGTGGTCCGGATTCCCGGTCTCGACGTCGCGTCCGTCGTTCGCGCGGTAGCCGGCGTGCACCTCGATCAGTCGCTGTTCGAGCCACAGCAGCTGCTCGTCACCGATGCACCCGTCTGCCGAACCCGCAGGGCATCCGGTGTCCAGAACGATGAACCGAATGGTCTCGGTGTCATACGCGTAGTAGGCGGTGCGACTCGAGAGATTCCGGTCGTCGAAACCATGTCGCGCCGGTATCCCGGGCACGGTGTGCGCGCTCACGAAGTCTTCAAGGCTGCAATACCGCCGCTCTGGGTCAGGGGTCACGACACGGGACGGGCCTGCGAGGAACGCCTCCGGGCGCGTGACGAACGTCTCGTGCGCCGTGTCGCGATCGATCGCGGTCGGCAGCTCGATCGGCTTCGCGCCCCCGACAAATGCGGCCGCCAGTGCGGGGGTCACGACGCCGACGCCCTGACAGAGCGTCTCGTGATTGCCGTGGCAGCCCAGCCATGGGACGCGCAGACCCGGGGCGTCAACGGGCCGGAGCGCACGACCGAGCAATCCCGGTATCAGCGGAAAGCCGTAGTCGCGGCGGAACAGATCGGGTTCACCGGGGCCACCGTCGGGGTTCCAGAAGATGTCATCGGGCCAGGGGGCCGACTGCACACCCTCGTACGCCGACGAGCCGGAGTTCAGGCGCACGTGCCCGCCGTCGAGCAGCTGCGTGAACGCGCGAATCTCATTCCGCTGCGCATTGTCGATCGCGTCGCCACCGGTGAGCACCAGTTCGAGCGGTGCGTGGGTGAGCGGTCCGGTCATGCCGGTGTTCAGCGCGCTGATGAGTGCGTTGAGCGCTTGAGGCGTCAGGGCCTCCTGCGGGCGTTGCACCGGAACGAGCTTGACGAACCGAGGATCACTGAACTCGCGATTGAGAAACTCGAAGCGCGCCGGTGACTGCACGTCTGTCACGTGGAGGTCGGTCATGTGCGCGACGCAGGCGATCGGCCGCTCCATGCGCACCGTCGACACGGACGAGCCGGCCAGTTCGGAACGAACCACGTGCCGTTCCCCTGGCTGGGTCACGACTGCGCGGTACGGGAGATGCGCTCCGGTAGCGAGCACGTGACCGGCGCCGAGACGCCGGAGATGCGTGAGCGGCACGCCGGCCTAGGGAGTCACGGCGGCGGCGTCTCGGGTGATCAGCACCGGGTCGAGGCGGAGCGCCACCTGCACTCGTGTCCCTGCCGGGTACGCGACCGCATCGGCGGTGGGGATCTGGACGAGCACGACGGCGTCACCCAGGTCGACAGTCACCCTGCTCGAGGCGCCGAGGAACGCGAGCGCGATCACCGTCCCGAGCAGCGGTCCGGTTGATGCATCGGTCGCCGCGGAGAGGGAAACCGCCTCGGGGCGGACCAGCGCGACAGCTGGGCCATCTGCGCCGCCCGCAGCGATCAGCGGCAGGCGCACACCGCGGACCTCCACAGCTCCGCCGCGGACCACGCCGGCGAGCCGGTTGGTGAGACCCACGAATTCGGCCACGAACGCCGTGGCCGGTTGGGTATAGACCGTGGTCGGCGCCGCCAGCTGCTCCAGCCGGCCCGCGCGCATCACCCCGACCCGGTCGGCGATGGCGAGCGCCTCCTCCTGATCGTGGGTGACGAACAGCGTCGTGGTTCCGACCTCGAGCTGGACGCGACGAATCTCGTCGCGCAACTGGCTGCGCACCTTGGCGTCGAGGGCCGACAGCGGCTCGTCGAGCAGGAGCACGGACGGACGTATGGCAAGCGCACGTGCGAGCGCGACCCGTTGCTGCTGACCGCCCGACAGCTGGTGGGCGTAGCGATCCGATTGCGCCGCCAAGCCAACCAGTTCGAGCATCTCTCCGGCGCGTCGAAGGCGCTCACGGGGCGCGACCTTGCGCATGCGCAGCCCGAACGCGACGTTCTGGTGGGCGGTCATGTGCGGGAACAGCGAGTACGCCTGAAACACCATCCCGGCGTCACGCCGGTTGGCGGGGAGCAGGGTGACATCCCTGCCGCCGATCACGACCCGGCCGCCGTCGGCGTCCTCGAGGCCCGCGACCAGACGCAGCGCCGTCGTCTTGCCACAGCCCGAGGGCCCGAGCAGCGCGACCAGCTCCCCGGCGCCGATGGTGAGATTGAGGCCGTCGAGCGCGCTCACCGACCCGTACTGGCGGCGCAGGTCCTCGAGGCGCACCTCGACACTGGCGCGCGGTTCGCTGCGAGAGGCGGCGTCGGTCTGGGTCACAAGGGCCGTCACAGCACGCCGATCCGCACCCGGCGGCGGCGTGACCCCGGGCGGGGAACAAACGACAGCGCCAGCAGGAGCACGAACACGAACAGGAGTGAAGCAACGGCCACGGCGATGGAGACGCCCGCATTGGCGCGCCCGATCGTTGCGATGGCCACCTGGAGGTTCTCGAAGTTGAGCAGGTTGGCGATGGTGAACTCGCCCAGGACGACCGCGACCGACAGCAAGCACGCATTGAGGACGGCGCTCGACATGTTGGGCACGATGATCCGGGTGACCACGGTGGCCCACCCCGCGCCAAGGCTCCGCGCCGCTTCCGAGAGCGTGCGGACGTCGACACCGGAGAGCCCCGCGTCGAGGGAGCGATACGCGTAGGGGAGCACGAGGATGAGGTAGGCGAACCCGAGCGTGAGTATCGAATCGCTGAGGTTGATGTTGATCCACTGGTAGAGGGGGGCCAGACCGACCACCAGGACGATCGCGGGGATGGTGAGCGGCGCCAGACAGAGAACCTCGATGACCCGAACCATCCGCGGCACGCGAAGCCGGACCCAGACCATGGTGGGAAGCAGGAGCACGAGCATCGCCGCAGATGTGATCGCCGCCAGCTCGAGCGACGCCACGATCGCGCCCGTGAGATCCGGATAGGAAAAGATGCTCGTGAACGACGAGAGCGTCCTCGGGGAATTGATGCCGACGCCTCGCGTGGAGAACTCCACCATCGCGCCAATCGGCACCAGAAAGAGGATCCCCAGCACCACCAGCACGATGGTCCTGAAGGGTTCCAGGCGCCGGTGCCGCCGCCGGTTCATCGGACCCACCGGGCTGTGCGCGATTGGAGCCAGGAGTACAGCGCCGTCACCACAACCACAATCACGACCATGGCGAGTGCGAGCGAGCTGGCGAGGTTCGCCTGCGCCAGGCCGACCTCGCTGCTCAGGGCGTTGCTGATCTGGAGCGGAACGATGATCCCGCCCTGGTTGATGAGCGCGGCTGCCGTCGCATACGCGGAGAACGAGTTCGCGAAGAGCAGCAGCAGGCACCCGAGGAATGCGGGCAGGAGCAGCGGTCCGGCGATATGACGCCAGTAGTGCCAGGACGTCCCGCCGAGATTTGAGGTCGCCTCACGCCACTGCGGACGGATGCCGTCGAGCGCTGGGAGGAAGACGATCACCATGAGCGGGATCTGGAAGTACGTGTAGACGAGGATCAGGCCGCTCAACTGGTAGAGCCAGACACCGTTTGCATAGATGTTGACGCCGTGTTCCTGCAGCCAGAGGGTGATGAAGCCCGCTCCTCCGAGCGTCGCGATGAAGGCAAATGCGAGCGTGACACCACCGAATTGCGAGAGCACACCACACGCGGAGGTGACCACCCGTCGAATCACCCCGTTCGGCGCCCCGCTCGCAACGGCGTAGGCGAGCACCGCACCGACCACCGCGCCGATGACCGCGCTCGCCGCGGACAGCACAACGCTGTGGAGAAAGGAATCGAGGATGTACGGCTGGGTCAGGGCCGAGATGTTGGTGAGGCTCGGACCATGGGCGCCCGCGAACGCCCCGCCCACCACGATCGCCGTGGGCAGGATGAGAAACGCCGCGACGTAGACGAAGAACGGGACGACGCCAACCCAGCTTGGAACCCGCAGGCGCCCCCGGAAAGGGGGACCTGCGGGCTCCGCTGCTGAACTCACCAGCGTTGTCAACTTCCGATTGCCTGGGCCCAGTTGGAGTCGAGGTATGTGGCAGCCGTGGTGGCCTGGCTCGGGCTCAGGAAGACCGGCGTCCCGCCCACCGGCGGGAGCGCCGCGGCATACGTCTGATTGAGGGTTCCGGCGGTGGTCAATGCGGCCATCTCCACGGGGCGCGCGCCGCCCTGCAGCCAGAGATTCTGGCCGGCGACCGAGTACAGGTACTCCTCCCAGAGGCGAGCCGCCGCGGGATCGGGTGCCGTCTTCGAGATCGCCTGCGCGTAGTACCCGCCGAGTACCGCGTTCGGTGGGACGAACACCTTCCAGGTGGGGACGTCCTTGCCGTGCGCCGCGGAGAGGTAGTCCCAATCGAACACCACCGGCGTCGTGCCGTTCTTCACGGTCGCGGTGGTCGCCTGGATGGGCACGAAGTTCCCAAGCTGGTTGAGGTGGTGAAAGAAAGCGACACCCTGCGCGATGCTGTCGAGCGAGCCGCCGTTGGCGAGCGACGCCATCATGACCCCGTTCAATGCGGCGTTGGCCTTGGTCGGATCGCCGTTCAGCGCCACGGCGCCCTTGAATGCCGGCTTGAGCAGATCCTGCACCGACGTGATCGTGAACTTGCTCGAGTCGTACCCAATCGACATGTACCCGCCGTAGTCCTGGTACCAGAGCCCACCCGGGTCCTTCTGACTCGTTGGGATGCCACTCCACTCGGTGACTTGGTAGGGCGTGAAGAGGGTCGTGTTGGCGAGCGCGACGGCCATGCCGATGTCGAGCACGTCGGGCGCGCGACTTGTGCCGCCTTGCGACCGCACGGCGTTCACCTCATCCTGGCTGCTGCCGTTCGGGTTCGCCGAGTTGACCTTGATGCCATATTTCGCGGTGAAGCCGCTGATGATCGCGCCATAGTTGGCCCAATCAGGTGGGAGCGCGATGACGTTCAACTGCCCTTCTTTCCTGGCTGCCGCGATCAGTCCGCTCATACCACCGAAGGCGGCCGCAGATGTAGCGGTGGCAGCGTTTACGCCGGAGCTCGTTCCGGTCGTCGTTGTCGAACCGCACGCCGTGATCACAGCGAACGTCGCCAACGCGACCCCTGCGCGCGCGAACCTGTTTACTTGCTTAGCCATTTTGCTGTGGTGTCCCCCAATGTTCGAGATGAGCGTCGCGGAGGACACTACGGGGTCGCCAATCCCGGAAGCAAGTCGAAATCGTCTGCACGCGAGGCGTTAACTTGTGCTTAAGCGTTTCCATGTAATTGCCTTAATTCCATCATGGCCATGTCTTAGCGATTCAGAGATTCGCGTCGCTCTGCGCCAGCCCAGGTCCCGACTGACGTAGCGCTTGAGGCACCTGATGATCTCCGGCTTGGACCTGCCCTCCTGGGTACGCCGAGCCATGTAATGCTTGGTCTGCTCATGGGTGGCGAGAAGCCCGATGACGACTCGGCGCATCGGGCTCCTCAGTCACGGAGATGCGGACTACGCCGACCGATGTCCTGGGCCCGCGCGTGCCAGTGCCTGCTGACTCCGGGGTCTCGGACCTGCCGTCTGCGATCCCTCACGCTGGAGGCGATTGCGACGCGAAACGACAATGCTCAGGCCCGGAGGGCTTGAAACCCCTTCGCCGCGCTCGTCAAGTACTCCGCCATGATCCGTCGATGCCCGATAGGCCGCGAACGTCAGGCCTCGGTTCGGTCGCTGCCGTCTTTGCACCGCTGGGCTGGCGAGCAATCGGCGGCCCCGCTGTGCACGTCGCTCTGATGGAACGGGAGATCGTACGGAAGCGTCACTGGCTCGATCGCGTTCAGTCGCTTGTTCGCTGCCTGCAACCTGGTGCCGTGGCCTAGCTCGACCCAACTTGCGCTCCCGCTGGGGCTGCGCCGAGCTGGCATCGCGGGGATGCTGCTCACGGCCCTGTTGTTCATCGGGCCGGCCGTCCTGGTCATGCTCGGCCTCGCCGCGCTCTACCTGCACTACGGCGCCAACCACCAGGTGCAGCTCCTCTTGCTCGGAGTCGAAGCCGCCGTGGTCGGGATCGCGGCGAGAGCAGCTGTTGACCCTCGCAGCGCTAGGCCGAGGCGGCATTATCGACATCATCATCGTCACTGCGTCGTTGGTGACCGGCATCCTCGGTGTCTATCCGCTTCTGGTTTCGGCGGGCGGTGGTGCCGTTGGCTACGGTGCTTGGTTCGTCATCCATGCCCGGCGCAGTCGGCGTGAGGGAAATGGCCGGCTCGCCAGTGTGTTGCCCTGGCTGGCCGCGCTCCACGCTCCCGTAATGACGACGGGACTGGTGCCACTCGGCCTCACTTTCCTCAAGATCGGCGCCGTCGCCTTTGGCAGCGGCTACGTGCTGCTCCCGTTTTTGCATGCCGACTTTGTCGGGGGTGCGTTCCACCTCACCGAACGCCAGGTGGCGGACGGATTTGCCATCTCGCAGGTGACACCGGGTCCCGTCTTTGCAGTCGCAGCCTTCCTCGGCGTGCAGATCGCGGGCATCCCCGGCGGCGTCGTCGCTGCGGTAACCATCTTCGCCCCCTCACTGGTGTATGCGCCGCTTGTCAATGTGGTGATGCGCGTGACCGAGGCGCATCCGGGCGTGCGTGCTGCGCTCGACGCGGTCGTCGTCGCCGCGGTGGGGTTGATCGCTTCCGCCTGCGTGACACTTGCTCGCGCTTCGTTCGTGAGTCCGATTGAGGTGGCCACCGCCGTCCTCGTCTTCTGCGTCCTCTGGCGATTGCCCCGCGCTCAACCGCTTGGTGTGGGCATCGGAATCCTCGCCGGCTTGCTGGTCATCGCGACGATGCACTGATGCCCCGGGAGCCCGCTGATCACAGGGCGACAATCCACGCTGGTGACCATCGGGCTCGGAGTCCCGTCAGACCGCAGAGCGCAACCGCTTTCCGCGAACTTAAATTGCGCGTCCGTCGGGGAGACAGGACTCGAACCTGCGACCCCTGGTCCCCCAGACCAGCACATATTTAGCTCTGACTAATTGAGTTCAGAAAGAGTGGTTTTGTGGCGAATTGGTTGGAATGACCACTAGACCGCGCGTATTGGAGTCAATTGGAATCGCGTCGACATCCAGAGGGGCTAGAGGCCGTAGCCCATCGCTCATCTTCCCCACCAATCTCTCCACTTTGGGTTCGGGTCGCCGTGGTGACCATCCGCGCCTTCAGCTCTTGGCGCTGCCGCGAGTCTGGTGACAGGACGCTCGTGTGGGCGAGGATGATTGCCCAGGCAACTGCAGTACGGCCAGGGCGACTGGGTCGGCAACGTCGAGGCGTATCCGCCGCCCGTGTCAGCGCACGTGGACGATGGCGACCTGACGGATCCCTCCAGGACTGTCGACACTCACCTCGTCGCCGGCGCGGTGGCCGGAGATCGCGGCTCCCAATGGCGAGTCCAGCGAGATCCGCTGCCGGGCGATGTCTGCCTCAGCTGGCACAACGATGGTGTACTCGGAGTCCCCGAAATCATCCCGCACCACGACAGTCGCGCCTAAGCTCACGGTACCGTCATACGGGGCGGCCTCGACGATCAGTGCATGTCGGAGCATCCCTTCGATGGTCTGTACGCGGCCGTCGAGGAGACCCAGTTCGCGCCTGGCATCGTGGTAGGCGAAGTTCTCGCGCAGATCACCTTCGGCGCGGGCGGTGGCAACCCGCTGGACGACTTCAGGACGCTTGGAATCGATGAGCTCGCGCATTTCAGCGATGAGCGCGGCTTGGCCGTCTGCGGTGAGCAGGACTGGTCTAACGAGTGCCATTTGATGATCTCCGGAACGCGAGGCGCGACAGAAGGTCGTTAGTGTGCCATGGCTTGCGGTTCGCCGCGTTTGGTCGCTTGCCCAATGTCACCGCGCTGGAAGGGGCGCCCTGGAGGTGCCTTCTCCCAGAACGAAACGGGCGACTGCTTGACGGTAGACAAGCAGGGTCCGCGTGAAGCTCACGATGACAACTCCGTTCTGATTGAACCCTCGGGTTGGCACGTTCATCCGGCCCGGTCAGGTCGGCCGGCGCGAATTAGAGTGGTTTTGCAGGAAAGAAAATCAACCAGGGAATGAGTACTAGTCCCTGCAAAGTGACTGATCCCCGCAAGTTGGAATCGCCTGAAACTGAGTGGAAATGGCTGCACTGCACTGCAATGGGCTGCGAATCGGGGAGACAGGACTCGAACCTGCGACCCCTGGTCCCCCAGATTAGTCCTCATTTCCCGATGAGCGCTGAGTTCGATCTTGAGGGCTTTCGTCGGGAAATGGTTGGAATGACGACTAGCGCGCGAGTAATGGAATCCGCTGGAATCGCGTCGACATCGACAGGCGCGCCTAAGGCCGAAGCCCATGGCGCGCCTCCCCGCTCCACTCCCTTGAGCATGAGCATCGTGCTCGCCGAGTTGACCGCCGGCGCGTCGGACCCGTAGTCGCCGTGAGTCTGTGACCGGACGCTCCTGTGAGCAGCGACCTTCTCACCCGGACGCCCGGTTGAACCGCAGGATCGGGCGAAGTCTCAGGCGCGCTGCAGCAGGGCGCGGTACACCACGCGTTCCAGCTCGGAGGTGATCGTCGCGTAGCACTCGCACGATATCGTCTCGAGCAGCTCGCGGTCGACGATCGTGACGCGGCCGCGTGTGTAACGGATGGCCCCGTCGCGCTGCAGGAGTCCTGCGGAGACCGAGACGGTGGAGCGTCGGACGCCCAGCAGTTGACCGAGGAAGTCCTGGGTGATCGTGAACGCGGACCCGACGCGATCCTGGTTCATCAGCAGCCAGCGGGCGAGGCGCGCATCATTCGAGTGGAGCCGGTTGCACGCTGCGAACAGCGCGATCTGGCCGAAAAGCGCCTGCGTGTAGCTCTCGACGAGCCTCCGGAACGCGTGACAGCGGTCTGCCCATTCAAGAAATGCGGCTGCATCCAATCGAAGACAGCGGCCGGCGACCGGCGCGATGGCACGCACCGCCAGGCCACCCAATGGGACAAGCGGCACACCGACGATGCCTTCGTTCCCGACGTTGGCGACCTCAACCATGGCGCCGTCCCGGAAAGGGGTGACCAGCGAGATCACCGCGTCCACAGGGAAGTACACGGCGTCGACCGGTCGTCCCGGTTCGAAAAGCACCGTCTTCACCGGGAAAGCAACGGTGCTGGCAGCTTCGAACAGCTGCTGCCGGTCCGAGGGCGGGAGTGCTGCCAGAATCCGGTTCTCACGGCGCGCGACAACCCTGGTCGCTTCGATGGTATTCACTCGAAGATCGGACTACCTGCCTGAAACGCGTCTGAATACACCCGCGAAACCGCTACGGTGATTGCGCGCCTGACGTTTCACCCCAAACCGGCGCCGGAATTGTGTCTGTGACCGCAGTCACGGCCGAGGGCTCACCCGAGCCCGGAATCGGGATCCAGAACTCGATGATCGTTCCGTGCCCGGGAACACTGCGGACGCGGAGCCGGCCTCCTGACATCTCGGCGCGCGCGCCCATGCCGACCACCCCGAGGTGACCAGGTTCATGCTGGGTTGCAGGTGACGATCCGCACCCGTCGTCCTCGATTCGAACGTCGACGCCGCCCTCGCCAGGGGCCATACGGAGTCGAACGTTCGACGCACCCGCGTGCTTGCGGACGTTGCCGAGCGCTTCCTGCACGATGCGATACACCACCAGCGCAGCAGCCGGGACGGGCTCCTCGATCAATCGATCGTCGAGTTCCCACCGCACGCCGCTGTCCTCTTGCAGGGTCTCGAGCAGCAGCCGCAGCGACGACGCAAGGCCATGGCGCTGCAGCTCGGGCGGAGTGAGCTGGAATAGGAGCCGTCGCAGCCGGCCGATGGTCAGCCGGACGGTCTCCTGGACGTGGCGGCCTTCTCGCTGGTACTCCCGACCTGCGAGGTGCTCGATGAGCGGCGAGAGATGCAGGTTCACAGCTGTCATCACCTGCACCGCGTCGTCGTGGATCTCAATAGCGATCCGCTTGCGTTCCTCCTCCTGGGCCCGGACCAGGCGGCACATCAGCACCCGCCGGTCGTCGGATGCAACCTTTGTTGCTACCGCAACACTGAGGACGTTGGCCACCAGTCGCAGGAACTCGGTTTCTTCGGCGGCCCACGAGCGGGCTTCGCGGGCATACAGACCCAGGAATCCATACGGTGCTTCGGTGCCCCGGATCAGTGCCGTGAGACCGCTGCGCACCCCCGCCTCCTTGAGCACAAGACCTTCCGTGAATCCGCCGAGGTCGTAGTCCGACACCGCGAGCATCGGCGCACCAGATTCGAGGAGGCGTGCCCCGGCATTTCCCTCATCGAGGGTCGATCTCGGAATGACCAGCGGCAGCCCACGAGACGCCAGCACGCTCAGCACCCGGCCCCCGGAGCGGACCTCGACGACATATCCCGCGTCAGCTCGCAGCACCCTGCTGCTCGCATTGAGCATGCGTCGCGCGAGCTGACTGATCGCGATGCCTGACATGGCCGCGTCCGTCAACTGGAGAAGCGTCGCGGTGTAACGGGAAGCGGATATCGCCTGGTCTCCTGTTCCTCGCAACGCGGCGTTGTCACGAGCGACGCGCTCACGCCGATCGTGCATTGGCATCACCCTCGTCGTCTTCGGCTGAGACTGACGTAGGCGGAGCGGCACGCAGCCGAGCAGTCAGGTCGTCAACGGAATCAGCTGCTGCGAAGAGGAACCCCTGTCCTCTTGTATACCCGAGGTCGCGCAGCGTGGCCGCCTCGGCCTCCGTCTCCACACCCTCGGCGACAGTCTCGGCTCCGATTGCAGCGCTGAGCTGTAGGACCGCCGCAGCCATCCCGCGCGCTTCGGCGCGCGCATCGATGTCGGTGACGAAGGCACGGTCGAGCTTGATGACGTCGACGGGGAGGCGCAGCAGTCGTGCCAGCGACGAGTACCCCGTGCCAAAGTCGTCGATCCCGACTCGCACACCGCGAGAACGCAGGCTGTCGAACGCCGCGCGGGTCACGGCGATGTCGTCCATGAGCGCGCTCTCGGTCACCTCGATCACCAGCGCGGTCGGGGGCAGGCCGGTGAGCTCGAGCGTCTCCTCGACCCACTCCGCGAACCCACCACCGACCAGCTGGCGGGCTGACACATTGACCGAGACGTAAATGCCGTGAGTGCGGTGCAGCGCAAGCATGTCGGCGCAGGCCGTCTGCATCACCCAGCGCCCGATCGGCAGGATGAGGCCCGTCTGTTCGGCGATCGGGATGAACTCCGCCGGCGCGACGACACCCCACTCAGGATGGGTCCAGCGCAACAACGCCTCGGCGCCGGCGATGTGCCGATCACCAAGGGCGACGATCGGCTGGTACGCAACGCGCAGCTGTTGGGTGGCAAGCGCCACTCGCAAACCTCCCTGGATGCGCAGCCGGCTCTCCATCCGATGCCTCATCTCGACGTCGTACACGCGATGCTGGTCCGCACCCGCCTCCTTGGCGCGTGACAGCGCGGCATCTGCGTTGCCGATCAGCGTCGATCGCGACGCCCGAGCCTGGTGGAGGGCGATGCCGAAGCTGGCTGTGACGCGGAGCGTGTGCCCGACGACGTCCACGTCCGGCTCCAGAACGGCGCGGACCCGCTGCGCCAGCTCCTCTGCGCCGGCGAGGTCGCCGACGGTCGCCGTCACGATTGCGAACTCGTCACCGCCGTGCCGCGCGACCATCGCCCCGGGAAATGCATCCGACAGCCTGCTGGCGACCTCGAGCAGCACCGCGTCACCGACCCGGTATCCCAGACCCTCGTTGATGATCGTGAAGTCGTCGAGATCGAGCAGCAGCAGGGCTCCGGGCGCTCCCCCTGCGGGCGCCGGAGCCGTGAGGTACTCGATGAGCGCCGACCTCCCGGGCAGACCCGTCAGCGGATCGTGGCGGGCGAGGAACAGCGCCTCCTGCTCGGCGCTCCGGCGCTCGGCCTCGGCCGCGACCTCGACCGTGACATTGCTGGTCACAGCGACGACGCCGACGACGGCACCGTCGCCGTCTTTCATCGGCCCGTGAAGGGTGAGGTATGTCTGGCCACTGACGAGCGTCCGTGTCATCGACTCGGTGCCGGCGAGCGCGTTCTGCAGCGCCAGGAGGGTGTGCGGATCCTCCGTGACCTCTGAGATGTGTTTGCCGAGGAAGTCCTCGGGCTGGTTGCCCACCTGGTCGAGACCTCCCGCCACCGACGTGAAGCGAAGGCTGCGGTCGAACGTCGTCAGCGTTACCGGCAGGGCCGCGACCGCCGCATCGATCAGCGCCTGACTGCGTCGTTGCGCCTCCTCGGCCGCGCGCTGCTGAGTCAGGTCCTGAACGAGCACGATCAGCTGAACGAGCACATCACAGTCGTCCCGATCAGCGGACACGGGACAGCTGAGCAGGGCCCTCGATAAGGTGATTCACCCTCCGAGGTTGGGCCTGCAACCAAGGGGTGCAGGAGCAGCGGTGACCGGATTGTCATGTCGATGTGTCACCGCTGGCCGCGTTGTACAGACGCGTGGTCATCTGGCGTGAGATCGATAGACGCCGCGATACCTCGGACAGGTGGACGCCCTCCTCATCCACGAGGATGCGGATGACCGTTCCTCGAAACGCCTTGACCGCTCGTTCGTAGCGGGCGAAAGCCCTCGCCGTCTCGCGTCGCAGCGCTTCGGGGCCGCCGGCGGCGACGAGGTCGTCGACGATCTCGAGCATGCTCGCGCCCGCAAGCCGCCGGCGGCGCGCGCTGACCAGCGGCTCGGTGGATTCGTGCAGGGCCTCACGCGCCGCCTCGACCGCCCCGGCGATGTCGTCGATAGCCCGCAGAAAGCGGTCGCCAGGCATCGGGTTGAGGCTCACGCGGCCTCGCCCTTGAGGGCAGCTGGGGCGCCCCGTCTCGATGAGACAGGTGCCTTCCGGAAAAGCATCGACAGACACCTCGCATTCGCACATGCCGACGGCGGATCACACGGGCTGCGAACGCCATGCTGAGAGTGGCAGCCAGGCTGCTGCGCGTCACCACCCAGGTGGGTGAATCCTGTGCAGCCAACCGGGTGAAGTCCCCCACCAAGTGGCGGCGCATCGAGCACAGCGTCGAACGCGCCGTCCGTCACGGAGGGCCCGGTGCTAGGATCGCGTCCACCGCACGCAGCCACAGGTCACCAAATGTGGAGATCGAAGAGACCTTTCGCGAGCAGCTCGACTCGCTCCACTCGATTTCTGTCGAGATTGCCTCACTGCACGAGCTGCCACAGGTCTACAAGGCGGCGCTCACCTACTGCCTGGGGCTGACCGACTCGCAGCTCGGGTTCATCGGGCTCCTCAGCCAGAAGCGTGACTACCTCAACCTGGTGGCGGTGAGCGGTTTCGAGCCGACCGATCCGTCGTTCTTCGACCGCTATCGCGTCATGCCGGTGCGACGAAGCGTGTTCGGCGTCACCATCGTCGATGAGCGTCCCCACGTCTCCAATGACGTTGACCACGACCCGGAGCGGGTAGGCACGCCGCCCGGCCACCCCGAGGTCCGCACGTTCCTCGGCGTGCCCTTGCAGGTCGGTGAAACCGTCATCGGCATGATCGGCGCAGGCAACCGCTCCGGTGGCTACGGGCGGGACGAGCAGCGGTGCCTGTCGACCTTCGCCAACCAGGTTGCCATCGCCATCGACAACGCTCGCCTGTACGAGCGCCAGCGGGAGATGATCGCCGGCCTCGAGGACCTGCAACGCCGCCTTGGACTGGCAGACGCTGAGCGCCTGCTCGCGCAGGACCGCGCCCGCATCGCGTCAGGCCTGCACGAGCATGTCGGCCAGGCCATGTTCAGCTTGGGCCTGAAAATCAACGCCCTCCTCGAGAGGGAGCTCGACCCCGAGCTGGCAGAGAGCGTCCGCGGGCTCCGCCGCATGGTCGCGGACACCCTAGATGACCTGCGCCAGGTGATCTTCGCGCTCTCCCGCCCCCCCGGCGCAAACACCGACGTGACCGAAGCGATCGGATCTCTGCTGCGCGATGTGGGGCGCGACAACGGGCTTGACGTGGATCTGGTGACGCGCGGCGTTCCCCCAGCGGGGATCGATGCGGTGCACGACGTGCTGCTCACGGTGGCGCGCGAGGCGCTCAACAACGTTGTGCGCCATGCGCAGGCCCGCACCATCCTGATCAGCATCCGCTACGAGCCGGAACGCGTGCTGATCGCGGTGCAGGACGACGGCGTGGGCATGCCGAGCACCGACCTCGACGCCAACGGGGATGGCGCCACACACTTCGGCTTGTCCGACATGCGTCGTCGCATCCTCGACGTCGGTGGGACCTTCGATATCGAGAGCGGGGAGGAGGGCGGAGTCACGATCAGGATCGACGTGCCCATCCCACCAAAGGAGACATGATCCGCATCGCCATCGTGGACGACCACCAGGTGGTTCGCGAGGGGCTGCGCGCCATGCTCCAGGACGAGCCGGATTTCAAGATCGTCGGTGAGCGAAACAGCGCCAACGGCATCACCGAGTTCGTGGCTGAAACCCGCCCCGACGTGGTCCTCCTCGACGCTCGCCTTCCCGGCACCTCCGGCCCCGCGGCCTGCCGGCTCATCGTCCGCGCCCATCCCGACGTCAAGGTGATCATCCTCACCGTCTACTCAGACGACGCGCTCGTCGAGGAGAGCATCAAAGCCGGGGCTCGTGGCTACATCATCAAGGACATCGAACGCTTCGAGCTCAAGCAGGCGATCCGGGCGGTGTGTCGCGGCGAAGCAGTCGTCTCCCCACAGATTGCCGGCAAGCTCCTTGAACGACTGCGAACCCAGTTGGACCCAGCCAAAACGGCACCGGCTCGGCCGGCGCTCAACGATAAGCAGGCCGAGATTCTCCGGCTCATCAGCGAGGGCTTCTCCAACCGGGAGATCGCCGAACGCATCCACCTCAGCGAGAACACGGTGAAGTCCCATCTGCAAGAGATCTTCGCGAAGCTCGAGGTTCGCAACCGCGTCGAGGCAGCGGTCACCGCAGCGCGCAAGGGATTGATCTGACCGCCCGAGGCCCGGACACCACCATCGTCAACGTCATGGTGGCGTCGCGCCGTCCTCCCGCGGCCGGCGACCTCGTCACCGTGCCGACCATCGGGATGCGGCGGCTTATACAGCAAAGCGCTAGTCCCGATGGATGGAACATTGGTTGGAACGTTGAGCCCGTCGGCGGATAGGCGATTCCTCACGCCCACTGTCACCTCATCCCGCGTTACGGATCTGAGCTGTACGCGGGTCGCACAATTCGCTGGTGGTTCAAACAACCTCGGAACCAACGGGACCCGCAGTAAGGTCCGTCGCCACCGTCACCTTCGGCCCTTTCAAAGTCGTGATGTGGTTCCGCCGCCATCGGTTATTTCCGCGCCGCCTCTGGTAACAATTTGTTACGCCAGGGTGCATCAGATTCCTCAGTCTCGACCGATCGCTGTGGGGAATCTCGAGTTCGGCAAGTGTGTCACTAGCGAAGGGCTCGAAGCAGTCTCCTGCGAGTGCTACGCGGTGATCAAGGCAGAGCTTGATCGGGTGGTTCGCCGACCACCGCGACATCGGGATTAGCATCCGCCGAACTCCTCGCGCAGCTCGCTCGAGGACGTAGTCCATCGCGCTGGAGAGGGACGTAGGACCAACCGCACGTTATGCACTTGGCGGTCGGACGCGCCCGCATGTCGACCTCGTCGGCTCCCTTGCGTCTTGGGAAGGTCAGCGGTATGAACGTCACGTCGCCGCAGCGCGTGCAGCGTAGAACAGGAATCGCGGGTAATCGCATTTAACCGATCCTCACTGACGCCTGACGGGCGCCGGGAATCGTCTGACGCCGCATCCGCCCCCGGATAGGGTCGAAGGTCCCGAATCGGCGTCAGCCGAGAGGGGACCGCAGCCAAACAAAGGGTTGCCGTGTCTGACCAGGATGACGAGTTCGATCTCGTCGTCCCGCGCTGCCGCGCACCCCTGATCCCCAGATCAGTGCTCTATTCCTTCAAGCTGGGCCTGACTCGCCTTAGATCTTCACTTTGATGATCGGGCGTCCAGCGGCTGCGCGGTCGTTCACCGACCGTCCGTTTGTCGCGATGCTCCTGTCCATCGCAATCGCGCTCATCACGGTGTGGAGCGCCATCGCGCTCTCGTACCTCTCCAACTGGCCTGTCGGCTTCTTCGTGGGCGTGATAGGCGCCGCTTCCTACGACGTCGGGCGGATCTGGGCCGCGCTGCGGAGCATGCGTGCCTCCGCAATGCCGTCACCGCCACGCAAGCTGCGCCGGCAGCTGAACAGCGGCTGAGCGCCGTCGTATCGGATCGCCCGAACGCCGCGAGTAACCGTCGCGGGTACCGAACGATGCAGTCCAGACCGCGTATGCTCCGCGCGCGATTCCGCAACGGCAGACGAGGGTTGCAGCGTCAGGCGGCATCCTCCTGGCGCAGGAGGCGGACGCGCCGCACACCGTCAAGCATCTCTTGGACCTGCGGTGTCAAGTATCTGCCGGACTTCTACAATGAGGTCCAAGTGAGAAACTGTAAGCGCTATGTATGCGCTTGACTGCCACAATCTCTAGCTATGAGCAGCGGCATCCGGCCTCAACCGTGGGGAATGATGCCTTTTGCAGGAAAAGTCATCATTCCTGGTTAGAGCACTACACCCCGTTAGCCGACACGCGCCCGACGCACCGCACAACCGACCGCTACGAGATCGAATTGCGCGTCCGTCGGGGAGACAGGACTCGAACCTGCGACCCCTGGTCCCCCAGACTAGTCCTTATTTGCCGATGCGAGCTGAGTTCGACTTAGAGTGCTTTCGTCGGGAAATGGTTGGACTCACAACTAGAGCAGGCGTGTTGGAATCCATTGGAATCGCCTCAACGTGGACATACGTGAGGCGTCTCACACCGATCCGGACGCGCTGGCGGACGTGGCTCCCGACGCGATCGTTCACGCTCGCCGCAAGGGATTGCGCGCGCTTCGATCCACCGCGGACCGGTTCCCCGACGCGTTCATCCAGAACAGCGTGGGGACGCGGTTCGAGCTCGCGTCGACGCCGGACGCAGTTTGAGCGCGGCGCTCATGCCTGTGGCAGCAGGATCTCCGTCAGCGATTCCGTGAGCCAGCGAACGTAGCGGGGCCTCGACCAGCCGCGAGCGTCGCAGAGCAGCTGGTGCACCTCCGGACTGGTGAGTGTCCAGATGATGGTGGCGGCGTCGCCCGTCGTGACGCCGTCCCGCAGCGGACCGTTCTTCACAAGCCATCCGGCAAACGTTCGAACGCTCGAGAAGCGCTCCTCCTGGATGTGCGTTCGGAGCGACGCCACGCCGGCATCGACCGCGCCAGCACTGCGCAGAATGTCGTCGACCGGCCGGACTCGCTCGATAATGGTGGTCACTCCGCGCGCGAACATCGCGATCTGCCGGCGCTGATCGGTCTCGCGTCGTGTCGCCTGTGGTCCCGAGCGATCGATGACCGCGACCGGCGCATCATCCCCGGCGGCGCGAAAGTACGCGAGCTGAGCGAGCAGGTCGCGCTTGGTGCGGAAGGTGGCGTACACCGTGTCGACGGCAACACCCGCCTCTCTGGCGATGCTTTCAATGGTGGTCGCCGCGTACCCCGTCTCCGTGAAGCGACGGTGCGCCGCCTCGAGGATACGAACCCGGGTGTGCCTTGCCTGTTCCTCCCGGAGGCGGGAGCTGTAGGTCCGCCGGGACTTGACATCGCCCACGAGATGAGCCTAGCATGGCCCGGACGATCCTAGTGCGACTAGGACGAAGCAACGCGGACTCGGATCGAAAGTGGCGAGGTCGCGGGAGGAATCGACATGGCGTACGCATTCCAGCAGGACGTGCCGATCAACATGGGCATCTACCGCACGATCGTCGAGCGCCTCGGTGAGACACCGCCCGAAGGCCTGGTCGTGCATCTGGTCATCGAGCAGGAGCACGGCCTCCGCTACATCGACGTGTGGGAGTCCCAGGCGCTCCACCAGCGCTTCGTCGACGAGCGACTCCACCCGATCATCGGCGACGTCCTTCGCAACGCGGGCTTCGCCACGATGCCGCCGGAGCCGGAGACCGTGGTCCTCGAAGTCACCGACGTTTGGGCCGCCGTCGGGCGTCTGGTGACCCCAGCCGCGGTCTGAGCAGTCGGCCGGGATGCGTTGTGCGGCGCGCATCCGCATCCTGCCCGAGTGCGGGGCAGGTGACGGCGGCCGCGACGACGGTTCGCTGCCCGGGTTGCCTCACGTGACCGCGATCAGTGCGATCGCGACAACGGCCATCACAGCCCCGAGTGCCTGCACTCTCGTTAGGCGCTCGTGCGTGAGAAAGCGCGCACAGAGCACGGTGAACGCCGGGTAGAACGACGTCAGGACCGCGATGATAGACAGCAGTCCGCCCGGCGATCGCCACGCCCCTGGAGTTCTAGATATACCTTCTCCCGAGGACTTCTGGAACGAAGCTGGCGACAATGATGACCATGAACGCCGCCCAGTAGGGATTCCAGCTGATGGCAATGACATCGGCCACGTTGAGCGCACCGACAAGCGCCAGCGTGGGAAGTAACACACTGTCCACGAAACAGTGGACACGTCCACACGCGCGCGCGTTCCAAGCGCACCCGAGTCCGATCCAGAGCGTGGCGGCTGTCCATAGGACACCGGCGGCCGTCAGGATACGATGTGGTCCCCCTCGAGGATCGATGTACCAATCGCAAACGCAACCGGGAACACACCACAGCCAAGACGCCGATGGGCCGAGCAGTCGGTCGGACGTGTTCCTGAGCTGCTGGTCGGACCTCGCCATGTCTCCCGCCTAGACCCGGGACAGTGGTACAGGGTCTAGGCCGACGGGGCTGCCTCTTGACTCCGTACTGAGGTACAGGGTCTAGGATCGAAGGATGACGACTGGTCACGTGGCGGCAGAAGCGGGAGTGAACGCGGAGACCCTGCGGTACTAACGAGCGCCGCGGCCTCTTGCAAGAGCCACCCAGGCGTGATTCCGGGTATCGCGCTTACACGGTTGACACGGCGGCGACCGTACGGTTCGTGAAGGAGGCTCAGAAACTCGGCTTCACCCTCAGCGAGCGAGGGAGCCCGCCGTCCGCACTGTTTGGACAGGGTCGCTGAACGGAGGCTCGTAGGGAACGCTCAGCCTGACAGCACCTGGAGCTGCGACTCGCGGCCTGGGGTTGCGTTCTCTCCCGCGCTCCCCGGGGGTTCAGCCCGCCGCAGCCGCAGGCTCGAAACTGGCAAGCATGTGCTGCAGTGCTTGCTGGTCAGGACCAACAAATGGATCGGCATCAGGCGCTTCTACGAGCATATCGAACAGTTGGGCTCCGAGCCCCTTTGCCGGCGGCAGGTGTGTGCTGAGGATGACCTCGGCGTCAAGGGCCTGCATTGAGCGGACCGTTTGCAGGTAGCGGTCGGTCTTGGCGTTATGCACCCACGGGCTGTCGACAGCGGCCCAGAGGAGTTGGGCGGCGCGGAGCTCATGGGCCGGGACGTCGCGGCTGTCCCCGCCGCTGGCGAGATCGGCCGTAGGTAGGGGCGCACCGAAGCAGTCAGAGCTGAAGCACGTTCGGGATTTGTCGTCGAAGAAGCCGACAGTGGCCGGATTGTCGAACAGCGGTGGGCGGAACGCGTGCAGGGCTCGATCGCCGACCTCGAGCTTTTGGCCGGGATTCAACAGGTAGACACGATCGAGCGGGAGCGGCCGCTCGGTGGACATGATGCCGACGCCGAGGAAGGTCGTCACCAAGCGGGCGTTGGGGGCGGCTTCCAGGAGTTCGAACAGGCCGCCGGTGTGATCGCGATCGGGGTGGGTGAGCCAAATCCATCGAACCTCAGCCGGGTCGATGACCGACCGCAGTGCCTTTACGAAATCGCGGTCCGGCAGGCCGAGTCCGGTGTCGACGACCACGGGTTCGCGAGCGTGCAATACGAAGGCATTGACCGGCAGAAACCCGAGTCCCGGCACTTCGAGATAGTCGCTCAGGACGGTGACGTGCTCGTCAATTGGATACGTGTGCATGTGTCTCTCCGTGTTCTTGGTGGTCTTCAGAAGGGCACTCGGGTTGTGAGCAGCGCCGCGCCGGATTGCCGGCCGGAGAGCGTGCGGCAGAACTCGACGGCATCGAGTTCCAGCTCGGAGCCACCGGCTCCGGCTGTGAAGAAGCCACCCGCCGGTCCGATGAGCCTCAGCGTGAACGGTTGCCCGTGGCGCCGAGCCCAGTCCGCGACCACGTCGGCGACGATCCGCCCGTCGTGATCGGAGGACAGGGCCACCTCGCGCCGGATCGCCCGGCAAATGTCGATGCGATGTATCCACGGATCGCGGGTATGGATGACGTCGAGCAGATAGCCGAAGGTCCATGCGGCCTCGCCGGGCAAATCCGTCACGTAGGTCGCGGCACGTTGCTCGGCAGTGGTGGCGCTGCGGGCGACGAGTGCGCGCGGGGCCCAATCGTGCATGGCCAGTTTCAGCTGGTCCGGTGTCAGCTGAGCGTGCTCGTCCACCTGCAGCGCGGTCATCGCGTCGAGGCGCAGGCCTCCGGTCTTAGCAGCGATCTCGGCCGCGACAGTTGTCTGGCGCATGCGTTCCGCCGAGTCAGACAGGAGTTCGAGCATGCCGAGCACGTGTCCGAGTAGGGCCTTGACGTTCCAGCCTGCACAGTCGGTCGGCCGCAACCAATCGTCATCACGCAAGTTGTCGGTGACCGCCAGCAGTCGGTGGTATTCCGTGGCGGCGAGGCGCATGGCCGCGTCATGTCCCAGAGCGGGGATCGCTTCCACCGCGGTCGCGCTGACGATCATCGTTTCCCCTTGTGCGTTGTTGGTCCGTAGTGCGCGAGGAACATATCGGTGATTTCGTCCGCGAGGCGAGCCCAGCGATCACCCCCCGGTTCGTTAGCGTTCTGTTGCGCAGCGAGGCCGGAGATGACTGCGGTCCACGCGTCGCTGGCTCGGGCGTCGCTGATGCCGCACGCGGCCAGCGCGCCGTGGGCGGTGTCGAGAACCTCCAGAGCGAGCGCGTACGACTCAGCGCTGGGTTCGAACCTAGGAATGGTCCGCTGGAACAGCAGTTGATGACGCTCCGGGTCCTCCCCACAAAAGGCGAGAAACACCCCGGCGTGGCGACGCAACCCTTTGACCGGATCCTGCGTCGGCGCCAGATCGGTCAGCCGGCGCAGCAACTCGCGGTTGGACTCGGCAAACATGGCGTCGAAGATCGCGTACTTCGACGGGAAGTATGCGTAGAGCGATTGCGCCCGCATGCCCACTCGTGCGCCGAGATCGCGCATCGCCAGCGATCCCAGGCCATCAGCCCGAACCAGCTCCCAAGCAGCGTCGAGTATTTCCCGGCGCGTGGCTGCGTGACGCTCCGCTCGGCGGTCCCGTATAGCAATCGTGGCTGACATAGTCAGGTATTATGAACATTGTCAGCCATAGTGTCAAATTGGCCGCGCGCTGGTCGCGGCGGGTCTGGTGACAAGACGGTTGTCTGCACAACGCTGCTGCCCCTTCGACCCACCTAGCACCTGACAGACGCACCTCGCACCGGTAGACCTAGCTGTGCCGGGTCTGCTCGAAGGAGTGCAGGCACCCCCTTCGCGGGGGCGACCGCACCATCGACACCCCATCGGGCCATGGGTATCGTGCGCCTCATGACAGCACGCGGGGAGCGCGGGGGCGTTCCGCTCGCCTTGGGTCTCGCGATGTTCTCGCTAGGAGTGGTGGTTACCAGCCTGATCCTGTTGCCGCTCGACTGGAAGGCGATTGACTCGATTAGCACCGCGCGGTTGGGCTACTTACTGGGAGCGCCAATCACCGCCATTCTCGGTGTGTTGATAGTGATCCGTCGCCCTCGGAACTCAATCGGTTGGTTGCTGCTGGCCATCGCCATGGCCGACTCAGTCTGCGTTTTCGCCGACTTCATCGCCATGCGCGGGTTGCTATCCGGCGTATCACCCCGGGCTTGGGTGGCGTGGGCTGCCTGGGTGTACAACAACGCCTTTAGCATTGGGGCCTTCTCTCTGCTGTTCCTGGTCTTCGTCTTCCCGAACGGACAGGTACTACCTGGACCGCGCTGGCGATGGGCCGCGTGGGTGGGGCTGACCGCTGCCGTTGTTTTGACAGCAGCGATGATGGTTTCAGCGCAATCGGCGCAGTTATCTCCTCGGCTTCCGAGTCTGACCAACCCTCTTGCCATACCCGCGCTCGATGGTCTGACGAACAATAACGGCACCCTTCAAAGTCTGCTTTTCCTGCTCGTTTTCGTAATTCTCGTAACAGCAGTGGTGGTGCGCTTCCGCCGGTCGCGGGGCGTTGAACGGCGCCAGATGCGCTGGTTTGCCTATGTCGCGGCCGTTGCCTTGGGAATATTCATCCTAACGTTCACACCGCTCCTATCCAACGCGGGGACCGTGATAGACAACTACACCTTGGACTTTGGTCTCGTCGTCGCACTGCCGCTCGCAATCGGGCTAGCTGTGATGAGGTACGGCCTCTACGACCTCGATGTGTTCATCAGCCGTACGTTGGTGTATGGGTCGTTGGCGGTGTTCATCACAGCGGTGTACGTGGGGATCGCAGTGGGGGTCGGGACGCTGGTAGGGAGTGCGGGCAAACCCAACCTGGCGCTGTCGATCCTGGCCACGGCGATCGTGGCGATCGGCTTCCAACCGGTGCGCGAGCGCGTGCAGAGAGTCGCGAACCGCCTCGTGTACGGACAACGGGCGACGCCCTATGAGGTGTTGAGCGAATTCTCGGGACGGGTGGCTGAAACGTATGCAGCCGATGAGGTGCTGCCGCGCATGGCGCGGGTGCTCCAGGAGGGAACGGGTGCGGAGTCAGCGACGGTATGGCTGCGCGGGAGTGCCGAACTCCGACCCGTGGCTACGTTTCCGGACGTGACCGCCACCCATCGGTCCGTGCCGATGAGCAACGCGATGGTGCCGGCGCTCGAGGAGGCGACGCGGTTGGTGGAAGTGCGCTATCACGGGGAGTTGCTCGGCGCACTAAGCGTGACCAAGCACCGCGGGGAAACGCTGACGCCGATCGAGCAGAAGCTGGTCGACGACCTCGCCCACCAGGCAGGACTGGTGCTCAAGAACGTGGGGCTGAGCGCGGACCTGCAGGCGCGGCTCGACGAGCTGCGCGCCTCGCGGCAGCGTTTGGTGAGCGCCCAGGACATGGAGCGGCGCCGCTTGGAGCGCAACCTTCATGACGGTGCCCAGCAGCACCTGGTGGCTTTGAAGGTGAAGCTGGGGCTGGCGGTGATGCTTCTGGAGCGGGACCCGGTGAAGGCGGCGGCGACCCTGGGGCAGCTCAAGGGCGACGCCGACGAGGCGCTGGAAACCTTGCGTGACCTGGCCCGAGGGATCTACCCACCGCTGCTCGCCGACAAGGGATTGGCGGTGGCGCTGGAATCGCAGGCGCGCAAGGCCACGGTGCCGGTGCACATTGACGCCGACGGGATCGGACGATACCCGCAGGAGATCGAAGCAGCTCTTTACTTCTGCATCCTGGAAGCACTGCAGAACGTCCAGAAGTACGCTGCGGCGTCAGCGGTTGAGGTGCGCTTGCGTGAGGACAGCGGGCAGGTTCACATCGACGTCAGCGATGATGGTCGCGGGTTCGACATGGGCACTGTCAGCCGAGGCGCCGGTTTGACGAACATGGAAGACCGTATCGACGCACTCGGAGGCAGTCTGCACGTTGCATCGATCCCCGGCAGCGGAACGACGCTCCGCGCCACGGTGCCAGTGTCAGCCTCCGTCCTATCTGCGAGCTAAGCCCTTCCAGCACCCGGCTCAAGAAACAAATTAGTACGCTCGGTTGGGCTGCGATCCAGGCTCCCGGCGGTCCGGGCGGCACGCCTGCGCGAGTACCCACCCCGCTAACGCCGGTTACGGTTCCGGCCTCAGTGGTTATCGTCCGCCGAGAGTCGCGCGACCTAGAGTGGTTTTGCAGGAACGAACATCAATCAGGGAATAAGGACTAGTCCCTGCAGAGTGACTGATCCCCGCAAGTTGGAATCGGCTGAAACTGAGTGGAAATGGCTGCACTGCACTGCAATGGGCTGCGAATCGGGGAGACAGGACTCGAACCTGCGACCCCTGGTCCCCCAGACTAGTGCTCAATTGGGATGGACAGCTCGTATTCGGGAAAGAGTAACTTCGTCGAGTTTTGGTTAGGTAGAGCACTGCACCCCGGTAGTTGGAATCAGGTGGAAACCGACGGAATCTGCTGGACCGTCGGCGACGCTCAGGAGTCGTCAGTCACCGTAATGGTGGCTGCAGGTAAGCATGATCTTCATGCCCCTTCCCTCGCGCATGAAGGTCATGCGCAGGGATCTCGAGGCCGATGCCGACCAGATGCCCGCCAGCGGAGGGCGCAACTCGTGAACGCGCAACGACGGATGGCTCTCGTCAGCGTCCAACAGGGACAACGCCTTGATGAACGCCCGGCGCTCGGCCGCGCTGAAGTCCTTGCCGGTCAGCGTCTCCAGAAAGGTCGGGGTGAAGCGGAGAGTCCGATATGCCTCCAGACCGTTCATCCTACGGCGCGAGCGGCAATGTCCTCCGGCGTGCCCTCACGAAACCTACCGGCCTCGACGTCGGCGAGAGCCCGACGCACCAGCTCGATGTGTGCCTTCGAGTACGCCCACGAATCCTCGCGGGGGACGACGACCGTCGGGCGAAGCCTCACGCTCCCATCCTCGAGCTCGAGCTCGACCTGAGCGTGGCCCTCGATGCCCAAAGCAGCACGGATCTTCGCAGGGAGGGTCATGCGACCCTGCTCATTGACCTCAACAAGAACTCGCTGTGCGCTCATGTCAGTGACTCTATCGTCACTGCGTCACTTTGTCAATCTGACGATAGGGGCACCGGGCTGGGCGCCCGGCTCCAAACACTTTCTCGAGGCCAGAGGGGAGGATCAAACCGATCACACGAACGGGTTCGCCTGTGAGGTTGGCAAAGCTGTGCGGCACGCCACGAGGTAGCCTGGTAATGCGCTTCGGGACGGCGCTTGCGTCAGCCCTTGATCCATCGTGCGAATCCTTCGACGAGCCGGCGAGAGCTCTGCGCTTCGGCCATCTCTTCGGGGTGCCATTGCACAGCCAGGAGCAGCAGATCCGGAGCCTCGAGGGCTTCGACACACCCGTCACTGCTGACGGCGGCACAGTGTAGGGATGGCGCCAGGCGGTCCACAGCCTGGTGGTGGCCACTATTCACCGCTGCGACGTCAACACGCAGGATGTGTCGCAGGTAGGTGCCGTCAAGGATCTGCACTTCGTGAATCGGCGCCGCAGGGTCCGCGCCCCACCGGGGATGGTCGACGTGCTGGTGTAGCGTTCCGCCCAACGCGACGTTCAGCACCTGCTGCCCTCGGCATATCCCGAGTATCGGAAGGTTGCGAGCACGAGCTGCCGTGACGAACTCGAGTTCGAGCGCATCCAGGTCCTCGATGGACGTCTCCGTGTGCGGTCCCGGCTCCTGTCCATACCGTGCTGGTGCAACGTCGGGGCCGCCGGGTACAACGAGGCCGTCAAGGCGCGCAAGGACCGTCGTCGATGATTTCGGCGTGATCAGTACGGGTACGAGGCCAGCAGAGCTCAGCAGGCTGAGGTAGCGCAGGGCGTTCTC